>VOFH01004128.1_pt1 | contig 25736 bp, 37 predicted proteins | sample 5384091 | NCBI WGS metagenome assembly VOFH01 (sample SAMN12384727, study PRJNA508395) | human gut metagenome | isolation source: healthy gut G | host: Homo sapiens
GGCTGCAGAGTAGTAGGCAAAGTAGATATTGGGATGAGTACGATGTATTGAAGATATTGCCAGTTTTAGAGCAGTTTTTCCCGTATAGAAGCAAACAAGGATTGAAAACCTGCTGAGATGGTATAAAATATATAAATTAATCTGGAAAGGGACGTAGAAAGCGTATGAACAAATTATTAAACTTATTTCCCAATCGGGAATTCATTTTTTGGATGGTGGTTTTGGAACCATGCTGCAGAAAGAGAATCTGGATGTAGGACGTGTTCCAGAAGTGCTGAATATCACCCATCCACAGGTGGTGCAAAGAATTCAAAAGGCATATATCGACGCAGGTGCAGATATAATCTGTACCTGCTCTTTTTGGTGTCAATAAGTACAAAATTGAGGGATGCGGCTATACAGTGGAGGAACTGATGAAAGCCGCGGTCAAAAAATGCCAGAGAAGCAGCAGAAGGAACGGACACGAAAATTGGTCTCGACATCGGTCCCATCGGACGCTTACTAGAACCCAACGGCAGCCTTTCCTTTGAGGAAGCCTACGAAATTTTCAAGCTGCAGGTTGAAGCGGGCAGTGATGCTGATGTCATTCTCATTGAAACCATGACGGATCTCTACGAGATGAAGGCGGCGGTGCTGGCAGCAAAGGAAAACGCAGAACTGCCGATTATTGCGACCATGAGCTTCGAGGCTAACCAGAGGACTTTACGGGGACGGAAGTGCGTGCTATGGCCTTGACTTTAGAAGGCTTGGGAGTTGATGCAATCGGAATGAACTGCTCCCTAGACCGGCGGAGTTCAAGCCTTTGATAGAAGAACTATCCAAATGGACCACTCTGCCCATCGTATCGAAAGCCAATGCAGGCCTGCCAAATCCGGCCACAGGGGGGAATACGACGTGGAGGCAGAGCAGTTTGCAAAGCTGACTGCTGATCTGATTCCACACGGTGTCAAGGCAGTAGGCGGATGCTGCGGTACTACACCGGCGTTCATCAAAGCCATTCATGAGGCATTTGAGGGCAAAAAAATACTGCAGGCAGAATCCGAATATTCCAGCCGCTGTCTGTACACCAGAAAAGACGATCATCATCGACCAGCCGAGGATCATCGGTGAACGAATTAACCCTACAGGGAAAAAAGAAGCTGAAGGAAGCGCTGAAAATGGGGACATGGATTATGTGCTAACGCAGGCAGCAGACCAGATTAGGGACGGAGCGGAAATATTGGATGTCAATGCCGGCGTCCCTGGAATAGATGAAAAAAGTGTTATTGTAAACATTGTGAAGGCTCTGCAGGGTATTACCGATGCGCCTCTGCAGATTGACTCTGGAGATCCAGAGGTCATTGAAGCGGCACTACGAGTTTTACAGCGGCAAAGCAATTGTAAATTCTGTCAACGGCGAAGAGAAATCCTTGACTTCGATTCTGCCTTTAGTTAAAAAAATATGGCGCTGCCGTAGTAGGTCTCACCTTGGACGAAGATGGTATTCCAAAGACGAAAGAAAAGAGAATTGAGATTGCAGAGCGTATTTTAAGCAGAGCTCTTGCCTTGGGGATTCCCAGAAAGGACGTGTATATCGACTGTCTGACACTGACGGTTTCTGCCGAACAGGAAAATGCCGCCGGCACACTGGAGGCGATCAAGTATGTCAAAGAAGAACTGGGATTAAAACGGTCCTTGGCGTGTCAAATATCTCTTTTGACTGCCAAACAGATCAATCATCAATCACAATTTTCTGCAGATGGCACTGACCTGTGGTCTGGACCTGCCGATTATGAACCCGGGTTCACCAGAGATGATGCAGGCGGTAGCCGTATATAAGCTGATTATGAACATCGATAAAGGCTCCATGGCTTACATCAAAAACTACAGCGGAGAAGTCGTTACCAGCACGGTATCGGGCAATCCAACCTCTGCAGAGAAACCTCAGCAGGAGAGCGAGGTGGAATACGCCATCAATAACGGCCTGGGCGCCAAATGCAGAGAGCTGATAGAAAAGAGCTGGATAAGCAGAGAACCGCTTGACGTGATCAACAATACCTGATTCCCATCTTAGATCGGGCGGGGAAAGACTTTGAAGCAGGGATCACCTTCATCCCGCAGCTGATGCTCTGTGCCTCTACAGCCCAGCAGGCTTTGATGTTATCAAGGAGAAGATTGAGGCGGCGGTACAGAACAAGTATCCAGAGGGACCATCGTCATCGCCACCGTAAAAAGGCGACATTCATGATATTGGAAAGAATATCGTCAAAGTCATCTTAGAAAACTACGGTTACGATATCATAGATTTAGGAAAAGACGTAGAGCCGCAAAGGGTCGTAGACGCAGTAAAGGAAAAGGATGTCAAGCTGGTAGGCCTATCGGCGCTGATGACTACCACGCTGGGCAGTATGGAAGAAACCATCAGATTACTCAAGACGGCAGCACCTGAGTGTAAGATTATGGTAGGCGGCGCAGTACTGACCGAGGATTATGCCCTGGAAATCGGTGCGGATTTCCATGTGAAGACGCCAAAGAATCTGCCGATGCAGCAAAGCTGATTTATGCATAAGGGTGATGGAGAGAATGAATGAAAAGTGATGTGAAAAAGGGCACTCTGTGCCATCTGCTCAGCTCTGGTCTTCGGACTTACACCAGTTCTTGCCAGCATTACCTTTGATATGGGGGAGCAATGCACTGACGCTGACCTTTTATAGGAATACCATGGCAGTGCCCGTTCTGCTGGTCATGCTGCTGGTCCGTAAAATAGATCTGCGCATTAATCGCAGAGAGCTTGTTACCTTGGCCGCCATCAGTGTGGCCTTTAGTGCGCCGACAACATATATTCTGTATGCGGCCTATGACTATATCGGCGTGGGACTTTCCACAACACTGCATTTTTTATACCCCATGTTTACGGTTCTGTTCGCATGGATGCTCTTTAAACAGAAACCAGACAAAGTGAAAATCATCGCACTGATTCTAGCCACCAGCGGCGTCGCTTTGGCTACGGGAAACAGTGACTCCTTCGCTCTGAGTGGAATCATCCCTCGCCGTAGCGTCGGCCGTTACTTACGCAGGTTATCTACTGGGAATCGAACAGACCTCTGTACATAAAATGGACTCCATGAAAGCGATGTTCTACATGTGTATATTTTGTGGAATGACAGTCAGCCTTTTCGACCTGCCCAGGGGGTAATATCGTATATGCGCTAGAACCGTTGATACTCCTGTATACGTTCATTTTATCGGTGGCAAATTCTGCGTTTGCATATGTACTGCTTATCGTCGGCGTCAAACTGATCGGCGCAGGGAATGCTGCGATATTCAGCATGCTGGAGCCTGTATCTGGTGTGATTGCAGGCGTTATCTTCCTGGGAGAAGGACTGCCGGCATTGAAGCTCATCAGCTGCCTCCTTATTTTAATTGCAGTCGCCATGCCGATTATCAAGGATCGAAATGACAGTTTACATGACGAAACTTGACAGATAATCATTGATTTTAACCTCCAAAAATGGCATAATTAAGTTTGACTGCGAAATTAATATTTGGAGGATAGATATGTTTATTAAAAATTTATTTAAGACATGGAACAAGATCAGTTTGGTCAAACAGATCATTATCGGTCTGCTGATCGGTATTATCCTGGCTTTGACGGTTCCTGAACAGGTATCCGGGATTACGATTCTGGGTGATTTATTTGTAGGCGCCCTGAAGGCAGTGGCTCCTATTCTAGTGTTTTTCTTGGTAATGTTCTGCGATTTCCGGACACAAGTCCGGCCAGAAGACCAATATGAAGTCAATTATTATATCTCTATCTTGTGGGCACCTTTGCTGCAGGATGTGTAGCAGTAATTGCCAGCTTTATTTTCAAGATAAATCTGACGCTGGTGGAAAGTGCCAGCGATATCACCCGCCTAGCGGAATTACAGAAGTTTTGAAGACTCTGGTATTCAATGTTGTCGCCAACCCGGTAGACGCGCTTCTCAATGCCAATTATATCGGCATTTTTGACCTGGGCGCTGCTCTTGGGTGTTGCTCTGAGATTTGCATCTGATTCGACAAAGAGCATGCTTTCTGATGTAGCGGAAGCTGTTTCCCAGGTGGTAAGGTGGGTCATCAAATTTGCGCCTTTAGGTGTTATGGGTCTGGTGTTTAACGCCATTGCCGCCAACGGCATTGAAACCTTGTTCAGCTATGGCAAGCTGATCTTCCTGCTGGTCGGTGCGATGTTCTTTGACGCGCTGGTCGTGAATCCGATCATCGTCTACATCAAAACGAGACAAAACCCTTATCCGTTGGTGTTCAAATGTCTTAAAGACAGCGGTATTACCGCCTTCTTTACCAGAAGCTCTGCTGCCAATATTCCTGTCAACATGAAGCTTTGTGAGGAACTGAAGCTGGACAAAGACACCTATTCTATTTCAATCCCATTGGGTGCTACCATCAACATGGGCGGTGCATCCATTACCATTGCAATTTTGACCTTAGCGGCAACCCATACACTGGGACAGACTGTTGACTTCGGTACTGCGGTAATCCTCTGTGTTTTAGCGGCTGTCAGCGCTTGCGGCGCGTCCGGCGTTGCTGGCGGATCGCTGCTTCTGATTCCGCTGGCCTGCTCTCTGTTTGGTATTCCTAACGACATCGCGATGCAGGTAGTTGGCGTCGGTTTTATCGTAGGTGTCATTCAGGACTCCTGTGAAACTGCGCTGAACTCCTCTACAGACGTTCTCTTTACAGCGGCTGCGGACATCGCCAACAAGAAAAAAACTAGCGAAGCAATAAATGAACATAAAAACCTGTCTGGCAAAAGCTGGACAGGTTTTTGCTGGGCCTATTCCTTGCTATTTTTTGCAATGATTTCGAGTACCTTCTTTATTCGGAATCAGCCTGCTCACGAGGATGCCAGCGAACAAAGCGATGAAGAACGCACCGAACTTCACGTCTACGGCCGTCAAAATGAAATTTCCCCATATCAGTGTCAGGCCAGAGCCGGCAATCAGCGCGGCAATCATACCGCTGCCGGAAGCTTTTCGATCGAGCATAGTTAGCAGGACCACCGGTCCTAAAGACGAACCCATACCTGACCATGCGAAGCTGACCATGTTCATTACTAACTCCCCGGAGTTTAATGCAAAGAGGAAGGTAGCGACACCGACTGAGGCCAACAATAATTTGGAGAAAATAAGCGCGTTTTTCTCATTCATATTTACATTGAAGACTTTCTGGACGATGTCCACGGAAATGGCGCCAGTCACCGCTAATATCTGGTCTGCACAAGTTGACATGATGGCGGCGATTACACCGCAAAGGACTAAAACAGAAAGTCCCCTTTGGAAGCAGATCATTTACCATGGTGGGGGAATAGGGTTTCAGGATCGTCGAAGGTACCTGCCCGTATAGGCAAAGACCTGTGATGCCGATGGAAAAAACGCCGCCGTACCAGAGGAAACCTGTTACCAGACCTGCGACTCTGCCGGATTTGATATCTTCTTCTTTCTTAATGGCCATGACTTTTCTTGTGACGGTATCCATACCGAAATTTCCCCAAATATAGGAGGACTGGTTAAATACCAGCAGAAATGCACTTCCTGTAGTCAGTCCGCCAAAAGAGCCATGTAGTCAGGGCCTGATGCAGACAGGTTTTCTACGAATCCGCCGTTTTGGAATACCTGCACCCAGGCGATGATTGGAAGTACGATCGGGGCGAAACACATGATGACTGCTTGAATTAAATCGTTGTAGATGATGGACCCCAGGCCGCCGAGGGCCGCATAGGCCGTGATGATGACGGCTACGACAATCATGGTCGGAACGACATCATAACCGAAGAGGCTGTTGACCGTTTTGCCTGCCCCGACTAGATTGGATGCTGCATAGATGATATAGAATACTGCAATAATCAAAGCGCAGAGCAGACGGATTATTTTTTCATGGGAACCCCATCTGGCCGCAATGAAAGAGGTCAGAGTCAGCTGAGGGTTTAAAATTTTCCTTTTAAATGCTTTTGCAAACCAGAACCAGTAGATAATTAGGGAAAGATATAATCCGAAAAATAACCACAGTCCCTGAAATCCCCATGGTGTAGACAGCACCAGTTCCGCCAGCATCATCCACGAGGAACTGGTCGTGGCTCTTCTGAGATTGCAATGGCCCAGCCGGGGATTCTGTCTCTGGTTACGTAGAAGTCGCGGTTGTTTCTGTTCCTTTTGTTAAAATATATGCCGATGCAGGCAAGCAGGACGATATATACAAGCACGATGATTAATACGCCTTTACTCATTGATTTTACCCTTTCTATCCGATGCTAATCTCTCCAGTAAATGTCATCGCTGTGTCTGGCAAAACGGTCAATTCCGGTCTCTGTTACGAGGAAAGTATCCTCAAAATTGTAGGAATTATTGTAACTGCTATAGTATGGAATTTCTAAATTCATAACCATTCCAGGTTCCAGGCAGCTGGTATCGTGTCGGCTTATGGTAGGGTGCTCTTCCCACCAAACATAGCATCCAACCGAATGACCGAAGTGGCCCCTGATGGTATTCCGGAATTACGGTTTTCACATTTTCCTCAGCCGCTTTGAAGATATCGCAGAAGCGGACACCTGGCCCTAACATCGTAAAGACTTTTTCAAAGGTATTGTGAAGAATGTGCCAGATTTTGAGCCGCTCATCAGAGATTTTTTGCCTACGAAATAGGTGCGCGATATATCTGAGGAATAGGCGTTAGAATTGATACCTCCATCCAAGCGGACCGTATCTCCTTCTTTCAGTTTGTAGCACGTGTGAGGCAGATAAATAGGGGAGAACTGTTCACCGACCACATTACACTGTCTCGTAGAGCAAAATCCTTTTCCTTCGTTGACAAGGCCTTGATTCATCAGGAGCAAAATGTCCTGCTCGTCCATCCCTATTTCGGTATGTTTGGCGACATAACTCATGGCCCGCTGAGAGCCCTGGGCATTTTTCCGCAGCACTTCGATTTCCCAGGCCGTTTTAAATTTCGTGGCCTCCTTGAGCAACTGCGTACAATCCTGCGGCACATCACTGCCGAATTGGTCCTGCAGAAACAGCATCCTGTCATAGGGGGAACATGGGCCTTTCGATACCGATTTTTTTACATTGCCGATTTTATCCTTGATAAACCCGCAGCCATGTGAAAGGCCTTGTCCGTATTTGGCTGAGAGTCTTTGATCCGTCCCTCTGCATCGAAGTCCGCGATGTATACGAAAATAGGATAACCTAAGATGTCGATTTCCGACTGTCAATTTTGGCTGCATTCCCTTCAAACTCGACATGACTACCGCCGCATTGCCAAACCTTGGAACAATTCCAATTACATTACCGATTGGAATGTTCAGATACATGAACGCGCTGGTTACGCCGGTTGCATAACGTATGGATTCCGGCCTGGTGAGCAGCAGAGCGTCAAATCCTTCCTCTGCCATCAGACCCTGCAGCTTTTTTGTATCTCTCTTTGATTTCTTTCCATGATTCCTCCTCATCTTTAAAATACTGAAACATTATTTTAAGGAGATAAATAGCAAAATTAGTGCCAACTTCTCAGACTGAGAATTTCAACATTTGATATACACATGAAAAAAAAGTGCAAACTTAGGTTTGCAATTTTTTGTCAATCAGAGTTTACACGTTTTTATAACATAGGAAATATCGTCCGAAAGAGGAGTTTCGTATGATTCATCGTTCGCTTTGCTCACTCCTCCAGTCGCTAACGCGCCTTTCGCTGTCCGTTTCGCCAGGCCAGCCAAAGCTGGGGCGAAAAGGCAAAGAACGCACCTTGCGAAGAGTCGCCCCTTGTGGGCGACATGTGGAAATAGGAATCTTTGATTCCGTCATTTCCCATGTTTTTTATAAATTGAATTTCTTTATTTTTTTATAGAGCATCGTGCGTGAAATGCCTAAAGCAGCTGCTGCGGCAGTTTTTGTCTTATGTTTAAGCAGCGCACGGCTGACTAAATCCTTTTCTATCAATTCAAGACTGCCGAGCCCCATTTCTTTTGTTTCGTCAGCGCCTGTCTTCAGAGAGAAATACTGATTAAAGTGACTCCATTTCATCGGTTCTCCGTAGGACATGTTGATTGCCCACTCGATTACATTCTGCAATTCCCGCACATTACCTGGCCACTGATAATCCAGGTTCATCAGTTTGTCTTTGATTTCTTGAGGAATTTCATCGACTGGAATGCCGATTTCTCCGTCTAGTTTCTTTGAGATATCGTCGATGAGAAGGGGGATATCCTCGCGCCTTTCTCTTAAAGGGGAACATGAATCGGTACCACATTGAGACGATAATATAAGTCAGCTCGAAATTGGTTGTTTTTACCATTTCATGGAGGGGTATATTCGTCGCGGCGATAAATCTCACATCAATATTGATATTTTTGTACCGCCGATTCGCTCAAATTCCCGTTCCTGCATTACTCTCAATAGCTTTGGCTGCAGATCATAGGATAGTTGATTAATCTCATCAAGAAAGATACTTCCTTTGTCGGCTTGTTCAAATTTGCCTATTTTTCCTCTTTTATCTGCACTGGTAAAAGCGCCGCCTTCATATCCAAAGAATTCTGATTCCATTAACTCATGGGGAATGTTTGCACAATTTACCTTGATAAAGCTTTTGTTTCTGCGAGAGCTAAGGGCGTGAATGGAATGGGCTACTAACTCTTTTCCGCTGCCTGTTTCACCAAAAATTAAAACGGTTGAATTGGATTTTGATGCGCGTCTGATTTCCTCCTGCAGCCTTTTGATGGCGGCGGAGGCACCGATGATGTTGTCGATATGATATTTTGCACCGCTCAACTTAGACAGCTCTTGTTTATAAAAGTTTAATTCCCCAATCAGCTTGTCTACATCGTTTTCGTTCTCACCGGTGATGATTGCGATAATGGCGCCAGCGATGATTTTTCCAGACAAATCGTGAATGGGATTATAGATAGAAAAAGCCCGCTTTTCCTTTCCTCTGCAAGTGGTGATGGTGGAATATCCGGATATGGTCCGGTCTTCTTTTAAGGCTTGTCCGATTTTGGTATCTTTGATAATCTCGTTTACGAAGCGGCCATGAATGTTGTCATCTTCAAAGTCGATACCCATAGTCTGGGTCCAAGCCCGGTTGGCATATAGATAACGGCCTATTTCGTCAGTGATGACAAAGCAGCACATGTCGTTAAAGACATTGAAAATAATATTCGAATCTAAATTTTTATGATCCATATGATCACCATCCCCGCTATTGTCTTATTTTTACTCAGTATAGCACACCTGCAAAGAAATGGTTGCTTTTAGTTCATAGACAATTGCGTTCTTACAATTTCTATGAATTAAAAAGCGGGGTGTGCAGAGGGGAATCTCTTCGCCGCCCTAAAGAGGGTTCCGCCTGCAAAGCAGGCGCCGAAGGGAACCCTAGGTTCCCTATCGGAGTGCCTTCTAATTTTTAAATCGATTCCATTTCATCACGGCAAACGCATGAAAGTAAAAGAGTGCGCCTTCATTTTTCAAAAATACTAGGCATGATGGCATAAAATGCTGCTTAAGCCTACATTCCCGCCTTCATTTTGATTTTTTAAGTTTACTTGCGCAACTCCCTTTGCAAACGCTAGATTGCAATACATAAATTTACATATCATGGAACATTTTGTAAATGCAATGAAAGGTAGCCAGATAAAAGAGGTATACTCTTGATATAGTGGGATTTTTACCACCTTTGCGCAAGTAGGACACCAGAATTCAAAAATGAAGGCGGATTGGTTTACAATAATCGAAAAATGTGCCTGTAACAAGCAAAAAAAATGAAAATGACGGCGAAAAATGTTATCATGCGTTTGCCGCGGCCATTCTATCAGGCGCTATTGAAAACGCAATCGATTTATAGTAGACTGATAAGAACATAGAGAAAAGAGGAGCAAATACAATGGTAAAAGCAAAATATATCACCATGATAGTAAATAACACGAAAGAATCTGTCGATTACTATCGCAATATTTTAGGGTTCCAGGTGGACAGCGTTTATCATCCGCCGGGAAACACGGAGATTACTTTGATGCGCGGTCCGTCAGAAACCATGATTGAACTGATTCAGTCAAGCCAATTTCCGACGGGTCTGTATTCCATCGGAATGGACGTTGACAACCTGGAGGAAACGATCAAGGAGATTGAAGAAAAAGGTGGGAAAATTCTGATGCCGCCGGCTGCGACCTTAGTAGGCAGAATGACCTTTACCGAAGATCCCAACGGCGTCAGAATTGCTTTGAGCGAACACAATATGGATTACGCTTTAAAGAAAGAAGGATGAGGTCATCATGCTTGCATATACGTACATAGAAAAGGAAGATTTGAGCTGTTGGAAAAAGCAAAGCCGGAGCTGCTTGACGACAGGGACGCTATTGTCAAAGTGACGCTCTCCAGCATCTGCAGCAGCGATTTACATATCAAACACGGTTCCGTGCCGAGAGCGGTACCTGGAGTCACGGTAGGACACGAAATGGTTGGTGTCGTAGAATCTGTCGGCGGCAGTGTTTCAAAGGTGAAACCGGGAGATCGTGTGACCGTAAATGTAGAGACCTTTTGCGGAGCGTGTTTTTTCTGCAAGAGAGGATTTGTCAACAACTGCACCGACCCCGAGGGCGGCTGGGCGCTGGGCTGCCGGATTGACGGCGGCCAGGCTGAATATGTTCGTGTTCCCTATGCCGATCAGGGACTGAACAAAATTCCGGAAACCGTCACCGATGAGCAGGCCCTTTTTGTCGGAGACGTTCGTGCCACCGGTTTTTGGCCAACACGAATCTCTGAAATCAAAACGGAAGATACCGTGCTGATTCTAGGAGGCGGGCCGACGGGAATCTGTACTTTGTTGTGTGTGATGCTGAAACAACCGAAGAGAATCATTCTCTGCGAAAAGGACCAAACCAGGCGTGCATTCGTTAATGAACACTATCCCCAGGTTCTGACTGTGGCGCCAGAAGGTTTACAGAAGTGCGTCGAAGAAAACACGGACTACGGCGGCGCCGATGTGGTGCTTGAAGTTGCAGGGGCGGAAAAGACGTTCCGTATGGCGTGGGAAAACGCAAGGCCTAATGCAATTGTAACTGTAGTTGCAATGTACGAGGTATCACAAGTGCTCCCATTGCCAGAGATGTACGGAAAAATCTCACTTTCAAAACCGGCGGTGTGGATGGCTGCGATTGTGATGAAACCCTTGCTTTGATTGCAGACGGCAAAATTGATACGACGCCTTTGATTACGCATACTTATCCTCTTGCCGAAATTGAAGCTGCTTATGAACGCTTTGAAAGCAGGCAGGGCGGTGTGATGAAAATTGCAATCAAATAAGAGCTGGAACACCAACTGTTTATTTTGGAAGCACGATGTTGTGCTTCTTTAATTTATAACTGAGACTTTGCCTTGATATGCCTAGATTTGATGCCAGTTCATTGAGCGAGCTTGCCAGACTTACTTCATTTTCAATACATCGCTTCTCATAAGAATCCACCATTTGCGTTAGGGTTTGGCCAGTACGCACTAATGGAATTTGAATATTGCTGCCCGGTGAACCGCCGAAGGAAATTGGGCTTTGGCTGCATGGCATCAGTGGCGGCAAGTGGTCATAAGTGATATAATCCTCTGTTTCGAAGTTAAAGGCTGCTTCAATAGCGTTGCGCAGTTCTCTCACATTTCCAGGCCAGTCGTAAGAACGTAAACTCAGTGCGACTTTATCAGTGACCCCTTTATGGATTTTCCCATCTCTTTGTTATAATGACCGATATAATAGTTCACAAGGACGGGAATATCATCAGGGCGTTCCTTTAATGGCGGAACCCGCAGGAGAACCGTTCCAATTCGATAGTACAGATCACTACGCATACGTCCCTGTCTGACACAATTCAGAGGATCTTCATTCATTGCTGAAATAATTCTCACATCCACGGGAATCGCTTTGTTAGACCCTAACCTTGTAACTTTTTTTTTCTTCGATAACCTTGAGTATTTTCGCCTGCATACTCATATCCATAGAGTTGATTTCGTCTAGGAAAATCGTTCCTCCATTGGCGATTTCAAATATGCCGGCTTTATCTTCTGCTCCAGTAAAACTGCCTTTGACCGTACCAAACAGAAGTCCTTCCAAAAGGCTTAGGGGAATTGCCGAGCAGTTCTGTGAAAGAAAATTGAATTGCGCCGTTCACCCCCTGAATGGATGGATTGGGCAACTAACTCTTTTCCTGTACCTGTTTCACCATAAATTAGCACAGAGGAGTTCGTCTTTGTGACAGAAGCAATCTGGTTTTTCAATTGCCGAATCAATAGTGAGTCACCGATGATATCTTCCAGACAATAGAAAGGTTTTTTGGAAATCATTTGGAGATTTGACAGAAAGCTCTCGCTTAAACGAAACTGCGTATTTGGCGAAACTTACTGCTCCAACAATTTCACCTCTGATTTTAATTGGTATGGTATGTTCAAAAAAGACACAAGTTTCTCCGTTAAAGGCAGTCTGTATGGTTTCTTTGCCCAGAGTAGGGAGGCCTTTTAATGCATTGAGTATAGTGCTTTCTTCTGGCTTTCGGTCTGGATACAGCTCAAGAATATGTTTCCCTATGGCATCGTGGACATCAAAAAGCATAATATCAGATGTATAAGCTTTCATGTATCGGATAATTCCCTTATGATCCGTGATTAGGATTCCATCAGAAAACGCTTCCCGAATTGCAGTATTTTCTATGTATTCGTTAAATTCTTTACTGAAAATATCTATGCTAACACCTCCTTATTGTACTAATAATTATACACCCATACTCGTGAAAAGAAAAATTTTTTTCTCTAACTCAGGCAATTATTTTTCCAGGCAAATTATTTTGCCTGTTTCGGGTGAAAATGAAGCCGACCTGAGAACTCTTAATATACTGAAAATTCAAAGAAGTGATTGAAAACTCTTCACCATGCGAAATAATGGCATAGTTGTTGCTATTATGTATCTTGTAAATGAAGATTGATCAATCAAATGCAATTATTCGTCACATAGGAGGTAACATATGAGTAATTTTCTTACCAACGTAGCCGATATCGGAAGTTGGATCTGGGCATACCCATTATTAATTCTAATCGTCATATGCGGCATCGTCTATTCTGTAAGACTCGGATTTTTACAGTTCAGACACTTTCCTATATCATGAAGCAGACCTTTGGCAGCATTTTTAAAAAATCGGAAGGCGAAGGCACCGTATCGCCATTTCAGGCAGCCGCCACAGCGCTTGCCTGCACTGTCGGCGCATCTAATATTGTCGGTGTTCCTATTGCCATTGCCTTTGGTGGACCGGGCGCAGTATTCTGGATGTGGATGTGTGCGTTTATTGGTATGATTGTAAAATTTGGTGAAATCGTTCTAGGTATAAAATACAGAGAGAAAAACGAAGACGGCGTCTATGTCAGCGGACCGATGTACTATATGTCAAAAGGTTTTCCGAACAAAAAGCTGGTAAGATTATGGCATGGATGATGTCCTTTACCATGATGCTCTTCGTTCCCTTTACCATTTCAGCACAATCCGTATCTGCAGTGCAATCCGCTGGAACAATTGGCATTAATCCAATCGTAACAGGTGCGATCCTGACCGTACTAATCGGTATTATTACCTTTGGCGGAATCAAGAGAATTGCCAGCGTAACTGACAAGATGGTACCTATCATGGTGATCCTTTACTTAATCGGCGCATTGATTGTCATCGGCATTAACGGAACCGAAATTCCGGGCGCTTTTGCAAGCATCTTTACATCTGCGTTTACCGGGCATGCTGCTCTAGGTGGTTTTGCGGGAGCCGGCGTGTCTGCAGCCATTCGCTGGGGTTTTGCCAGAGGCGCTTATTCGACAGACTTAGGAATGGGATCTGCTGCAATGGGTCATGCTGCTGCGACAACAGACCATCCTGTCCGTCAAGGTTTTTGGGGCGTATTTGAAGTCGTCGTTTCAGGACTGATGATCTGTACCATGTCAGGATTGACTGTTTTATGCACCGGCGTATGGAATGACGCACCGGCAGAGCAGGCTGCCGCAATGCCTACAATGGCATTCCAGAGTGTTTTCGGAAATGAAACCGGCGGTATCATCGTATCTGTAGCGATGTTGTTCTTTGTCGTATCAACTATGATCGTACAGGTTTATTACGGTGAGAGACAATGTGAATTTTTCTTGGGAACAAAGATTGCCAAAATAGGTAAATTGATTTTCGTTCTGTCCGTCTTCCTAGGCGCGGTGCTGAATCTTTCCACCATATTTGCATTCCTGGATCTGATTTTAGGAATCGCATTATTCCACATCTCATCGCCCTTATCGTCATGAGCGGTCAGGTGGTTGAACTAAAAATGAATTCTTTACAGACCCGAGATATTATCTTCGTGATGTGGGTGAAAAAGCCAGCAGAAAAGGAAGAGCGAGCTGATTTAGAAAGGAAAAGAAATGAAAAACTATGATCAGGTATATGTAAATGGAAAATTTTTTACTTCCGATGAAAAAAACTCTATGCGGACGCTATGGCCGTTAAGGACGGCCTGATCGCATGGATCGGTGAAGCAGCTGAACTGGATACGACTGACGAAGAAGTGGTCGATCTGCAGGGAAAACGGGTTTTGCCCGGCATCATCGACAGTCACATGCATCCCGTCATGCTAGCTGCAAATCAGAGACAGATCGTCTGTCTGCCGCCATACATCAATTCGATTGAAGAACTGATCGAAGCGATAAAAAAGGCGAGGGCAGCACAGGGACCTAAAGCCTGGATCTTTGGCTGGGGTTATGATGAAGGAAAGCTGAAAGAAGGAAAGACTCCCAGCCGATATGACTTGGACGCAGGAGCAGACGATGTACCGGTTTGCATCCTGAGATCTTGTGGCCACATGAGATGTATTAACAGCAAAGCCCTTTGAAATGGCTGGCATCAACAGAGACACGGCAGATCCAGAAGGCGGGGAGATTATGAAGGATGACCAGGGGGAGCCTACAGGTGTGCTGAGAGAAAACGCGCGATTCTCTTTTGTCGGATATTCTGCCAAAAGACAGTGAGGATGCCGTGATTGATAATCTGGTCATGCTTTCTGAACATCTCGTCTCACAAGGCATTACAGCGGTAGGAGATATGGGTAACCTGGATGATACAGATTATTATTATGTATATCAGAAAGCACGGGAAAGAGGCTTTCTGCAGAGAGTCAGTGTATTCTACATGTGGGAATCTTTTAAGAATATATCAGATTTTCAATTCAAGCCGGAGCAGTTGGACAGGAAGGCGCCCGTCAAGGTCTCAGGTCTCAAGATTATCGCTGATGGTGGAATTTCAGGACGTACGGCGTGGTGTAACCGTCCATACCTGGGAGGGGATGGAAGAGAGCAAGGAATTCCCACCTGTACGGAGGACCATATCCGAAGTGCTATAAGGTTTTGTAAAAAATACAATGCGCAGCTAGCTGTTCATGCTATGGGGCAAAGTGCGATCGATAGGGCAGTCAATGTCATCTCAGAAGTTGAAGACTGGCTGGACAGTGATCTGCCTCACGCACGGATCGAGCATGCTTCTATGCCGACTGAAAAAGCACTGACTAAGGCGGCCGCTGCGGACATCGCCTTTGTAACACAGCCGGTATTCCTTTATGCAGAAATTGAACGCTATATGGAAAATATGGGATCGGAGTGGCTACAAAGTACTTTCCCGGTTCAAGATATCATGACTGCAGGAATCCGTCTGGCATTTTCTACTGACGCACCAGCTACACCTCTTGCCGACGCATCTAATCCGTTTGTCTGCATGCAGTCGGCAGTAACCAGAAAGGCTCACGACGGTACAGACTGCGGACAGTATCACAAGGTAGATATTGAAACCGCCATAAGACTATATACCGCCGAAGGCCAGTATGTAATGGGATTTGCTGACAATGGCATGCTGAAGCCGGGTTTTGCGGCCGACTTTATCGTTTTAGACAGGGACATCTTATCTGTTCCTGAGGACACCATCGGGCAGGTTCAAGTAGAAGCAACTTATATTGACGGCTGTTGTGTGTATAAAAAATGAGTGCAAATGCACTCATGTCGCCCGAAAAGGGCGACGCTTCGCAGAGATAAAAACAACCCATCGACTGATCTTAGCCGATGGGTTTATCTTTTAGTCATTAACTTCTGTATGTGTCTGATTCATCATAAAAGTGATGATGGTGCCCGTATATCTTTCCATGCGTTCTTCATTGACCGTGACATTGATGATACTAGCTTTTTTGTTTAGCTCATATACATAGCTTGCATTGGTAGCAGGCACGCAATCCTTAAATTCTATATCGGCATCGGCATAATCGCTGAAAGCGGCGGACACTTCTTTGGCAAAGGCAGATTCCATATCGCTTGCAAATCCAGGCTGCTCGTCATATTTCTTGTATTTTACACCGGACAAGCCGCAGATGGTCTTATAGGTGTTGTCAATCTCTGACATGTTGGACTTGGATAGGCTGTTGCCGACGGCAGAAATAGTGTAAACGCCATCCTTGCTGTGAATAGAGCCGATACTTGTGATAGAAATCAGATTGTCGTCGTCATCCTTGTAATACACGCCGTCCAGGAGGGTATACAAAGAGACTGACAAATTCGTTCTGGTATTCTTCTGTCACGACATTTTCCGGCACTTTCACTTCAGTAAAGGTGTAAGTTACATCGGGATAATCATCCAGATAATCGTCGTTAAAATTCTCGATTGCCGTTTCCATTCTCGACTCAAATTTGTCGATATCATCCTCATCAATGACGATTGTCATCGACGCTGATTTTGGATAGAGATTTCCACTGCTTCCGCCCGTAATATCCGCCAGTTCATAAATCAGCGCGTTGGTCTTAAAATATGCTAACAAATCTCCCAATTCTTTGATGGGATTAGGGGTAAGATGAAATCTTAGAGTCGGGAATGCCGCCAGGCAGACCGCTGATTTTAACCTTATAGGCTTTTTTCGCCTCTTGGAGTGGTATATGCTACATTGTTGCTAAAGGTATAAGAAGATCTGGCGCCTGTGTTTGTGGACCACATATTCTTCTGACCTCCGTTGAGACAAAATACGTTGGAATTGTCTTTGAAATACTTGTTGTCCAAAGACTTGATGCCGGCATAATCATGTCCAGATTCACTGGTAAAAATGACGTCTAACTTTCCTGTAGACTCGTTATTCTTCGCAATATATAAAGCCATTGCCATCGGTTCTATGCCGTTTGCAAACTGTTTTGCATCATATGAACAGATGATCACTGTTGGATCAGCTTCTCTGTATTCCTTGCTTGCATTGACGCTCATGATGACATTATCATGGTCGTCGACAGTGTACTTAATTCCCTTTGATTTTGCCCAATTTGAAAGATAATCTCTAATAGCTTTGTAGAAGTAAGGGTACTGGCCGAATCTTCAAGGTCGGTCTGGTATGCGACGACTTTCTCCTCTATCTTTGACGATAGATCTTCTTCCTCTTCACTGCATGCAGAGAGAAGGAACATAGAGCCTATCATGGTAAATAGCAAAGCTATCGTTGTCAACTTCTTCATTGCCCAATCTCCTTTTATTGTAATTTTTTGTAAAATTCATAAATAATCATTTATTTTGTATGAAAAATCATATATAATGATAACATAATCGTGAAGAAATTAGTAGCGTTTTTTATGAAACTTCACATAATCTTAAGATTTGAACGGGAGATAACGAGATGGAATCAAAAAATTTAATTGTGAGAGAAACTGTATTTGACGACTGCAAATACTTTGCTGAATGGGAGACATGGCCTCAGGTTACAGAGTTCTTTACAATGGATGAAGAGAGATCCTACGAACAGGTGGTTACTGAGTTCGTAAGGAATAACCTCGACCCGTCCAAGCTGCAGTTTACTATTACCCTCAAGCCACAGGACAAGCCTATTGGCAAGATTTTTTTTTGTCAAGGATCAACAGAACAGATGATTCCCTGGATATTACCAGGATATACATCGCAGATGTGAACCAAAGGGGAAAGGGTTATGGCGAAGAAGCGCTTCGTCTAGTTTTAGAGTTCGCGTTTATCAATCTCCACATGGAAAGAGTCACGATAGATCATTTTGAGAAGAACAAACCCGCTGCAGCATTATACGAGAAGATTGGATTCCAGACGGAAGGCCTGATGCGTAATGCCGGAAAGAAAAACGGAAAATATATCAATCTTCAGCTGAAATCCATGCTGAGGGCAGAATATTATGACAAAATTCATACAAAATAATTAATAATATTTTACGAATCCGCAAACCTATGCAATCACTAAAGCTGGCTGATTATAAGCCAGCTTTTTTTCGATGAAAACGATTAGATTCAATATTGACCAAAGCTTGTAATGATAGTATAATTTGTTTGGATAATTTGGAAAAAGTACTATATATTGTGTGTTACGAAGGAGAAGAGACTAAATGGAACGTATCATGAAGATTATTAAAAGAGATGGAAGGACTGTGGAATTTGATGTAGATAAGATTGCGCAGGCTATATTTAAAGCAGCTCAGGTACTGGGGGAAAAGACCATGAGATGTCAGAATATCTAGCAAAACAGGTAGAACTGTATCTGCTGGAAGTATGCCACAATTCCTATCCTACTGTTGAACAAGTTCAGGATGCTGTTGAGAAGATTTTGATCGAAAGCGGCCACGCCAGAACTGCAAAAAGAATATATTCTGTACAGAGCAGAGCGCACCAGAGTGAGGGATATGAATACCAAACTGATGCGCATTTATGAGGATCTTACATTTAAAGAAGCGAAGGATAACGATGTAAAACGAGAGAACGCCAACATTGACGGCAACACCGCTATGGGAACCATGCTCAAATACGGCCCGAAGGCGCTAAGGAATTTTATAAGATGTATGTCATCAATCCAAAGTATGCGAAAGCTCATGAGAATGGAGATATTCACATTCACGATATGGACTTCTACACCCTGACTATGACATGCTGTCAGATTGACCTTTTGGAGCTGCTAAAGAACGGATTTTCTACGGGCCATGGACATCTGAGAGAGCCAAATGATATTGAAAGTTATGCTGCACTTGCCTGCATTGCCATTCAGTCAGACCAAAACGATCAGCACGGAGGTCAGTCAGTACCAAATTTTGATTTCAGTATGGCTCCGGGCGTTAGAAAGTCCTATAAAAAGTTATATTGGACCAATCTGGGCAAAATGCTGGAATGCATGTACGATGTAGAAGACGGCATTGAACAGGCAAAGAAGATTGGAGCCTACATAGAAGAAAAAGAAAGCATCTACCCTTGCATGGCATGGGATCATAACTATAAAGAACTAGAACTTAGCCATTTGGAGAAATTTGCCTCACCTGAAGAGGCGAAGAAATTGCAGGAGATGGCTACGAAATTCGCAGATAAGGAAATCAGACGAAAAACATATCAGGCGATGGAAGCTTTGATTCACAACTTAAACACCATGCATTCCAGAGCCGGCGCGCAGGTTCCGTTCAGCTCTCTGAACTACGGTACTGACACTTCCCAGGAAGGCAGACTGGTGATGAAATGCATCATGGAAGCGACAGAAGCGGGACTGGGAAACGGAGAAACACCAATTTTCCCGATTCAGATTTTCAAGGTAAAAGAAGGTGTCAGCTATAATCCGCAGGATCCGAATTATGACTTGTTCAAGTTGGCTTGCAAGGTGTCAGCGAAGAGACTATTCCCGAACTTTTCATTCCTAGATGCGCCGTTTAACCTGCAGTATTACAGACCAGGACAGCCTGAAACGGAATGTGCCTATATGGGATGCAGAACCAGAGTCATCGGCAACGTTCATGATCCTGCTAGAGAAATCGTCTATGGCAGAGGAAATTTATCCTTTACATCCATCAATTTGCCGAGACTTGCCATCAAAGCGAAAAGGCGACGTGGATATTTTCTTCGATGGACTCGATCATGTCATCGATATCGCTATTGCACAGCTCAATGAAAGATTCAGAATCCAGTGCATGAAGAAAGTAAAGAACTTCCCATTCCTTATGGGACAGGGGATCTGGATTGATTCCGAAAAGCTGACCCCAGAGGATACCATAGAAGAAGTCCTAAAGCACGGCACTCTGACTATCGGATTTATCGGACTTGCAGAATGCCTGAAAGCTCTAATTGGCAAGCATCATGGAGAATCAGAGGAGGCAGAGAAGCTGGGTCTGGAAATCGTAGCGTATATGAGAAAACGGATGGACGAGGAAGCGAGAAAACGGGACTCAACTGGTCGCTGATCGGTACGCCGGCGGAAGGTCTTTCAGGTAGATTTATAGGATTGACCAGGAGAAATACGGTGTGATTCCCGGCGTGACCGACAGGGAGTACTATACAAACAGTTTCCACATTCCGGTCTATTACGATATCAACGCCTTTGATAAGATTAGAAGGAAGCGCCGTTCCACGAGATGACCAACGGCGGACATATTTTATGTAGAACTTGACGGCGATCCGTTAAAGAATTTGGACGCTTTCGAAAAGTCGTCAGATGTATGAAGGAGAGCGGCGTCGGCTATGGGTCCATCAACCACCCTGTAGACAGAGATCCTGTCTGCGGTTATACTGGAATTATTGACAACCAGTGCCCAGCCTGTGGCAGAAGAGAGGGCGACGGCAATGAAGATTTTGAGAGAATCAGACGAATCACCGGCTATCTGGTAGGTACGATGGATCATTGAATGATGCCAAGACCAGCGAAGAAAAAGACAGAGTAAAGCACGGAATCAGGGAAGGATTTGAGAGGCTATGATAGACCGAGAGGAAAGTATCCGCATCGCCGGAGTTGTGCGGGAATCCATTGTGGACGGACCGGGAATTCGATTCGTGATCTTCTGTCAGGGCTGTCCACATCACTGTCAGGGCTGTCACAACAAAGTGACCCACGATTTTGACGGAGGCTATATTTGCGAGACAGATAAGATTTTACAGGCCATCGACGACAATCCTCTGCTCGACGGCGTGACTTTCAGCGGGGAGAACCCGCTTGCCAGCCCAGGGGGTTTTTGACTTTGGCGAAAGCGATAAAGAAAAGAAATCTGCATATCATGATGTATTCCGGGTATACTTTTGAGGAGCTCCAGGCAATGACGGAAGATAACGAGGCTTTGGGTGAGCTTTTTGGATTACGTAGATCTTTTGGTCGATGGAAGGTATGAATCCATTGAAAGAGACCTGACATTATCCTTCCGAGGCAGCCGAAATCAGAGAGTAATTGATATGAAAGAAGCCTGGAAGCGCGGAGAGGCGGCTCTTGCAGAAAATTTCTAACCAAATTATGCAAAAATAACTTGTAAAAAGCGATCTATTCTATGATATAATAAACGCCAGATTAAAACGGCGTTGCCGAAAGGATACGCTTGTTGAGTCTGCAAGGATGCGACATTCAAAGGCACATGATGAGTATCGTTCATTCGACTGAACGAGTTATGAATATGTTAAAAAATTTTGAAAAAATGCTACATGCTTAATGATATTAAAGGAGGTGCGGTAGATGTCAAGAAAATGTGAGATTTGCGGAAAAGGACAGGTTTCCGGAAACAATGTATCCCATTCAAACAGACACACTAGAAGAAAGTGGAATGCAAACATTCAGACTGTAAGAATTAACGACAATGGTACAGTAAGAAGAGCTAACGTATGCACAAGATGCATCAGATCCAACAAGATTAACCGTGCCATCTAATTATTTTGGTAACAAGACCCGCTGCTATGGCGGGTTTTTGTTTGTTTTAGGAGTTAAGGCTTATGGAACAGAGAAAAATGGGCATGTCAATTTTAGGTTACGGTTGTATGCGCTTTCCCAAGAAAGGCAGCCGCATTGATATGGAAAAGACAGAAGAACTGATTGATTATGCCATTTCCCACGGTATCAATTATTTTGATACCGCTTACATCTATAAAGGCAGTGAAAAAGGCCCTGGGGGCGGTTTTGGCGAAGAACGGCTGGCGAAAACAGGTGATGATTGCCACAAAGATGCCCCATTATCTGATAAAGTCCATTGAAGGATTAGAAAGAGTTTTTCAAGAGCAGCTGAGCAGATTGCAGACAGATTATGTTGACTGCTATTTGATGCACATGCTTCCTGACGTTAGGATTTGGGGACGATTGATTAAGATGGGCATTTTGGAATGGATTGAAGCGAAGCGATCCTGCGGACAGATTAAAAATATCGGCTTTTCCTATCATGGCGGCAGCCGTCAGTTTATGGAACTTCTCGACATCTACCCTGGGATTTCTGTCAGGTACAATATAATTATATGGATGAACACAGTCAAGCTGGAAGAAAAGGTGTGGAATACGCGGCTGAAAAGGAAATTCCGTTATCATCATGGAACCGCTGAGAGGAGGTCTTCTGACAGAAGGCCTGCCCCAGAGAGCCAAAGCAGTCTTTGCTGAAGCCGAAAGAAAAGGCAGCCCAGCAGAATGGGGGCTTCGCTGGCTCTGGAATCAGAAGGCTGTATCTACAGTATTATCAGGAATGGGGTCTATGGAAATTCTACAGGAAAATGTCAAAGTCGCGCAGACTGTCCAATCAGGTGAAATGACATGTGCAGAGAAGAAGGTATTTGAATCTGTAAAACGGCCATCAATGAGATGATTAAAATTCCTTGCACTGGCTGTGGCTACTGTCAGCCTTGTCCCAAAGGCGTGGACATTTCTGGTATCTTCCGATGTTATAACGCTAGCTACGCAGATGGCCTCTTTACAGGTATGAGAGAGTATTTGATGTGTACGACTTTTCGTGCAGAGAACCAATGCCGCTCGTTGTATCGGCTGTGGAAGATGTGAAGTGCATTGTCCACAGAAAATTGTTATCAGAGACGGCCTGAAACAGGCTGCAAAGCGCTTAGAGAATCCAGCTTATCATGTGATTGCACTGGGCGCAAAGGCTGTGTTCAGATAACAGAAAAAACAGCCTGCTGACTAGTAGTGACGCAGCAGGCTGATGCCGCACAGGACCAGAACGCCGCCCAATAGCAGAATCCACGCTCTTGGCGGTAGAAAAATGCGCATACCGTAACGATGCCGAAGACGATGAGCACGAATCCGATGTCTTTGGCTTCTTTATACTTACATATCGGTTTTCTCTTTCTATTATTATTCATAAAAACACCCTGTATATTTTATGAAATAGAGGCCACTTTTGTTACTGTATGTGTTAAAATAGATTTATATATCTATGGAGGTAAGTGATTTGACATTATCAAGAGAAACAGAGTTAGGGACTATTACCATTTCTAACATGCTCTTTGCGCAAATAATTGCAGACAGCTTTAAAGAAGAATCCTGTCTGGGCAAAGTATGGCCATCGACAAAAAAGGCCGCCAGATTGGCAACGACGGCAAATACAATCTTTCAGAATTTGCAGGCAACATAGAAGTAGAGCGCAGTTTTGAAGGAAACAGCGTGGACATTGAATTCAATATCATCGTAAAGTTTGGTACAAGCATTGCAAATATCACGAACGATATCAGTGATTATGTGGCAGATACAATTTATAAGAAACAGGGAAAAACCAAATCAAATCAAAATCAGAATTGCCGGCGTTAAATCCAGGCAGGTGGCGAGAAGAAATTTAGAGGTTGTGAAGAGATATGGAACTGAATGATAAAGTAAGCAGCCTGAAGGGGATTGGACCGAAAAAAGCAGAGATTCTCAAAAAAACCACATCTTTACCTTGGAGGATCTGTTGAACTTGTTCCCCAGAAAGTATGAGGACAGACGACAGGAAACCAGAATTGAAGATCTGCAGCCAGGTAAAGAATTCTTAATCAGCGGTAAAGTATTATCACGTCGGTATTCCGGCAATCCATACAAGAAGAATACGCCTCTGACACTTTTGGTGTCGGATGAGACAGGGACCGTGGAAATTTTTTTTTCAATGGAAGGTATATTGCAAATCTATTTAATGTCAATCAGGATTACTCTTTTTATGGCAGAGTTACAGAAAACTTTGACCGCAAACAGATGATTCATCGAATTTCATCGCATCGGCGGCCCCAATGACATCAGAGGAATTATTCCTATTTATCCGCAGATCAGCGGTATCTCCCAAAATGAACTGCGTAAAATTCAATTACAGCTGCAGGAACTGTATCCCCAAGTGGAAGAATGGCTGCCAGATGAAGTCGTGTCAGAAAATCGTTTAGCAAGTCCAGCCTATGCTATAGAGAATATTCATTTTCCCAAAGATGGAAAACAAGTTTTAGAAAGTAAGTTTAGACTCATCTTTGATGAACTTCTTACGCTGAAACTGGCCTTTTTATATTAAGAATGAGACGCGAAAAGATACAGGCGGAATTGTCATCCCGGGCTGACTGCGCCGACCAATTTATCAAAGACCTGCCTTTTTGAATTGACTGCGGGCCAGAAAAAGCGTGTGGGAAGACATGAAAAGGGATTTAGCGGCGGACAAGGTTATGAATCGCCTGATACAAGGTGACGTCGGATCAGGAAAAACCGTGGTGGCAGAGTTGGCCATGTATGCTGCGGCCCAAAATGGTTATCAAAGCGTCATGATGGCGCCGACAGAAATTTTGGCCAAACAGCACGTGCAGTCTTTAACAGCAGATTTTGAAAAATATGGAATCTCTGTCGGCCTTTTGTGCAGCAGTATGAAAGCAGCAGAGAAAAAAAGAGACGCTGCAGCGATTGGCGATAGGTCAAATCCAAATTCTTGTGGGCACCCATGCGGTGATTCAGCCTGACGTAATTTTTAAGAATTTGGGAATGGTAATAACAGACGAACAGCACAGATTTGGAGTCAACCAGAGCCTTTTATCCAAAAAGGCAAAACCCCAATATTTTAGTTATGACGGCTACACCGATTCCAAGGACTTTGGCAGTAATCATTTATGGAGACCTGGACATTTCGCAGATTAGGACCATGCCAAAGGGGCAGACAGCCCATTAAAACGATGCAGGCGGATATGGAGAACAGAAACAGGGTCTATGATTTTTGTTAAAAAAAACAGTTGAAGGAAAAGAAACAAGTATGGCGTGGTAGCGCCGCTGATTGAAGAATCAGATAAGATTGATGCGAAATCGGCAGAGGAACTGCATAAAGAGTTGAGCCAGAAGTTTGCCGGCTTTCAGGTGGCGTTAATACACGGCGCTATGAAACAAGAAGAAAAAGATTTTATCATGGGTGAATTTTCTGATGGCAACATCGACGTGCTAGTTTCTACTGTAGTAATAGAAGTAGGTATCAACGTGCCCAATGCTACCGTTATGGTGGTTGAAAATTGTGAGAGCGATTTGGCCTGGCCCAGCTTCATCAGCTACGCGGCCGCGTAGGCCGCGGCAGCGATCAGTCCTATTGTTTTTTAATTTGCCACAATGAAACAGATGTAGCAAAAGAACGGAATCAGATTATGTGTGAGAGCAATGACGGCTTTGAAATTGCAGAAGCTGATCTGCGACTGACGCGGGACCAGGTGAACTTTTGAACCAGACAGCACGGTCTGCCTGAAATGCATATCAGTGATCTGGTCCGTCATGGCGACGTTTTGGAAAAAGCGAAAAACACGGCCAAAGCGATTATAGATAAAGACCCGGATTTAAGAAATCGAAAATATGAAAAGCTGAAACCGGATCAGAAAAAAATGTTCGGCGAAGACATTAAATTGGAACTATAACGCAGGAAGAAATTATCCATATTTTACAAGACATAGAAATCTCCGATCGGGTTAAATTAATAACGTAAACAGGAG
>VOFH01002847.1_pt1 | contig 25722 bp, 53 predicted proteins | sample 5384091 | NCBI WGS metagenome assembly VOFH01 (sample SAMN12384727, study PRJNA508395) | human gut metagenome | isolation source: healthy gut G | host: Homo sapiens
GTTTGTCAATGAAATTATAAAACAGGTAAAAACCATTTACTATATTGATTTATATGACACAGATTTTATTAATTTTTTCACTGTCCATCTCTCCAATGCACTATTTCGATGCAGGCACAATGTTTCCATCCGGACTCCTTGTCAGATGAGATTTTTATTCAGAATCCGTTAATTTACGAAATTGCCGTTTTATTGCACAAGAAATTAAAACTACTTTTGGTTATGAGTTAAATAAAGATGAGATTACTTTTATATCTCTTCATGTAGGTGCTGTTCTTGGGAAAAAATGGATGAACATCCCGAAATAAAGGCAGTTCTGGTAGTAAATAATTATTATAACTATTACAATAAGCATTCTCTGGAATCCATTACTCAAAAATTATCCGGAAAATGCAAAATTGCGGAGGTTACTAACACTCTGGATGACGTTAATCCTGCTTACTATGATTTGATTATTGATGCCACGAATCAGGTTCTGCCACAGGCCAATCTCAGAGTCAAAACAAATACAATTATTACAGAGCATGATTTTAAAAAAATACAATCTGCCTGTAACGAACTTCTGGCTGAAAAAACGCAGAATATTCCACGATAAACTAATTAGTTTTATGGATCCGCAATTATTTGAAAAAATCATTACGAAAATTCTGTGGAAGATATGATACGCTATATGGCAGAAAAACTGGTTGCTCTGGGTATTGCTCCGGCTTTTTACTGACTCTGTTCTGGAACGGGAGGCTGTTACCCCCACCAGTTTTGACAACAAAGTGGCAATCCCACATTCCATCGTCTGCTCTACCCAAAAAATATTGGATTTGTAATCGTTAACGAAAAACCTCTTTGCTGGGGAACCTTTGATGTTCAAATTATTATGATGATCGGCGTCAACCATCAGCAGCGTATGGATTTTAAATATGTCTATTCTAATTTACTGGAGCATACCGTGAAAACATCCACGCATCTGTACATATTGACCTCCTGATCTAATTTTTATCTGTTCTCTAATCTGGAAATAAACAGACTGCCAAACATATATTTCTCAGTCAAAAAATAAAGTGTGTAAGTTTTGTTAACACCAACAACACACACTTTATTTTATAGTTCTTATCAAACTCCGCCCTTCGGGACGGGTTTTCATTCTGATCTGTGTTTATTTCTCAGCACGTGCGATTGCAACCTTGAAATCCTTGGTATCTGCAAAGATCTCGTTCTTGTAAGGATTCTTCTTCTGCTCGATTGCGCGCTTGATGATTACGCTTAAGCAGATGACATTTGCAACCAATGCAATGATTGCCATGAATCCCTGTACCTTGGTGTTTCGGTACTACGCTGGTCAGATCCATTTGTCGTTAAAGGAGACGCATCCAGGGACTCAAGAAGTACCAGAGAAACGTCCCTTGATCTGGAACATCGGAACCACCTGTGCGAACATACACCAGGTTGCCAGCGTATTGGCACTGGTTCTGGATCCAGCCGCCCTTGTTCCAAAGTGCATTTGCGAATGTCGGCGCAAGAGCAGAGCCAACCGCAATACCAGGAATGCCGGCAGGTTATTGTATGTATAGGTAAAGTTCCAAAGATCATATGCCACGATAAACCATACCGTCATATCTGGCCATAACATATCCTGATGATTCTTGTCCTTGGATGCATAAATTCCCCACCAGCCTGTCATACAGAAGATGTTGAGGATACCTGCGATACCATTGACCCAGTTCACCAGCCACCGTTCAGCCATACATCCTCGATGGAATACCACCAGCCATTGACTGCCTGTGCGCCTTTGATTGCGGACTCAAAATCAGAAGCAACTGCGATCATGATGTTGATTGCAACGATTACAAACGGCCAAACCTTGAACCAATCGGTCTTACCGATCCACTGCTTTTGTACTTTAAGAACATGAAACCGATGCATCCAAATGCTGCTGCATATAACTTTGCATAATGGAACCAGCCACCCATATATACATAGGTATCATTGGTTGCACCCCAGCCACCGTTTGCGGCGCTGATCTGAATAGCGATAAAGTATACAGTAAGAATTGCAAGAACTCCTACGAAAATACCATAACCGCCAAGTTTTGTGCGGCGCTCAATCTCATTTAAGATTACAAGTCCTGCAAAATACGAGAACCCATCCCAGGAGCTGCCACATGCTGTTAATCTGGAATAACATAACTTTTTCCTCCTTTGTCTTATTAAAAATATGATACTCCCTCGAACCGTCATGCCAGGTATCTGGTATGACCAGTCCACAAATGAATTTTAATACTTTTTTTTAGAAAATTACAAGTATTTTTACAATTATTAACAAAATCTGGTATGACCACTGTTCAGAATTGCCTGTTATCCCCTGGCGGCACGCATTTTCTGCCGGTTCATGCTATCTTACGCCTTCTCATCCACCTTGATTCCCTTCAGATCCGCTTCAAGCACTTTCATGCTGCTCTTGATGTCGCCCAGGTTCTGATCCACACTCTTCTTCAGATCTGCGCTGTCCGCCAGATCCACCATGTCCGTCATCTGAATGTCCGGGCTGTCATTCTGGCGCTTGATGCGCTCCGCCTCTTCCACTGCTTCATCGGTTCCCTCGATCATCGCGCGCTCCATCGCGCGCTCCAGCTTCATCTCATCCAGCTTTTTCCTCGCGCTTTTCCTTCTCCTTCATGGCTTTCGTCGGCTTTTTTCCTTCGCCTCGTCCATCTTCTCATCCTGCTGGTCTTTTACCTCCTGCACAAGCATTCCGATAATCTCGTCGTTTGCCGCATCCATGATGTCATCCGCGAGCTCCCTGTGCGTCAACCATCGCATGCGTCTTCAAGCGCTCCAGCTTGATACGGGAGACGTTCTGTTTCTCCGCAGTCATGCCGTAATCAGCTCCCCGGATCTCCCTCTTGTGATCCGCCGCATAATTGTTCAGGCTCCAGCGCCTGCTTCTGATACTCAGTCAGCGGCTTTTTGTGGATCTCCGCCAGTCTGTCGTATTCTTCGTCCGTCAGCCCTTCATCCAGAACGCCGTTCTTATAATCCTGTTCTTTTCCAGAAGGAGCAGATCCTGCTGTTCCTGGGAATCCGCGTCCACGCCGCACTGCTCCCGCAATGCTTCCTTCTGCTGATTCGTCTCATCGATTGCAGCCAGCGCTTCCTTTTTGCGGTTCTCCAGTTCTGCGTAGCATTTGTCCCGGTGGCTCTTTTATGGTGTCATCCACCGACCGGTCGTTTTTCCACGCATTTTCCACGACCTTCCACGCCTGCTTCCTCGCTTCCTCCCGGCGCTTTGCCACTGGATCTTCCCGAGCTTTGTCGCGCCGCCGAACGCTGCGTTTTTACTGTCCGTACGCTCTGTCCATCCTTTGTTCCCATATGGACACTGTTGTTAAAACCTGCCGCATTGACTGTCAGTTTCATACTCATTTCCTCCCCGTATCAAACCAGAATCCATCTCCGTGTGTTACTGCTGCTCTTCCGTCTGTGTCAGCGCGATCAGGCTCCTGTGAGCGTCCGGCGATCGTTAAAAGATGCTGCATATTTTCTTGCTCCGCCGCAAGCGTCTCGTTCGCATGTGCCGATACCTCCTCCGACACTGCCGAGATCGTCTGCACGGAATCAGCAATCTCCTGATTTGCCGCCTCAAGCTGTGAAACGCTCTCCGTCAGTCTCGCCACATTATCGCGGATCGCATAGGTATGTTCCTCAATCGTACCAAAGCTTGCCGACGCATTCCCAGACATTTCCTTTTCCTCAGTGATTCCGTCAATCATCTCACGGATGACTGTCACAACCTCCGTGATAGAACCGGACACATTGCCGATCAGCTGTGTGATGTTGGTCGTTGCGCTCTTGGTCTGGGTTGCAAGCTCCGAGATCTCGGATGCCACGACCGCAAACCCTTTTCCTGCCTCTCCTGCGCGTGCCGCCTCAATACTTGCATTTAACGCCAGCAGGCTGGTCTGGGAAGTCACACCGTTGATAAGTTCTACAATCGTATTCATTTCACTGATATACTGATTCAGCGTCTCGAGCTTATCCGCTGCATTGGCGCTGTTTCGCACAGATACTTCAACCTCTCCCACCAGGGTATCCATATCCGCTTTTCCTTTTCCAGCACAGAAAGCGTCTTCTCCATGCGCTCGGTAATATCCGATGCAACCGTACTGACAAAGGCCCTACTTTCTCTCCGATTGTCTCCGTCTGTGCCAGCTGTCTCTGCACTGCCTCCGCCGTGTCCGTCGCGCCGATGGTTACCTGTCCCATCGCGTCCTTGGTCGTCTCCGATGCAGACTGCAGCTGCTCCACTTTTTGCATGGATCTCATTGATTCCGCGTCTCATCACATCCGCATTCCGGGAGACATCTCCGAGAACCTTTTCGGTCTCGCCCTGCGCATCCTTTACCTGCTGCAAACTTCTCCCTGCTGTTTGTCTCGGAAGTCGCCGCTGCGATATAGGAATACGCGCAGAACAAAAGTACCGCCAGAATCTGGATCACACCGGAACTGATATCACGGAAACCGAATCTGCCGGTTGCCGCTCCAAGAATCACAACCAGAAGATTCTCTATCACAACCCCGATATTGACCTTTGAGGGCATACGCCTTATCATTGTATACGGAAATCACAACAATCATCGGAAATACATACAAAAACAGCATGTTGTTGGTCGTCGTAAACAAAATGACCGTGTACATCACAGCGAATCCCTGCGCCACCAGATGCTTGATCGCCGGGCTTTCCTTATCCCTGCTCCAGAAAAAAGCTCCATCAGCGGCGGTCCCATCGCCAGCACAACAACCAGCAGGGAGTACAGCAGTCCCCTGCTGCCCACCAGAAGCTGTTCGATAAACGTAATTGCAATCATCGACGCCTCCACCAGATGGCAGATCATAGCCGTCCGGTTGCAGCGCGCCATATCAGATAACGTTCTTTTGTCCATTTGTCATTCCTCCGTACACCTTGACACCATTCTTTTACTCTAAAGTATCATTTTTTCTCCCTGCCGCAATATTTGCAATAAAAACTCGTCCAATTTTTAACATTTTAGGAAATTGGACAAATCCAACTCTCTTTTCTGTCACATGCGGACGCGCTCACGCAGCTGCAGCAGCAGCTTTTTTCCAGGCGACTTACCTGCACCTGACTCATCGACAGCAGTTCTGCCACCTCGCACTGTGTCTTTCCCTCGTAGTATCTGAGTTGCAGCAGACGGCGCTCACGCTCGCCGACGGTCTCCAACAAGCTGTTCCACCAGAATGTGGTTTAGGACCGCCTCCTTCTCCGGCTCCTCCCGCTCCGCGCTCTGTCCTCCGCTTCCCTCCATCTGATCGATCAGCAGCGCCTTCCTCCCCGTCGCGCTCATAGACCGGCTGGTAGATGGACGCCACCTCCCGGTTTGCCTCAAGCGCCAGCACGATCTCCTCGCGCTCCAGCCCGGCGGCTTCCGCCAGTTCCTCCATCGTCGGCTCTCCCCAGTTCCCTGGTAAGCATTTCTCCCGCCCTGCGGATTTTATAGCCGTTCTCCTTTAAGGTTCTGCTGACTTTTACCATACCGTCATCCCGCAGAAAACGCCTGATCTCCCCGGTAATCATCGGTACCGCGTAGGTGGAAAAAGCAAGCTGCAGCGATACGTCAAATTTGTCGATAGCCTTCATCAGCCCGATGCAGCCGATCTGGAACAGTTCCTCCCTGTCATGTCCTCTGTGTTCAAAACGCCTCGTCACCGCGTGCACCAGTCCCAAGTTTTCTGCCACTAGCCGGTTCCTTGCGTCCTTGTCCCCGCGTGAGCCTGTCTGATCTGTTCCGTCCAAAGTTCCATAACGTTCAGCCTTCCTGCACGCCAATGTATTTTTCATGCGCACGCTGGTTCCTTTTCCGGGCGCAGACTGAACCTGAACTTCATCCATAAACGCTTCCATGAACGCAAATCCCATCCCGGAGCGCTCCAGTTCCGGCTTTGTGGTGTAGAACGCTTCCATTGCCCGCGCCACATCCTCAATCCCCCTGCCCGTATCACAGACGGTGATCTCCACTTCCCGTCCCATGATCCTGCATGTCATATGTACCTTTTCCTCCGGATTGTCATACCCGTGAATGATTGCATTGGTCACCGCCTCCGACACGGCCGTCTTGACATCCGAGAGTTCATCCATCGTCGGATTCAGCTCTGTGATAAACGCAGCCACCGCCATTCTGGCAAATCCCTCATTGACGGAACGCGCATCAAAACTTAATTCCACTTCATTCTTACTATGCATTGTGATTCTCCCTTCCCGCTCTTTCTGCTGCTTAGGTACGCTTGTCCGTATCAGCGTGTGAAGTCCGGACACCTTAAAAATCTTAAGGATTCTGCCGCTTAAATGTTCCGCATACACCTCACCGCCAAAATATCCCATCTTCCGGCTCCGCCCGATAATCACCCCGATTCCGGAGCTGTCCATGAACTCCGTTCCCGCAAAAATCAAACACGAGCGTCTTCACCTGACCGGTCTCAATAAAAGAAATCCGCCTCCTGTTTCAGGCGGTCTGCCTCATGATGATCGAGTTCCCTCGGGACATACACCCGCAGGCAGTTTTTTCCTGTTCGCAATATCTTTCCATCCTTTTTCCTCCCTTTCTTTTTCTTTATGGCATTTTTGTATAATAGGAACAAAGTTTCCTATGAAACAAAAAGACGCCGGTACGGACTGCTCCGTTCGACGTCTTTTGTATCATAATTCTTTTGTCTTATCACTGTCGTGTCTGTTTGCGCAGTACCCTGCTTCTTCCTGTCCCCGCTTATTCTTCGGTGTTCAGATACCTCTGTGCATTGGCAGCGCGCTCGGTTCCCGGATACAGATCCGCAAACTTCTGATAATAGGTCTTGGCATTGTCCATGTCGTCATTCCTGCGGTAAGACTGCGCAAGGTAGTACAGCGCATTGCCGTTGTCGTAGGTTTCATCGAGTTCGATCACCTTGAGGTAATCCTCGATTGCCTGTGTAAACTCCTGCGCATTGTAAGCATCTGTTGCTTCCTTATATACGGCGCTGATATACTCCGCGTTTACCTGTGCATTGATCGTATCGTACACAGTCATGGAGTCATCCGAAAGATAATCGGTATTGACGTTGCCGAGTGCCGTCCCCGCCTTCTCGATGTCACCGTCGGTGTACGCCACATACGCCTGCAGAAGTCTGCTCGTAAGTGTTGACCTTTCCGGCGCTGCTCTCCTCCTCGTTCTTCGCATCCGTGATCTGTGATGTGAGATCTTCAATCTGCGCTTCTAGGAACTGATGTCTGATTCTTGGATGCCACGGCATTGTTGGCGTCAAGAACCTCCGCTTTCGCCTGATTCTGGATCTCCCTGCGCACTCCCGGCACAATCAGAAAGCAGGTGATCGCCGCACCGATTGCAATTCCGATCACCATATTGATGATCGTTCCGATTGCGGAATTGTCCTTGAGATAGCGCGGCTGGATGATGGTCTCATTGCCGCTCTGATAGGAGATCAGATCCTCGTTCTTCTGCTTTTTCGGGTTATTCTCACGCAATCCGGCGTTGACTTCTTTTAAATAGCGCAGCGTCGTGGTGTTGTTGGCGTCAATTTTTCCCGCATTCCGAAGCGACTTCTTGGCAAGGTCGTACTTCTTCTCCTGAATGTAGAGGAGCGCCAGCAGCTGATGACCGCTTACCAGCTTTCGGATTTAAGGACAGCACTTTCTTGAGTTGGATGATCGCCAGATCTCGGCTGTCCTGTCTGCAGTACAGCAGCGCCTGGTTGTATTTTTTGATCGTCTGGTTGATCGTATCCAGCCTTGACGGATTGTTCTGGATCTCATTTAAATACCGGCTTTTTGCGGCGTTGTCCCTCGGCTGGTAATTCTTGCTGATGACCCACTCCGTCAACGCTTCGACCACCTCGCCCGTCTCGGAAGTAGACCAGTCCGAGCAGGTTGCGCGCATCGATATTCATCTTATAAAAACGAAGGCTGGTCCTAAGACTCTCTATCGCGCCGGACAGGTCCCGCACTGCCGCCTTCTCTAACGCATCATTATAGTAGGCATTGGACGCCATAATGATCTTTTTTGTATATTTTAACATTGGCTCCGCAGTTCTGGCAGATATCGCCCTTGCCCAGCTTCGCCCCGCAATTATAACATTCCATGGAAAACCTCACTTTATCAATCCTGACCCTGCCTGCTTCTACATGCCGCGCTTTCATATCCTGCAGGATCTCCTGCAATACGTCCGTCATATCCGTGAGTTCATGATTATAGATAGCCTGCTCCGCCTCTTCCACTTCCAGGCTCGGCTTAAAAATTCTTTAATTCTTCTTCAAAATTGATCACTGTTATCACCTCTGTCATCAATATAAAAACACCACTATATTATTCACTTTCTCATTATAATATAGTGGTGCTAATAAGCTATTTTTGACGCAGAAACTTCTGCTATTCGACACCGGCGCTGCACGGTCTTGTTCCGATCTTGTCCGGTAATTTGTAAAATTCCACTCCGGTTGCCATATTTTTTTTCAAGGCAAGCTTCAACTCGTCCATATTGATGACCACACCGGGATAAATCTCCTGGAGCACCGAGACACAAGCCCCTTTTGAACTCTCTGCAAGAATACGGGCTTCCCGCACTTCCTCCTCGTCGCTGGCAAGCATTGCAGAATCCTTGATCTTAATCCGAAGCAGCGACGTCCGGCGCGGATCGTTCGTGTGTAGCTGACGCCACGCTCCTTGGAAGAATCTCGAACTTCTCCAATCCTTCCTCGATCTTCGCCAGTTCCTTCCTCGTCGTCTCGATCTTCTTCTCCATGACACGCAGGCGGCTGTACCACATCAATTCGGCACCGACAAAGAGATCTCGGTGCGCTTCTCGGCATCATTGCCAAGCGAGGTTGCAATCAGTCCGCGGATCGCCTGTACCTTACCGCCGATAATACCCTTTCTTCCCGGTCAGACGTATCTGCCATGGCAGATCACCGAACAATCCATCAGCACATCCGCCTGCAGATCACCCTCACACAGAATGTTCGTGAACTCAAAAAACTTCGCAGTAATCGCGCCCTTCGTCTTCACAGACGCCTTGTTGCCGCCGAGCATACCGCCTCTTAGGATGATGTCCTTGCCGGCTTCCAGCATGCACGCTTCGGCGACACCGTCGATCGTGATTGATCCGGTTGCCCGGATGTTGACGCCGCTCTCCACATTCCGTGAATGACAATATCTCCGCGGAAGTCGATATTACCCTCTGCCAGGCTCTGCATTCCCGAGACTTCATGTACCGGAAGAACCACAATCCGGTCATTCTGCATCTCGATCTTACCGTCCATGGAAGCCGTATAAGTCACCTCATCGTCCATACGATCGAAACCTTTGCCCTTTAACGGCATCTGTTCTCTTCCGTGCTTGGCAGGCACCAGCCGCCCTTCGACACTTCCATCCTCGCCAGACACAGCAGGGTGATACACGGCAATCACCTGACCGGCAGTCACAGACTCGATCGAATGTACCGACCAGTAATCCACAGAACCGTCCGGCAGAAGCTTCGGCTTGCCGTCAAAGTTCGTGTCGAACTTGTATTCGTAGTAACCGTCCGTTCCATCCACCGGCTTCTTCCCCTGCGCGACCAGAAGCTCTGCATTGTATGTATGCCCCTCCAGCATATCGGAAATCCGCTGCTCATCTATGCCTGTGGTGATTCCTCTCGCTGCCATCTCCTGCCGGATCTGGGAGTCCGTATACCCTGTTCCCTGTTCCGGCTCCGGGAGCAGCATATAGGCCTCCATCTCATCAAATGTTATGCGTATAATAGGTTTCTGTTGTGTAAGTTCCGCCATAGTCTGCCGCTCCCAATCTGTGTAAATCCCACCTGCTACTGTCAATCCATCTACATTCTATCATACTAGTCCGATGGTACTTTTTCAAGTACATCTTTTTGCGTTTCCGGTACAATACGCAGGGTTTCTCTAACTCTTTTCTAGCGGTTCATCTGTGCGAGCCGTTCCTCGACCTGTGCCATCATCTGCTCGTACCCTGCGAGTTTTCTCTTTTTCCTCCTGAACCTTTGCCTCCGGAGCCTTGCTTAAGAATTTTTCATTGGAAAGCATTCCTCTGGAACGGGCGAGTTCTTTGGTCAGACGCTCTTTTTTTCTTTTAAGAGGCGTTCCTTCTCCTTCTCAAAATCGACCAGATCCTCAAGCGGCAGATACAGTGTTGCTCCCGGAATTACGACAGATACCGCATCGTCCTCGATTCCGTTCTTGTCTGCCTGTACACTCATCGCTTGCGCCTGCCAGATTCTGATATGCCTCTCTTGTCTTCTCAAATGTCTCACGCAGTGCGGCATCGTCTGCCACAATGAAAATCTTTGCTTTTCTTGAAGGCGGCACATCCATCTCCGTACGCACGTTGCGGACACCTTTTACCAGATCCTTGCAGTGCTCTAACATCTCTTCCTCTGCCGGGAAATTCCAGTCTGCGCGGTACTCGGCCATTTTGCCAGCATGATCGTCTCCTCTTTGGGATGCAGTGTGCAGAAAATCTCCTCCGTGATAAACGGCATAAACGGATGCAGCAGCTTTAACGCCTCTGTGAGCACCGTCTTTAATGTCCAGAACGCCGCATTTGCTGAAACCGGATCCTGCTCTTTGTTGTAGGTGCGCGTCTTGGTAATCTCAATGTACCAGTCACAGAACTCATCCCAGATGAAGTCGCAAACCTTCTGCACTGCGATTCCCATCTCGTACTTGTCCATGTTCTCGGTCGTCCTTGGCAAGTGTATTCACCTTAAGATCCAATCCGCCGGCTTTAACTCATCCGCGGACGGCTCGGTTATCGCAGCCCCCTCCAGATTCATCATGATAAAACGGGATGCATTCCAAACTTTGTTTGCAAAGTTTCTGGATGACTCAACTCTCCCAGTAGAAACGCATGTCGTTGCCCGGCGCATTTCCGGTAATTAACGTCAGACGGAGCGCATCTGCACCGTACTTGTCGATGACCTCAAGCGGATCGATACCATTGCCGAGCGATTTGCTCATCTTGCGTCCCTGGGAATCGCGCACCAGTCCGTGGAACAGTACCGTGTGGAACGGCGCTTTTCCCATCTGCTCGTAACCCGAGAAGATCATACGGATGACCCAGAAGAAAATAATGTCGTAACCTGTTACCAGCACATCGGTCGGGAAGAAGTAGTCCAGATCCTCGGTCTTCTTGGGCCAGCCCAGTGTCGAGAACGGCCACAGTGCGGAGGAGAACCAGGTGTCGAGCGTATCCGGATCCTGCTCCATGTGGCCGCATCCGCACTTCGGGCACTTCTGGGGCGCACTCTTTGCCACAACCATCTCACCACAGTCCGGACAGTAGTAAGCCGGGATTCTGTGTCCCCCACCAGAGCTGTCTGGAGATACACCAGTCGCGGATGTTGTCCGTCCAGTTAAAATAGGTCTTCTCCATGCGCTTCGGCAGCAAACTGGATATCTCCGTTCTTCACTGCCTCCACTGCCGGTTTGATCAGCTCATCCATCTTTACAAACCACTGCTGTTTCACCATCGGCTCTACCGTCGTACCGCAGCGGTCGTGTGTTCCTACATTATGAGAGTGCGGCTCCACCTTTACCAGAAGTCCCTGCTCCTTCAAGTCGTCCACCAGTGCCTTTCTGCACTCGTAGCGGTCCATCCCCTCGTATTTTCCTGCGAAATGGTTCATCGTCGCATCGTCGTTAATGACGGTGATCTCCTCTAAGTTGTGGCGCTTTCCAACCTCAAAGTCGTTCGGGTCATGTGCCGGTGTGATCTTCACGCAGCCGGTTCCGAACTCCTTGTCGACATATGGGTCTGCGATGACCGGAATCTCACGGTCTGTCATCGGAAGCTTTAACATTTTCCAACGATGTCCTTTGTAGCGCTCATCGTCCGGATTGACAGCGACTGCGGTATCACCGAACAGCGTCTCCGGTCTGGTTGTTGCGATCTCAACGAATCTGCCTTCCTCGCCGACTACCGGATAGTTGATGTGCCAGAAAAATCCGTCCTGCTCCTCATGCTCAACCTCTGCGTCGGAAATGGAGGTCTTGCAGACCGGGCACCAGTTGACAATGCGGGAGCCCTTGTAGATCAGTCCTTTTTCATATAACTTTACAAATACCTCAAGCACTGCGTCAGAGCAGCCCTTGTCCATCGTAAAACGCTCTCTCTCCCAGTCTGCGGAAGATCCCATTTTCTTTAACTGGTTGATGATGCGGCTGCCGTACTCGTCCTTCCACTCATAGCATTTCTCGAGAAACCCTTCGCGTCCCAGATCGTGCTTGTCAATTCCCTGTTTTTCAGGTTCTCAATAACCTTTACCTCAGTCGCAATGGAGGCGTGGTCGGTTCCCGGCTGCCACAATGCATTGTACCCCTGCATTCTCTTGTAACGGATCAAAATATCCTGCATGGTGTTGTCGAGGGCATGTCCCATGTGAAGCTGTCCTGTGATGTTTGGCGGCGGCATCACGATGGTAAACGGCTTTTTGCTGCGGTCAACTTCGGCGTGGAAATAGCCGTTGTCCTCCCATTTTTTGTAAAGTCTTCCCTCGATCCCCTTCGGATCATATGTCTTGGCAAGTTCTTTGCTGCAATTCTGACACATTGTCTCTCTCCTTTTTTTTCTTTCCTAATTACATAAAAACGCCCTTTGTATCCGTAAGGATACAAAGGGCGAATATGATCGCGGTACCACCTTTGTTCACCAGCTGTATACAGCCGGTCTTCGCTCCGGTCAGATGCTCTCTAACCAGCGGTTCGTTAACGGGAACCGGGCGTGAACACTTGCTGCCGTACATCTTCTGTACCGCTTTCTGGGTGTTCCGGTTCAAAAGCTACCTTCCACGCATCTCCTTCAAGAAACCTTGCAGCCGATGGGTCTCTCTCTCTGCGGCGAGTCTGCATGTACTCCTCTTTCTCTCTACCTTTTACATACTGTTAATGATACGTGCAGCGTCCCGTTTTGTCAAGAAATTTTTTAGTTCAGACTCTTCACCAGCGCCTCATAGACAAAGCGCTTCGCCTCTTCCCTGCTCACCGCCATCTTCTCTCCTTTTTCCAGATCGACCAGGTATCCTGCAAACGCTGTCATCTGCGCCACGAACGCCAGGCTTCTGCAAGTACGGATTCGTCTCCCCGATCGTGCCTTCCGACACGCCCCTGGCACATCAGGGACTCCACAATCCTATCCGCCAGATGGCGGCCCAGAGCCTGCTGTCTCTTTTCACATTCCCTGCGCATGGACTCAGGACCTCATACGAACCAGTTCCGATCCGTACCAGAAGACAGAACGCCTGTCGCTTCGCGAACACCTCTTCCATATAAGTAAGAATCTGTACAAATTTTTCCTGCAAAATCTCCCTCACCTTTGGTGATTTCCAGTACGTGCGCAAGCCGCATCTCCACATCGTAGAGGACCGCATTCGCAATGATCTCCTCCTTGGAGGAAAAATACTCGTACGCTGTTCCTTTGCCGATCCCCGCCTGCGCCGTGATGTCCGACACCTTCATGCGGTTGATATCCCAGCCGTCGGTTACCATGGCAAGCACCGCCTCGTACAGCAGCCGCACTTTCTCCGGCAGTGCCCCGTTTTCATATCTCCCATTCATTATAATTCTTCCTCCACCATATTTTTTCTCCCTGTTGAACGCGTCATAGATACACGGAACCACAAACAGGGTCAGAAGCGTACCGTAAATCAGGCCTCCCTCGGTCACAATTGCCATCGGCTGCATCATTTCGAACCGTCACCGAGTCCGAGCGCCATCGTGGACATCGACAGGATCGTCGTGAGCGCTGTCATTAAGATCGGGCGCAGACGCGTCTTTGCTGAATTTAAGATCGCCTCTTTTTTCGTCATGCCGCCCCTGCGGAGCTGGTTGATGTAATCCACCATAACGATACCGTTGTTGACGATAATTCCTGCAAGCATGACGAATCCGATCATTGCGACAACACTGATCTCATTTCCGGTGAAAAACAGGGCAAACAGACCTCCGGTAAACGCCAGCGGAATCGTGAACATGATGATGAACGGAGACAGGAATGACTGGAACTGTGCCACCATGATCAGATAGATAAATACGACCGCCAGAATCAGCATCAGGTACAACTGCTGCATGGCATCTGCTATCATCTCTTCCTCACCGGTCATCTCAATTGAGTATCCTTCCGGCAGATCTATTTTATTCAGTTCTTTCATCAGTGCGTTTGCGACAAGCGTGACGTTGTGTGTGTCATCCACACCTGCTGTGACGCTGATATAGCGCGTCTGGGAATCCCTGGACACTGCGTTTAAGCTGCTGCCAGCCTCAAACGTCGCAATCTCGGTAAGTGGAATCTCCTTTACCGTATCCCCGGTATCCCCGGTATCTTCTGTGTCTTCGATATCCTTGGCATCCCCTGTATCCTTGGTATCCTCCGACAGTTTTTCGTCCGTCTCTTTCTCCCCGTTGCTACCCGTACTGCTTAACTGCGCCATCTTATCCTCGTAGGAAAACGTGAGGTTCTTAATATCGTCGAGCGTCACATTCGCCTGCTCCTCGCTCCTTACATACACCTCGTAATCCTGCACGCCGGCAGAGATCGCCGTCACCGCGGTCTGGGACGCCAATTTTGCATAGACCAGCTGGAATACCTGCGCTGTTGTCATGCCGTATTCCGCTGCCTTTTCCTTGTCGACATGAATCGTGTAGGACTGCGTCGTATTATCCAGCCCGTCATCCACATCCACCGTTCCTTCCTGTGCTTCCACCACACCGGCCACTTTCCCTGCCAGTTCCTGGAGGGTGCCAAGGTCACTTCCCTTGATCTGCACCGTAATACCGCTTCCGAAAAAGGAACTCATATCCGACGCCGAATTGTCCGTGTCAACCTGACAGTCCATATCTTTGGTCAGGCTCCGCAATCTGCGCCGTGATCTCTCCCGCCGTGACGGAGGAATTCTCATCCAGAAGCAGATACATCGTCACACTGTCACTGCTGCCGCCCATGGACATCAGGGCGCTGTCTCCTCCGGCGATCGCTCCGATCGTCTCCACGCCGTCAATGCCCGCAATCTTCTCCGTCACCTCATCCGCGCGCTCGCAGAGTTCCTCAAACGTCAGTTTTTCGTCCTCCTTCGCCGCCACTGTCACGGTCAACTGATCGGTTTCCATATTCATATCCATGAAGGAAAATCCTCTGGAATACGCGGCAAGCGCACTCGTCACAAGCAGGACGATCACACCGATGAATACCACCGGCGAACTTAAGCGCCAGTTCCAAAAGCTTCGCATATCCCTGCTGCACTTTTTCAAAGAAGGCGTGCCGCACCTCTTTGGGATTTTTAAGTAGTCCCGCCGCCATCATCGGCACGAACGTCAGCGCCACGATGAGGCTGGCTGTCAATGTAAACGTAATTGTGAGTGCGATGTCCACAAACAGCTGCCTCGTGATTCCCTCTGTGAACACAATCGGAACGAACACACACACCGTCGTTAAGGTCGATGCAATAATGGCTCCGGTCACGCCGCCGGCTCCCTCAACCGCCGCCTTTTTTGATGGAATATCCCTCGCTCCGCAGGCGATAGATGTTCTCAATGACCACGATAGAGTTATCCACAAGCATACCGATGCCAAGCGCCAGTCCCGACAACGAGATAATGTTTAGGAAATATTTGAAAAATACATCAACACCACCGCAAAAATGACACTTAACGGAATGGAGCATGCAATAACGATCGTCGGCCGGATGTCTTTTAAAACAGAATCAGCACGATGACGGACAGCAGCGCGCCCACGATCATATTTTCCAATACCGACTGCACAATGATATCGATATAAATTCCCTGATTCATCAAGATCGCCGTGTGAAGTGCGGGATTATCTGCCTCCATCGCCTTTAATTTCTGCTGGATCCGCTTTGTCACATCCCCGGTCGAGTACCCGGTCTGTTTTTCAATGGAAAGCATGATTGCGGGGTTTCCGTTTACCTTGGAATAAGACTCACCGGCGTTGTTCACCAGTTCCACTGCCGCCACATCGCTAAAGGCAGACCGGCCCGATTCCGTCCAGACCAAGATCAATCAAAACCACCTGCTTTAATTCGTCCACGGAATCCAGCTTATCTCCCACACGCACCATGTAGCGGTTCTCGCCTTCCCCGACATAGCCTGCCGGCATGGAAAATTCTGTGCCGCGAGCAGGTTACCGAGCATGTCGACCGTGAGAATCTGATTCAGATCCGCAGATTCCTTTGCGCTATCCTTTGCCGCATCCAGCTGGCTCTGTCCCTGCGCCAGCTGATTCTTTGCATCGGCAAGGCTGCGCTGTCGCCTCGCTCAGCTGCAGGATTCCCTCAATCTGGTTCTTCGTCAGGCGCGCGGAGGCTTCATCCAGCGCAATTTTACCTGCGTCCACCTGTTTTTGCGCCTCCTGCATGGTCGCAATTCCCGTATTGATCTCGGCAAGCTTCTGCGTCATATCTGCGATTGCATAGGGCAGATCATCGAGTGTCTGTACTTTGATGCCAAGGCTCTCCAGCTGCTGTCCCCATGCGGCGATCGATTCATTGATTGTTGCAAGCTGTGCATTTGCCTGCTGCTCGATCTGTGCGCTGCCTGCCGCAATCGCCTCCTGCTGTTCCGGTGTCAGCATATTCTTCAGCGCTTCCAGGCTGCTGTCTGGCTGCAATTCCATCATTATAAAGCTGCTGCAGTGCCGGAATTGCCTTCTCCATGATCTTTTTGCCTCAGTCATCATGGTCATATTCGTCTTTAATTCTGATGCGCCGACATACGCCTGAATCTTTCCATTTTCAATCTGATTGGCTGCGGCACTGACCTGGTTTGCCAGTTCGCTCTTGCCACTCTCCAGCTTTTTCTCGCCATTTTCCAGCTCTGCGGATGCATCATCCAGTTCCTTCTGCGCATCTGCAAACTGTTCCTCGATCTTTTCCTGAATCTTATCATTCAGAGCATCGATTTTGTCCTGATCCATGGTCACCTGCACGGATTCCTCGAGCACTCGGTAGCACTTACCGAAGCCACACCCTCCACGCTCTCGAGTGCCGGTGAAAATTCATTTTCCACATAGGAGGACACCTCTGACTCATCCATGCCTTCCACGTCCGCCGACGCCACCATGACCGGCATCATATCCGGATCAATCTGCATAATCATCGGTTTCCGACGCTGTCCGAGAAGCTTCCCTCCAGCTGGTCCAGCTTCTGCTGGATCTCAATCAGAATGGAATCCATGTTGGCGCTCTGCTCGTATTCCAGAATAACCATGGAATAGTTGTCGTACGATACGGAGACTCACGTTTTTGATGCTGGATGTCGTCGCCATGGAGGCTTCAACCGGTGCCGTCATCCGTCTCAACCTCCTCCGGGCTCGCGCCCACATCCGTTGTAATTACCAGCGCATAGGGCAGGTTCATATCCGGCAGCAGATCAGTCGTCATTCTAGTAAATGACACCACTCCCAGAACGATCACCAGGATTACACCCACAATGACAGTGTACGGTCTTTTTACACTAAATTTTGAAATCACATCTGTATCCTCTCTTTGACTTTGTATTCCGTCCGACCAGTCGGTCGATTTTTTGATATTTTTTATGCTGCGCGAGAATCTTTTCGATTCTCCGCAGCATATCTGCGTTTGTCTATTCTGCTGTCTTACGATGCTTATTCTTCCTCATCGTAGTCATCCGCAATTGCCGCCGCTGTTCCGGCTACCGAAGAAGCCACCACAACCACGACCACAATTACAACCAGCAGCAATAAGATCCCCATAAAGATCAAAAACCCGTCTCTGTCATTCTCCTTCTCCTCGTCTTTCTGTCAGCAGATGCCGCACATCCCGCCGCACCTCTTCCGGCATAATCTCACTCCTAATGCAAGTATAGCATATTTACACCCGCATGAAAAGTCCTTTATCCGGCCTGTTTTGTGAAGAACTTCTGTGTGAATTCCGCCCTGCTGCAAGGTTTTCCGAACAGAAACCCCTGTATATAATCCGGCTCTGTCTGTTTTGCCTTTGTAAGTTCGCCCTCTGTCTCGATTCCCTCAACGCATACGTGAAGCCCCAGACTGTGGGACATCTCCACGATATGATTTAAAAAGCCGGTACTCATATTCACGGTTCAGCGCTTTTAATGTGAACGACCGGTCAATCTTAATATATGCAGGCTTTAAATCGCTTAAACAACGCAGGTTGGAATATCCTGTGCCAAAATCATCCAGTGCCAGCAATACACCGTATTCTTTGAGTCCGTTCCAGACTTTGTCAAAGCGCTCATTCTCCTCCAGATAACCGCTCTCTGTCAGCCTCGATGCAGACACTCGACGGCTTGACTCCGAACTCATCAACAATCCTGCGCACATCCGTGAGAACACGGCTCTTTAACACCTGCACATAGGACAGGTTAACATTCACCTTGAACTCCGGAAGAATCTTCTGCCATTCCCTGCATGCATCCAGCGCCTGGCGCAGCACCCACCTGCCGACCGGAATAATCAGACCGGATTCTTCGAGAATCGGGATAAATTCGCGGGCGATACCATCCCACCCTCCGGTGAATGGAAGCGGAGCAGCGTCTCCGCCCCGGTCAGTTCACCGTTTGCAGCATTTACCAACGGCTGGAAATATGCCTCAAATCCCTCAAATCCATTATTTACCGCATGATGCAGCCTGCCGCAGCAGTGTGCGGCTTTTCAGATAATCTTCGTATTCCTCCTCCTCAAATACATAGCAGCCTGTTTTTTCCGCGCTCCTTCGCCTCGCTGAGTGCAAACTCCGAAAGCTTCATGGCATTTTCAAAGGAATTGTCCACATCGCCGTTCTTCACGATACCTCCGGACACCGTATACACCGCTTTGTACTGGTTCTGCTCAATACATGCGTAGATGGATTTCTTGATTTCATGGAAAAGATCTTCGGCCTGCTGCACACTGCCGCCGGAAAAAATCCACAACTGCGAACTCATCCGCCACAATATGGAACAGGCTCTGTTCCGAGCCTATATTTTCCTCAATACACTGTGCCGTTCTTCTTAAAATATAATCTCCGTATTCGTTGCCGTGGCTCTCGTTGATGTTCTTGAAATCATCGATGCCGATTCTGAGCAAAAATCCCTGTGGCAGCTTTGGACTGCGGCTCTCATAAAAATCTTCAGACTATATTCTCCCAACAGGCCGCTGACATTGTCCGCCTTCTGTTTTGCCCCGATCTCATTGATGCAGCCCACAAGGTATCTGGGTGATCCATCCTCCGGATCGCTCAATACTCTGCCCCTGCAGTTGATCCAGATCGTTTCATGATTCTTCCCCATCCAGCGATAGTGCAGATTGTGGAATACTTTCCTGCCCGTGGAGAGAAGCCCAGCTCTACCAGCAGCAAATCAAGATCATCCGGATATACAACCTGTCTGTGCATTTCCACTACATTGTGAAAATGATCTGCCGGCAGACAAAAACGCTTCACCGCATTCGGTGAAATCTGGTCAAAATAATCTTCCTTAATTGCCTGTACGGCAATTGCCGGTTTCATCAGCGGCATTACGATGGAGTTGAAGGTACGGAATTCACCGGAACCATCAATACGTGCTGCCTCAATCAAAGATAACGGAAGTGCACTCTCCATGTACTGTTTCATGTAAAAGAACGTAACCGGAGATGCAATGGCCGGAACAATCAGTGGAATAAAGGAATCCATCAGTCCCATCTTTGTTACCAGCTTGATAAATCCAAGTGCCAGTTACCTGTGTCGGAATCATCATGATCATCAAAATAAACGGATAAATAAACCGTTTCATCCTAAACTCATACGCATGAATCGCATATGCGGTCATGGTTGAAAATATGTACAAAGCACTGCTGAGCAGGCAGCGATGATCAGACTGTTGAACATTCCATACCAGATTGGAAGCGTTCCGTGCACCAGATTGTTCCAGTTTTTAACAGGTTCGTACTTGGAATCGCGGTAAATCCGGATTGTAACTCTCCGTTTGATCTGGTTGCGTTGATAAACATAATGTAAAACCAGAACAGACAGAAAAATGAGATAATAATCAATACTACATAGGCGATGATGCGTCCGTGCGTGAATCCTACAGTCCCCTTCATGGGTGTCGTTTGTATTTGTCTTTGCCATATCAATTACCCCTTTCTCTTGTCATTGCCGGTAACCTTAAATACGATCAGGCTCATAAGATTGTGGTAAGAATGAACAGTACAACAGACAGTGCACCAGCCATACCATAGTTCTTACTGTACAGATGCTTGTTCAGATACATGATCAGTGTCATGTTAGATCGCATCGGATTACCGGTTCCATTTGTCAAAATCTGCGGTACATCGAACAGCTGCAGTCCACCGATCAGTGAAGTAATCACTACATACATCAGAATCGGGCGAAGCAGAGGCAGTGTAATCTTGAAAAATACCTGTGTGGAAGTTGCTCCATCCACTTCTGCCGCTTCAAAGAGGAAGTATCAATTCCCATCATTCCAGCCATCAGAAGGATGGTCGTGTTACCAAACCACATCAGGCAGTTCATCATGGCAATCAGGCCTCTGGCACTTCCTGTATGTGATAAAAATTTATAAGGTTCTGAGATAAATCCGATCTGCATCAGCAGAGAGTTGAATCGGGTCCTGCATCTGAAAAGAGTGTAAAGAACAACATAGAAAATGCAGATGCCATGATCAGATTTGGCAGGTAGATTACGGTCTTAAAGAATCTGGACCCTTTTCAATCGCAGGCGTACATCGGAAAACCATGCACCTAATAGGAGTGAAAAAAATCTGTGGTATGAAGCACATAATCCAGAGGATCATCGTATTCTTAAAATATGTCCAGATATCTCCACCACTGAATAATGCCTTGTAATTATCTAAATCCTACAAATGTCGTCCAACCTGGTTAGACCGGACATATAATTTTCGAAAAACTGTTATAAATTGTGCTGATCAACGGTACCAGCTGAAAACGACATATACAACGATAAATGGGATCCGAAATATGTAGCCCCATTTATTATATCTGACCGACTTTTCCTCCACTATTACTTTTCATAAGACCTACCTCCCAACTGGTATGTTATGATGAATATAGTTTTTGGAGCCATATTTTTGGGAGAGGTGATGGTGCCTGCCTTCAGACATATCGTCTGGCAAAAATGGGGTAAGCGAACGCTCTGGATAGTATTAGTATGTTAACACTTCTCAGTTACAGCTTTGTAGAAAACTCTAATGCTTCGTCCTTGGTTGCCTTTTCCTTCAAAGTAATTCTTCATTGCTTTCTGGAACTCTTCGTTGCAGCCCTGGTCATATGCGGACATGTTGCTTCAGATCAAGTGTCTCAACACCTGCGCAGTACATTGGGTGTGGATTCTGTCCACCAAGAATCTTGCTGGTATATTCTTTATCATCTTTTACCTTAATAGATCCATCTGCCAATCCGTTCATAACGGTGCTGTTGTTTACGAAATCGTCATCATCTACAACGATATCTTTCATAATGTCGTCGTCTGTTGTCATCTTTAACATAATGTCTTTTACAAGACTTGCATTATCTGTTCCTGAGCTGCGCAGATCCATGTACCGCCCCAGAAGAAGTCCCTGTGGTCCCTGGGCTGCACCCCATCCGCCGTTGTAACCGATAGATCCTTCTGTATCAGCTGCCATAGAGAAGTTTACAAGCCATGCAGGTCCAAAGTAGCAGAATACTTTTACCCTGTGGACAGAATCCTTTTGACCAGTCATCTGACCAGAGATCAAAGGTTCCTGTCTCGCCAGCATCTACCTGAGTCCTTAGAATCGTCTACCCATTTCATAATGTTGTCATCGATATTGATCTTATTTCCGTCTACCCACTTAGATGTTACATTGTTGGAGTATACACGGTATGTATCGTTTGCCTTTACATATTCCTGAACCTTTATCTGGATCGTCTGTTCCGAGAACTTCTTTGGCTGCATCTCTGTTATAGAAAAGAACACCTGGGCAGCCCTGCCATGAAAGTCCTTTTAACACTCCCTTGGAATCGGTTACGATATCCTTTGTGTACTGGTACTGTTTTGACAGATCGCTGTCTGTAATTCCCAGATCCTTAATTGGCATCGTATAATCGGTATCTACATACTTCAATGCGTAATCTGCTTCTACCAGGAATAAGTCAATCTTATCATCTGCTGGAGCATCTGCCTGATTGAATAAGGTAGCATCCAGATTGTTCTGGTAAGCATTGTCATCACTCGGTGTGATGTTCCATACAACATCCACATCTCCGATTTTTCCGTGTGTTGCATCCACTTCCTTGTAATCCGGATAGTGTGCGGTAATACGGCTCTTGAACTCCTCGTTCCAGCAATAAATGTTTAATACCTTTCCGGTATCTTCTGCCGGAGCAGTTACTTCAGAACTGGTATCTGCCTTTGAAGTATCCGGTGTTGTTGCATTGTCGCTGCTCTCTTTACTTCCGCAGCCAGCAAACATTGTTGCTACCATTGTTGCGCACAGCAGTGCACTTACGACTTTCTTTTTCATATAAAACCCTCCTTAATATTTGTTGACCTGTTGGTCAGTTTGTTTTGAAGAAATCTGCCGGCTTTATTCTTTCGGCTGAATTGCACCTACGGACTGTCCCGGTACTAAACTTCCTTCTATAACGACTCTCTCGACGAGAGTTGTTCTCGGTTTCTCAATGGTTCCGATGAGCCTTGTTGCAGCTTCGCTTCCAATCATTTCTGTATTCTGGCGAATTGTTGTGAGTTTTGGATATAAAAGCTGCGAGATCATCGTCCCGTCATATCCGGCTACCGAAATGTCTCTCGGAATTCGAAGTCCCATTTCAATAATGACATTTCTACCTCCTATTAAAGAAGTATCATCCGGATAAATGATACAGGTTGGCGGATCTTCCAGATTCAACAGTTCCTTTGTCTGTTTTGCAGATCCTTTTGTCTCAAGATAATCAGCTGAGCGGACATATGTATCGGGAATTTCAAGCCCCAGTTCATCAATTGTCCGATAAAAACTTGCGAGTCGTCCCGCGTAACACTTGATCCTTCCTGTCCATGAATATATGCAATTTTTCTGTGTCCCTGACTGTATATGTACTTTACCAGATCTTCCATACCCTGTATATTGTTGGAAGTAACTGCGGTGCAGTTATGATGCACATAATCAATCGTAACTACAGGTATTTCACTGTTCATCAGCTCGGTCACATCCGGGTCGTCAAAATTGGCACATACAATTACGACTCCCTCAAAATTCCGGTACCGGCAATGTTCATAATAGGACATCTTCCGGTTTTCAAAGCAGGTGTTGATAAATGTAATATCATATCCTAACTTTTCTGCCTGAATCTTAAGTCCGTTCAGCACACCGGAGAAATATTCATGGGTCAGGCCTCTTCCGGCTTCCTCCTCGAAGAGTACCCCGATATTATATGAACGGTTCGTCTTAAGCGCTCTGGCCGCTGCATTCGGAAAATATCCAAGTGTCTGCGCCGTTTGCTTTACCCGGTTTTTGTCTCTTCGCTGATATCTTTATGATCATTCAGTGCTTTGCTTACGGTCGCAGTAGAAACACCACATCGTTCAGCAATTGTTTTTAAAGATACCATATCATTCCTCCAATGTTTCGGGAAATTTTCTTAATCGTTTTCGCAGCTTTAATATACGCCCATATGCCTGTAAATGCAATACTTTTTTGTCATTTCGTCAATTTAAACACTTTATTCTTGACTGTTTTGTGCATATTGTATGTGTATTTTGTGTCCGTGCATGCGCACGCTGTTTTATTCTTATACGTTTACGCAATTTTTGGTTTTTTAATGTTGCGCACGCATTTGTTGCTTTCTTTATATTTTTGTTTTCGTTTTTGTTCAAGTTGCTGTATTTGCCTGTTTTAAGCCATTTTGTGTTGATTTTTAAATTTCAGAGACTATACTCTATTTATAAAAGAGAGCACTTAAACGTTTTCGCTCTCATAGATAAGTGGCATTTAAAACAAGCACGATGGATTGATTACTCCACCAAATGCTTCTTTCCACTTTCATCTACTATGTCACAAGTAAATAATTTTATATGGAGGATACACACATGAAATTTGGATATTTCGATGATGCGAACAAAGAATATGTTATTACCTCTCCTAAGACACCACTCCCATGGATCAACTATCTGGGTTCTGAGAATTTCTTTTCTCTGATCTCCAATACCTGCGGTGGCTATAGCTTCTATAAAGATGCAAAGCTTCTTCGTCTGACGAGATACCGTTATAACAATGTTCCTTTCGACAGCAATGGACACTACTACTATATTAAAGAGGGCGATACCATCTGGAATCCCGGATGGATGCCAGCCAAGACCGATCTGGACGCTTATGAGTGTCATCACGGTATGGGCTACTCCACCTTCCGGAGCAGTAAAATGATCTGCTGGCAGAGCTGACCGCATTTGTTCCGGTTGGAAAGAACTGTGAGATCAATCAGCTGACTCTTACCAATAACAGTAAAGAGACGAAAGATTTTTCTGTCTTTTCTTATGTAGAATTCTGTTTATGGAATGCAATGGACGACATGACCAACTTCCAGCGTAATTTCTCTACCGGTGAAGTAGAAGTTCATGGATCTGCAATTTATCATAAGACCGAATACCGTGAGCGTCGTAATCACTATGCTCTGTATGCAGTTAACGCCCCGGTAGACGGATTTGATACTGACCGCGATTCCTTCCTTGGAGCATACGGAGAAAACTCTGCTCCTGAAGTTGTCGTGTCCGATCAGTCCAAAACTCCATTGCCAGCGGATGGGCTCCGGTAGGCTCCCATCATCTGAAAGTGTCTCTTGCTCCCCAGCGAGTCTAAAACTTTCGTATTTATTCTGGCATACATAGAGAATCCGGTTGAAGAAAAATGGATCGGACGCGCCGAAGATGGAAAGATTAACCGCACACGTGCGGAAGCTCTGATGAAAGAATTTGATACCAAAGAAAATCAGAAGCAGCACTGGCTGAACTGAAAAAATACTGGGATGAACTGCTTTCTCACTTTACGGTATCCTCTTCCGAGGAAAAACTGGATCGTATGGTAAACATCTGGCATCAGTATCAGTGTATGGTCACATTTAATATGAGCCGTTCTGCTTCCTACTTCGAATCCGGTATCGGACGAGGCATGGGATTCCGTGATTCCTGCCAGGATCTTCTCGGATTTGTTCATCTGATCCCGGAGCGTGCAAGAGAGCGTCTGCTCGATATCGCCGCTACCCAGTTTGAAGACGGAAGCGCGTACCATCAGTATCAGCCTCTGACCAAGAAAGGTAATTCTGATATCGGAAGCGGCTTCAACGATGACCCGCTCTGGCTGATTGCAGGTACCGCAGCATATATCAAAGAAACCGGAGATTACACCATCCTGGATGAAAAACGCCGTATGACAGTGATCCTTCCAAGGCAACTGATTTTATGGAGCATTTACGCCGTTCCTTCCACTACACCATCGATCATCTCAGACCGCATAAACTTCCGCTGATCGGCCGTGCAGACTGGAATGACTGCCTGAACTTAAACTGCTTCTCCACAGAACCGGGAGAATCCTTCCAGACATTCTTACCCATCCGAAGGACCAAAATGCAGAGTCTGTTTTCATTGCCGGTATGTTTGTCCGTTACGGTAAAGATTATGTAGAGATCTGCCGTCACAGAGGACTTGAAGAC
>VOFH01000193.1_pt1 | contig 25691 bp, 27 predicted proteins | sample 5384091 | NCBI WGS metagenome assembly VOFH01 (sample SAMN12384727, study PRJNA508395) | human gut metagenome | isolation source: healthy gut G | host: Homo sapiens
CGAAATCGATCTGTCCGTCGCAGGCCGCTTTGTACATCGCCGCGAGGCCGAACTGTACCGAATGGCTGGCGCCGGAAGTGATCATGTACATGATCGCGTTGGTAAACGTGTTGCCGAAAAGTCCGGCTCCGTTGTAGCGTTCGGCCAGGGCCGGGTAACGGCGGTTGAAGAGTTTGTCGGAAATACATACGACGGCCATTCGCTGGCCGGCATAGCTGAATATTTTCGAGGCCGACAACATCAGCATGTAGTTGTCGGTGTAACGCGCTACGGTCGCCTGGAAAGGAGGTTCGAACGGACGGCTCAGATCGCGTCGGAAGTCCATAGCGAAGTAGGCCAGGTCTTCGATCACGATCGTGTCGTACTGCGTGGCCAAAGCTCGCCGATAATCTGCAATTCCTCCTCTTCGAGGCAGATCCAGGCCGGATTGTTCGGGTTCGAATAGATGATCGCCGAGATATTTCCCTCTTTCAGAAAGCTTTCCAGCTTATCGCGCAACGCTGCTCCCCGATAGTTGAAAATGTCGAACTGGCGGTATTTGACACCCAATATTTTCAATTGCGATTTCTGGATCGGGAATCCCGGGTCGATGAACAACACGGTATCCTTACCGGGCGAGCACTGGCTCGTGACGATGAACGAGCCGAACGATCCCGCGACCGATCCGGTAGTCGGAATACAGGCTTCCGGCGTGATGTCTACGTTCAGGAAGGCCTTTACGAAGCGCGAGGTTTCGCGTTTGAGCTCCGGAACGCCTTCGGCGGCCGGGTAGATGGCTGCGATACCGGTGTCGAGCGCCGCTTTTTCGGCGGCGATTCCTACCTGGTTGGGGCTCAGGCCCGGTACGCCCTGGTCCATCCGGATGAAAGGGATGCCCGTGCGCTGCTCCAGGGCCGAGGCCAGCAGCACTACCTGTCCGATCGTGGCCTGTGCCAGGTCGGTGATCTTCAGCTCGTCGACGATCGATTCGACCAGTTGTCGACTGAATACGCTATTTTGCATGTTTTTCGTTTTCGCTTTTTTACAGATGTTTCCGCATGATGTGCTCGGCGGCTTCTCGGCCGCATGCCAGCGCTTTGAGGTTCATCGCGACTACGTCGTCGCCTTTGCGTCCGAAAAAGCGGCGGATACCGTCTTCGATTTTTTCGATCCCGATGCCCAGGATCGGCGACGCGGCGCCCAGCAGCACGACATTGGCGGCGCGCGGGACGTTGTTCTCTTTGGCCAGCGCATCCACGTCGAGCAGGATGACGCGCGGCAAGCGTTTCAGGTCGGCCAGCAGGTCGTCTACCTGCGGGTAGTTCGGAATGTTGACGAAAGGCGCGGCGTTGGTCACGATCCAGCCCGTGTCGGACAGGTAAGGCAGGTAGCGCAGCGCTTCCATCGGTTCGAGCGACAGGATCAGGTCGGCCCCGCCGCGGGCGATCAGGTCGGAACGGATCGGTTCGGACGAGATCCGCAGGTTCGATTGTACGTCGCCGCCCCGCTGGCTCATGCCGTGCACTTCGGCTTGCTTGATATGCAACTTTTCTTCCAGGGCCGCTTCGCCGATGATCGCTGCGATCGAGAGGATGCCCTGGCCCCCTACTCCGGACAGAATGATATCTAGTTTCATAGGTTTCAAGATTTGGTCGTTTTGTTTTGTCGGGCTTCCTTGTGGTGCCGTTTGAGGGTCTGGATGCATTCGCGGCGCGGGATGATGACCGAGACGCCCCGGTATTCGATCTCTTCGCGCAGGATGGCGGTGATCTCGTCCATATTTTTCGGCAGCGGAACCACCACGCGCACGTGGGCCGGATCGACCCCTACTCCGAGGCAAATCGCTTCGAGCTTGTTCGTCCCCGCGGAGTCCTGGCCGCCGGTCATCGCCGTGGTCAGGTTGTCGGAAATCACGACGGTGATGTTGGCGTTCGAATTGACCGCGTCCAGCAGGCCGGTGATGCCCGAATGGGTGAACGTTGAGTCGCCGATGACCGCTACGGCAGGCCACAGGCCGGCGTCCGCAGCGCCTTTAGCCATCGTGATCGAGGCTCCCATGTCGACGCAGGAGTGGATGGCGCGGAACGGGGGCAGCGCTCCGAGCGTGTAGCATCCGATGTCGCTGAATACCCGGTAATCCTTGTATTCGCGCACCACGCGGTTCAGCGCGTCGTACGTGTCGCGGTGCCCGCAGCCCGAACACAGCGCCGGCGGACGCGGGGTTACGTGTTCGCTCGGGGCGAAACCGGGCGCCGATTCCAGTCCCAGCGCCTGTTTGACATTGTCCGGGGTCAGCTCCCCGGTGCGGGGCACATCGTTGCTGAGGCGTCCGCGGATACGGACGGCGGTAGGCAGTACGCCGCGCAGTTGTTCCTCCACGAACGGCTGTCCGTCTTCCAGTACGAGGATTTCGTCGCAGGTTTCGGCCATACGGCGCACCAGCGTTTTCGGCAGCGGATACTGGGACAGTTTCAGTACCGGGAAATCGCATCCTGCCGGAAAGTTCTCCATCAGGTAGTTGTAGCCGATACCGCAGGCGATTACGCCCGTTTTCCGGTTCGGGCCGTCGGTATAGCTGTTGTAGGATGATTCGGCGGCGAGCGCTTCCAGTGCGGGCTGTTGTCCCAGCAATTCGCCGTAGCACCTGCGTGCGTTGACGGGCAGCAGCACCCAGTGCGCCGCGTCGTCCGGGAAACCGAGCTCGTTCTGTTCGCGGATGCGGCCCGGGCTAATGACGGCCCGCGAATGCGCCATCCGCGTGGTAATACGCATCAGTACAGGCAGTTTGTGCTGTTCGGAAAGATCGAACGCATAGGACATCATGTCGTAGGCTTCTTGCTGCGACGAAGGTTCCAGCATCGGCGTGAATGCGAATTTGCCGTAGAAGCGGGAGTCCTGTTCGTTTTGCGACGAGTGCATCGACGGGTCGTCGGCCACGAGGACGACCAATCCGCCGTTGGTGCCGGTTACGGCCGAGTTGACGAAAGCGTCGGCGGCTACGTTCAGGCCCACGTGCTTCATGCAGACGAGCGCCCGCTTGCCGACGTAAGAGACGCCCAGAGCGGCTTCCATCGCCGTTTTTTCGTTGGTGCACCAACGGCTATGCACGCCGCGCAGCGTGGCCAGTTCCGAGGTCTGGATATATTCGGTGATCTCCGTCGAGGGAGTTCCCGGGTAGGCGTACACGCCGGTAATCCCGGCATGAATGGCTCCCAATGCGACGGCCTGGTCACCCAGCAGCAATAATTTTTCTTCCATATTGATCGTGTGAGGTTAGCTGTTAGATATTCAGTGTGAAAGGATCGGCGTCCTGAAGCGCCGGGAATTTTTCGCGGAAGGTCGTCAGGGAGATTTTGTCCGCTTCGGCGGAGAGCGTCGCCGGCTGTCCGCCCGTGCCGGCGTCGGCCAGCGGTTTGCCGAGGAAGTCGAGCAGTACAGTCCCTCCGCAGTAGTTGCAGTTCGGATCGTCTCCCACCCGGTTGACCCCGGCCACGTAGCAGACGTTTTCGATCGCCCGCGCTTTGAGCAGCGCGCTCCAGGCTTCTACGCGCGGCGTCGGCCAGCTAGCTACGTAGAGAATCATGTCGTAATCGTCCCGGTTGCGCGACCAGACCGGGAATCGCAGGTCGTAACAGACTTGCAGCAGGATGCGCCAGCCTTTGTATTCCGCGATCACGTGCCGGTCTCCGCCGGTGTATTCCTTGTGCTCGCCGCCGTAAGTGAAGAGGTGGCGTTTGTCGTAATGCACCGTCGCACCGTCGGGACGGACGAAATAGAACCGGTTGAAGTAGCGGCCGTCCTGTTCTACGGCTACGCTGCCGGCCAACGCGGCTCCTTTCTTCCGGGCCGTCCGTCGCATCCATGCCAGAGTCGGCCCTCCGTCCGGTTCGGCGGCTTCGCGCGGGCGGGTGCAGAACCCGGTCGGGAACATTTCCGGCAGTACGACGAGGTCGGTTTCTCCGACCGCAAAGATTTCCCGTTCGAAACGGTTGCGGTTGGCGGCCGGATCGTTCCAGACGAGATCGGCCTGTATCAGGGTGATGTTCATAAATTTTTTCAAAAACGCTATATCTTACAAAAGTAAGATTTATATCCTGAAAAAAATAACAATCGGTTAAAATTTATTTGTCGGCTGCCGGCGTTTGACTCCCGGTTCAGGGATAAATTTCACGCCGGAAAGCGTTGAAAAACTATCGTAGGCGTATCCCGAATCAAACAAATGCGCCAAAATCACTCCAATCGCTGTCGCGTCTTACATACCGATCCGTCCGCCGCAATACCTTCGATTACGATTTCCAAACGAGACTTGTTTTTGTCGTTGGTGTAAAACTCGATCGAACCTTTGCCGTCGTCCCCAAGTTGTAAATAGGGCTCCCAGTAAAGCGTCGTCCTGCGATCCGGGGTTTTATTCGCCAATTTTTCCGGAGTGTCGTAAACAGGATGGTAAAACTCGGCTCCAGGTATATAACCCACCGTTCTGTACAGGCCGAACCGGCGTTTTCCCTGGGCGTCCTCTTTCAGATAAATCTCGAACCGGCAGGGATAATCCGGGCTGGTACCGATCGGCAGATACGGAAGAAACTCCCGCAGCGGAGGTCCAGGCATAGGCATGAGTACCGTACGGATGTATTCGATGTCCCTGACCGTATATAAGTTCAAAAACTCGGTACCCATAATCACCTCGCCATTCAGGCGGAATTGAAGCGGGACACTCATTCTGCCCCCCATATCTATGCACCATCCCAAAGGCATCTGTTTCATTCCCGGAAAGTGTTGTACATATTTCTCCAGCGACATCGTACTCAGTTTTGCGAACTGCGCCGTATCCTTGTGCAGCCTCTTTTCGACTCGCAGGGCCGGAGCGTTCGGATCACGGCCATGGACCACCACCTCGTCGATCTGGTACGTTGTAAGACTGTCCAAAAACCCGTTGGAGGCGGAGACGCCCGACGAACCTCTTCGAGCCGCTTTTCCCTGATTGTCTCTGCTCAGATATGAGCCAGGGGCGTAAGCCCCGGACGGTAATAAGTGTCTTCGAAATGGATCTCGTAGGGAATCTTCCCTTTTTTGTTGTAAAAACGGGATCAGAAATACCGTCGTATCCTGAAAATCCAACCTTCGAACAGAAAGTGTCCCGCACTGTCCGTCGTGGCAGTGAACGCCCGGTCGCCCAGACCGTCGCCCCGGGGGAGGCGAATGCCGTCAGGGTCGCTTCCCCAACGCCTTTGCCGAACATATTGTTCACGCGACCCGAGAAAAACTGTCCGTGCTCGAAAAAAGAATTTCGGCCTGAACGGAGCGGTGCGGAACAGACTGTCCGTACGGAAACGCCGCCAGCCGTGCGTTAGCATAACCAAATCAAGGCTGTGCTGCCGGGCCGACGAGTCGTCCAGAAAATAGTACCCCGGATTGTGGACGTATCCCTTCAGATCGGAGGTCAGCAACAGATAAGTGTATATATGATCGGACAGGGAATCCGGTTTCACGGCGTCCGCATCCGTTACGCTGACCGAAAACCGTCCGGAGAGGGGTTGCTCTCCCCTTTTCAGCGAAATATCCGCCCGCACCTTCTCGCGGGCTCCGTAGGCGGGTTTGTCGGCGCGGACGGTGAAACGGGGAGTACTGCCGGGTTTGCGGATATAGACCAACCGTTCGGTGCGGGGACAACCGGTCGAGTCTGTCAGCAGCAGGTGAAGGATACCTTCCGGTAATGAATCGGTTCTTATCGTTCCTGTATTTTGCCGCGCGTCTACCGGGTGCAGCAGACAGCACACGCCCCGCGTATGTCCGACCAAAAGGCCAGACGCGGGAACTTTTCCCAGAATCCGGTAACGAATGTCCCGGTTTCCCTGAACGACCTGCAAAGCGCAGGCGTTGTCACGCACAGCCGGAAGGGAAACGGAGACGGAAAGCGTATCGAGGAACGCGACCGCGCGATAGCTCTCGCCCTCGCGGGGCGTGAGCAGGAAACGGCCCATTCCGTCGTGCTCGCTGCGGAAGCGGGCTACGGTATCATTGCCGCCGTTCAACAGATACCCCTGCACGTCCGCAGGACTGCCGTCTGGACGGACCGCCCCTGAACGCAACGATCTGGGGGCATGTCGGATCCTACCAGTTCGCCCCCTTCGGGAAGGAACTGGATGTCGAACGTCGCCCGCAGCGGCTCGATAAAGACCGTACGGCGGAAAACGGAATCCTCGCGTATCGAAATCCGGATATCGGCATAGGCCCCGCGGGAAGCGGAATCCTCGGGCAGGGGAACCAGTACGGCGCCCGTGGACGAAAGACGCTGCGTACCGGAACCCAGGTGTTTCCCGTTCTTATCGTACAGATCGAACGACGCTTCCTTTTTCGAAAGGGGGCGTTCGTAACGGTCGAGAAAACGGACGACCATACGCTTGTCCGTATAAGTGACCGAATGGCGGACTTTCGAGATATTCTGTCCGATCACGATGTTTTTCTGGAAGAAACCGGAGGCGTCGAAATTGAGCATCCAACCCGTATAAGCCCGCAGGGTGTATTCCCCGGAAAAAAGAGTATCGGCCAACGGGAGGCAGTTTGCGAACCCCATCGAATCGCGTTTGATCTTTCTCGAAGTCACCAAACGTTTGGCCCGGTCGTACAGATCGACGTAAATGAAATTGGAGAGCGTATCGGGTCTGTGTGTCACGGCATCCGTCAGATAGGCCCGGAACCAGATCGTGTCTCCGACCCCGTAGTAGGGCTGGTTCAGATGAAGGTAGAAGCTTCTCGGGATGTTTGGCGGCTTGCGCGTCGAAAAAGGACTGTATCCCGGAATCTTGCATAGCGTTCCGGTTTTCGCGGGCTGTTTGGGCACGGGTGTGCGGGCAGGCAAGATAAACTGCCGTACATAAAATCAGCAAAAATCTATCCATAGCGCATATGGTATTGATTGTATCAAATTTATAAAATATTCGATTGATTTACAAACAATTCGACGTTCGTTCGTGTCGTGCCGGAAAATAATAAAGAAAGCGGGCGACTTTACAAAAGTCACCCGCCCGTATCAGAAAACGGTTCTGGAAGTATTTCCCCGATAGGTTTAGAATTTCCAGCCGAGAGTCAGCGAAAATACCCGGTTTTTGATTTTTTCAGGTCGCCGCCTTCTTGCGCTATTTCCTTTTGAACGTATCGGTCGCGATGTCGTTCAGCGAGAAGTTGTAGCGGGCGTCGATTACCAGTCCGTAGTCGAGGGTATAGGAGAGGCCGACGGGAATGGCGATGTCGGTCGTCCGGAACAGGTTTTCGTCTTTGAGGTCGGCGGTTTCCCACGGTCCGTCGTTGCTGCGCACCCGCAGTTTGGAACCGATGAGGAATCCCGGTTGGATGCCGGCTTGTGGGCCAGTCCTTTGGTTACGTAAAAGTTGGCCAGATCGGAATGTTCAGGTAATTGAGCCGGTAGCTAAACTCTTCGGACTCGGTTACGAATCCTCCTCCCGGGCCCCGTTCTGTCCACGTCGCCTTGTCGGTGGAACCCTGCCGGGAATAGAGCACGTCCGCCGAGACGGCGAGCCATTTCAGCGCGCGGTATTCGGCGAAAGCGCCGACGATCAGCGAGGGTTTCGTTCCGTTCAGGTCGCGGGTATTCTCGGCGGAACTAGCGTACAGGTCGGCGATGTTGATTCCGACTTTCGGGCCGAACGTAAAGGTTTTCTGCCCGGAAACGGCTCCGGCGGCCAGCACAACTGCGATTAGGAGAATTGTTTTTTCATAAGGCGGGTTTTGTCCGCAAATAATTGACTGAAAAATAAAACCGAGGAAATCTGTTGTTACTGCAAAAAGTAAAAAATAATTCGTAAAAAGTCTCCGTTGCAATCCGATATGCAGCGGAGACCGTGTTCGATTGAACTGGGTATGTAACCAAAAATCCCGAAGGACGTTTCAGTAGACGTTGGTCTGCAAAGTAAATCCGGCATTCATCTGTCCGGTTCGAGACTGTTCAAGACCAATCGGGCGGTGATTTTCGGATGGCGTCCGCTCCGGCGGTACCGCACTTTCCTGAAAATCCGTTGTCCTGTATCGATCGTCGTCGTGGCCGTGGTAGGCAGGAGGGGAAACGTTAATCGAAAAACGCCCCGGAACCAAATCGGTTCCGGGGCGTCGGGGAAAACAGTAAACGTGGACCGCTTACGGATTGTCCGCCTGATTTTCGGGCCGGTACGGCCCGCCGTTTCATAAACATAAATAATTTTTGTACTGCACTTTGCGAAGTTTTTGGAAGAAATATCTTTTCATGTGGCGTATGTTGTTTTTACGGGCGGAATCTCCGAACCGGTATTCCCGGACGGATCGGCCGTCCTCTGTACCTGCGTTTTATTCGCATTTTACGATTTGATTTGAGCATTATTATTCGTACCTTTCGATACTGCAAATGTATTTTCAGAGAACGGCATATTGGTGTCGTTTATAAAGTATTTAAATTCAAATATTTTCTAATAAAACAACCCGGGAGTCGGGAACGGTGCGATTTTCGCAACGCGCTCCGGATGGAACCGCCCTGTTTTGCCGACCGGCGCAGCGATCGCCTTCGCGGTTTCTTTTTGGGATTAAAAGTAAAAAACATGGATACGACGGAAAATGATGACCGACAAAAAAGCTGAATTCCGGCCTGATCGAGTCGATGAAAGAAAAGATTCCGGAGGAGCCAACCTGGCGAACCTGTTGATGGATATACTGTATATAGGTAAAGAGGCCGTTTACCGGAGGCTGCGGGGCGAAGTGCCCTTTACGTTTACCGAAGCCGCGGTGATCTCGCAAAAGTTGGGCGTATCGTTGGATCAGCTGATCGGCGCCAACTTCGGCGGGAATGCGCTGTTCGGGCTCAATATCGTGCATTATGCCGATCCGGTCGAGACGTATTACGCGATGATCGACGGTTATGCGAAGATTTTCCGGGAATTGAAACGAGAGCCCGAGTCCGAGCTGGCGACTTCGTCCAACATCATTCCGCAGACGCTTTATATGAAGTACGATATGTTGTCTCGTTTCCGGCTGTTCAAATGGATGTACCAGCATGACAAGATCGACTGCACGAACCATTGTTACGACGATCTGGTGCTGCCGGAAAAGTTGTTGCAGCGGCAAAAGGAACTCGTCGACGAGGCGCAGCAGTTCGAATCGACCTGCCATATATGGGACAGCATGATTTTCCAGTACTTGGTCAACGATATCAAATATTTTACGAAAATCCACCTGCTGACCGAAGATAACGTGTTTCAACTGAAAACCGAACTGCTCCAATCCCTCGATGAGTTGGAGGAGATCGCCATGAAAGGGAAATTCGCATCGGGGAAAGACGTTCATATTTACATTTCGAACATCAATTTCGAGGCGACGTACAGTTATGCCGCGTCGAAGTACCGCCATGTCAGCATGATCCGGATATACGCGATCAATTCCATTACATCGCGCGATACGGAAGTGTTCGGCAACTTGAAGGAGTGGATCCGTTCGCTGCGGAAGTTTTCCACGCTGATTTCCCAGAGCGCGGAAATGCAGCGGATTCAATTCTTTAAAAAACAGCGCGAGATTATCGCGGAATTGTAGTGTAAGGGTTTCCGCAACTCTGCGGAACGTCTTGTTGCGAAAAACGAAAATACGGTAGTTGAAAAGCAGCCGGGTTGCATTATGCGGCCCGGCTGTTTTTTGTGCGGTGCAATATTAGAAATCGTTCGTTTCGAATCCTGCGGATACGGAAACTTTTATTCGAAGCGGAAGACGCATCTTTGTATGGATGAGAAAAGGAGGGAAAAAAAACGGCGCGGTCGATCGCCGGACGGGCAGTCTGCCGGTGCCGGGTATCGTGCAGCGAAAGGAGCCGGGCGTGCGGATGGCGCAAGCAGGAACAGCGGGAGATGCGCGCGCCTGATTCCGAAAATACCGGTTTCTCCGGTCGCGGAGCCGCTGATCCGTCCCGCGAGTTCGGGCGGCGCTTCCGGGCGTAGAATGAAATGACTTAATGAACGACAAAAACAAAAAACAATGAAAAACGAGATGGTTAATGAATTGATCGGAGTCATGCGGGAACGGATTCCCAAAGGCAGCAACCTGGCCAATTCCCTGATGGAGATCCTATGTATGGGTAAGGAGGCCATTTACCGTAGGCTGCGGGGCGAGGTCGCCTTTACGTTCGAAGAGGTTTCTCTGATCTCGCAGCATCTGGGCATTTCGCTCGACAAAATTGTCGGACGCCGGATGCTCAACGATACGATGTTCGACCTGAACCTGCTGCATACAGGGGATCCGATCGAGAGTTATTACGAAATCCTGGTGCGTTACGCGAAATTGTTCGACCTGCTGCGCGACGATCCGACGGCGAGCGTGGCGACGGCTTCGAACCTGATTCCGTTTACGTTCTATTCTCCGTACGAATGCCTTTCGAAATTCCGTCTGGGCCGCTGGATCTACCATCACGGTAAATGAAGCCTCCCGCCAGCCTGTCCGACCTACAAGTGCCGGACAAAGTGCCCCAGATGCACTGGAAACTCAGCGCAAGCATCCGGCAGTTGTCCCACACCAGTTTTATCTGGGATTACAACATATTCCGGTCGATCGTCAAGGAGATTCGTTATTTTGCCGGACTCGACCTGCTCTCCGCCGAGGACGTGAGAAATATGAAGAAAGAATTGGGACTGCTGCTGTCGGAACTGGAAGCCGTGACGACGACCGGAGAGTTCAGCAAGGGACATTCGCTGGCGATCTACCTGTCGGATATCAATTTCGAGGCGACTTACACGTATGTCGAGAAGGGCGATTTCCAGGCCTGCCTGTTTCGCGTTTATTCGATCAACTCGATGGATTCGCAGAATCCGCGCATGTGCAACATTCAGAAAAACTGGATACAGTCGCTCAAACGTCATTCGACGCTGATCTCGCAGAGCAGCGAGATCCAGCGGAGGCAATTTTTCAACGAACAGCGGGAGATCGTCGAAAGCCTGCAGGAAGTGCTTGATTCGTTCTTTGCCGAAAACGGGCGAAGGCCGGGCCGTATGTATGTACGGGTCGGCTTTTTTGCGTAACGGGACGTACTGTATCGTTTCGTGTACCATGTCCGGACGTGCTCGTTGAGAAGCGGAAATTTTTACGTTCGATGCAGACCGTCAGCCGGGACGGTTTCCGGTGACGAATCCGTTGCGGGCGGCAATGAGCGCGGGGTACGCCGCCCGGACGGAAGAGTTTCCGACCTGTCTGCCGGAAAACGGGATTCCGGGAGGCCCCCGTGAAAGCGGAAAGAGAAAGGAACAGTCGCTCTTGGCGGTTGCATCCGGCGCGGAAAACGGTTCGGTCGAGGTCAGAACCGGATGTCGAGGCGAACGAAGCCTTTGCCGGGCGTCCAGTCGGGGCCTTCCCGCACGAGGCGGACGGCTTCCCGGTCGGCTGCGGCACCCAGGCTGCGGATCACTTCGATGTCGACGGGGCGTCCTGCGGAGTCGATCCTGAAACGGAGAGTTACTTTGCCGTGCGGTAGGTTCCCGTCGTCCGGATAGACTTTGTGCTCGTCCAGATACCGGAGATAGGCTTTGTGTCCGCCGACGGGGATGGATTTGCGGACGTCTTCCTGTCGTGCTTCGGGTTTCTGCGTACCGTAGCCTACGACGATGCATTCTGTCAATTGCTCGTCGTCCTCCTGCAATGCGAGCCGTATCGGGCGGGAGGTGTCGGCCGGTATTTTTTCGGTGCGATATCCCAGGTAGTTGATTTCCAGTGTGTCGGTTCCCGGAATTTTGGATAGCGAGAAATTTCCGTCGCTGTCGGTTACGGTGCCTTTGCCGGGTCCGGAAGCGACGGTGGCTCCGATAAGCGGCGTGCCGTTTCTATCGGTGATCCGGCCCCGTACCGATGCGGGTCTCCCGATTTTCCGGAAGATTCTTTCGGAATCGGATGCCGGGGAGACCTGAACGGAGGATTGCATTTTCTCCGGGCGGTCGCTGCGTTCGGCGGCGATGTCGGCAGCGACCGGCAGGGCGGCCTCGTCCTGCGAAAGGCTTTCTTCGGAAGGAGCCGGCGGCGGAGTGCCGGCGACGGTTTCGCCCGGCCGGGATTTTTCGTTTTCGGCGTATTCTGCCTCTTGTTTCGCAAGGGGCGCCCGGTCTTCGGCTGCGGGCGTCTCTTCCGGATAGACCGACGGCGTTTCGGCGGCGGTTTTTGCCTCCGGGCGGGATTTTTCGGGCGTCGCGGCGGCGAGTACGACGGAATCGGCCGGAACGGAGCGTTCGGGCGTATCCTGCCGCAGTGCAATCGCCGGTTCCTGCATCGGAATATTCCGTAGCGTCAGCAGGTATCCTCCCGCGCCGGCGCACAGCAACAGCGCCGCCGCCGCGCTCCAGTAAATCCTGCGCCGCAGTTTTCCAGCGGCGCCCGTCACCCGGCGCTGCATTCGCCGGATCGCATCGCCCGGATCGCCCGGCACCGCATCGTATCCTTCCAGCGCATCGTGCAGGAACGGATCGTCCATCGCTTCGCGTTCGATGCGGCGGGCTTCCCTACCCTTGCGGTTTCCGGTTATGTAATCGATCAGTTTCATCGTTCCGTCCGTTTTTCGATGCAGATTTTCAAGTTGCGTTTCCCGTTCTGGATGTAGCTTTTGACGCTTTTCAAGTGCCATCCGGTCGCTTCGGCGATATCGGTGTAGGACATCTCTTCGAAAAAGAAATGCCGGATGCTGATCCGCTGCGGTTCGGGCAGTTCCTCGAGGCAGGCTTTCAGCGGTTCGTTCCGCGATACCGCTTCCGGTTCGTCCAATAGATGCGTAATTCCCGCCGATTCCATAAATCGCGCGTCCGGTTCGTGCGGAATTTCCCGTTTCGTTTTACGCAACTGCTGCAGGCAGTGATTTTTCGCCGCACTGTAAATCCATGTCCGGAATTCGCGGATTTCGTACCGTGCGATTTTGGGTTGCAGCTCTTCGAACAACGCCATTACCGCATCTTCCGCGAGATCCTGCCTTTGCAGGTATTTCAGGCATACGCCGTACAGCAACGGTATATACCGGCTGTACAGCGTGCCGAAGCAGCTATCCTGTCCGGTTTGGCGAAGCCGTCGCAGCAATTCGTCGTCGTCCGGTTCCCGGGTATGGGTCTGTGCGAAAAACAAGCCTGTTTTTGTTTTAAAGGTAGCTATTTTTACGGTTCGTCAAAAAATTTCCGGGTAATTTATGGAATTTCCGTGCGGAAGGCATCTATCAGGCAAACGAACCTTAAAACATGGATTATGAAAAAAGGAATTTTAAGAAAAACGCTGGTTGCGGCTTTTATGCTGCTGGCTGCGGCGCCGCTGCTGCGGGCCGAACGAATCGACGTGAGCGGACGGGTGACCGATGCCGACCGGACCCCGCTGCTCGGAGTAATCGTCAGGGCGGGAGCGGCCGACGGCGTGCTTACCGACGTAAATGGAAATTTTTTGGTGAAAGGCGTCGAACGCGGGAGTATGCTTACTTTTTCGTATATCGGGTATAAGACCCGTTCGGTAGCCGCCGATTCGGTTCGGCTGCACGTGGTTCTCGAGAGCGATAACTTGCAACTGGAAGAGGCGTGCGTGGTCGTCGGTTACGGGACGGAGAAACAGAGCCTGCGGGCGGAGCGTATGCCGCGGGCGGTTTTCGCCGCGGATTGCGGCCTACCCCTGCCCGCGCCGGTTGCCGGAAACGGCGAAGCGTACGCCGCCTTTGCCGAAAATCGGTTCCGTCCGGCGCAGTCCGAACCGCTGTCCACCTTTTCGATCGACGTGGACGGAGCTTCTTACGGCAATCTCCGGCGCATGATCGGCAAGGGTGAGACGCCTCCGCAGGACGCGGTGCGGATCGAGGAAATGGTCAATTATTTCACCTACGGTTATAAAAAACCCGAAGGGAACGATCCGGTGGCTATTTCGACCGAAACCGGGATTTGCCCGTGGAACGAGGCGCACCGGTTGGTGCGGATCGGTATCAAGGCGCGGGAGATCGCTTCCGAGGCTTTGCCCGCGTCCAACTTCGTGTTCCTGATCGATGTTTCGGGATCGATGTACGGCCCCGACCGACTCGGGCTCGTCGTTTCTTCGATGAAGTTGCTGATCAACAACCTGCGCGACAAAGACCGCGTCGGCATCGTTACTTACTGCGGCAGTGCGAAAACGGTTCTGGAGTCCGTGCCGGGCAGCGAAAAACAGAAAATCAGGGACGCGCTCGAACAACTCGAGGCCGGCGGTTCGACGGCCGGCGGCGCGGGGATTCAGAAGGCTTACGACCTGGCTCGGCGCAGTTTTATCGACGGCGGTAACAACCGGGTGATCCTTTGTACGGACGGGGATTTCAACGTCGGCGTTTCGAGCGAGGCGGAACTGGAACGGTTGATCGCGAAGGAGCGTCAGAGCGGCGTTTTTTTGACGGTTCTCGGTTACGGGATGGGGAATTACAAGGACGGAAAGCTGCAAACGCTGGCCGAAAAGGGTAACGGCAACCATGCCTATATCGACGACCTGCAGGAAGCGAACCGCGTGTTGGTGAACGAATTCGGTTCGACGATGCACACGGTCGCCAAAGACGTGAAATTGCAGATCGAGTTCAACCCGGCTCGGGTTCAGACTTATCGTCTGATCGGATACGAAAGCCGGTTGCTGAACAAGGAAGATTTCAACGACGACACGAAAGACGCCGGTGAAATTGGCGCCGGGCACTGCGTGACGGCCCTTTACGAAGTGGTTCCGGCGGGTGCGGCGGGGAACGTTCCGGGTAGTGTCGATCCGCTGAAATACCAGTCGGCCGCTCCGGTTCCGTCCTATGCGGGGCCCGATTCCGAGATGCTGACCGTCAAACTCCGTTACAAGGAGCCGGACGGAGACGTCAGCAAAAAAATGGAGGTCGCCCTGGTCGATTCGGGCGGAGACCGGGTGTCGTCCGATTTCCGTTTCGCTTCGGCCGTGGCGATGTTCGGACAGTTGCTGCGCAATTCGGATTTCCGAGGAAAAGCCACGTACGACGATGTGATCGCGCTGGCCCGCCGGGGACTCGACGACGATCCGCAGGGATACCGGCGGGAGTTTATCCGGTTGGTCGAAACGGTGAAAAACCTGTAACGTTCGAAACCGGGAATACAAAACGGGGAGGCGTGAGACGAGCGCCTTCCCGTTTCGTATTCAGGATATGGTCGTGTGAGGAACGACCGGTTGCCGGTAGTTACTTTTTCAGTTCCTCCACGACTTTCGGCAGCATCGTCCGGATGGTGTGTTCGTCTTTGGCCGTGTAGAAATTGCCGTCGGTCACCGAATCTTCGTCGGTGGCTTTGCCTTTTGAATGGCGGTTTTCGCCAGCGGATGCAGCGCCAGTTTCCGGCCGGCGGTTATCCCGGCGAACTCGAACATCATCGCGGCGCATCAGTTTCTGCTGCTCTTGCAAGCGCAAGGTCATAGCATCCGAGCCGATACCGAGTGCTCGGCAGTCTATCCATACTAGGTAAGTTCCTTCGAGTGGTAACACGGGATATTGCGGCAGCCTTTCGGCGAAAAAGTGGCAGAGATATTCGTAATTCCCTACGCAAGTATTTGCGCAAAGCATCGAGCCACTCTCCACCCTCGTTATAAGAGGCTATCGTGGCGATTACGCCGAACGGATTGACATCGCACACTTCGTTGATGTTGATGGCGCGGTCAATACGACGACGTACATCTTCATCGGCAGCAATGATATTGGCAATTTGCAGTCCGGCAAGATTGAATGCCTTACTCGGTGAAACGCAAGTCACGGAATTTTGTTGGAAGCGTTTAGAGAGGGAAGCAAAAGGAGTATAGTCATACCCCTCATAGGTCAGTTCGCAATGAATTTCATCTGCCACAACAAACACTCCGTTGCGCAAACAGATGTCTCCGATATGCCGCAGCTCTTCCGGTGTCCAGACCCGCCCGACCGGATTGTGAGGATTACATAGTAATAGGATTTTCGCCTTCGGATCAGCCGCCTTTGCTTCGAGGTCGTCGAAGTCAATCGTGTAGCGGCCGTCCCGATAAATAGTATTGGCCGATAGTTCGCATCCGTCGTTGCGAATCGACGAATAGAAGCAGTTGTATGCCGGAGTCTGGACAATTACCTTATCGCCCGGTACGGTCAGGGCTTTGATAATGGCCGACAGAGCCGGTACGACACCGCTTGTATAGATAATCCACCGGGGATCTATCCGCCAACGATGACGGCTCTCGAACCACCGGACGACTGCATCGTAATAGGTTTCGGGTACTTTGGTATAACCGAAAATGCCGTGTGCAACCCGCCTTTGTAAGGCTTCTACAATGGTCGGTGCAGTACGGAAATCCATATCCGCTACCCACATAGGTAGCACATTTTCCTCCTCAGGAGTGTCCCATTTGTAGGAGTTCGTCCCGCGACGCGGGATAATCGTATCGAAATCGTATTTCATAACTTATCTATTTATTCGTAATTTATAAATCCAGTTACTGCCCCAAAGTCTCGCGAGGAAGATTACTCCCCGGAAACAAAGCTCGATGCACATGGCAAGCCACACGCCGCGTAGTCCCATCGTGGGAGCGAGCCATACCGCCAGTGTCAGTCGCACGCCCCAAATGCTGCCGAAGTTCATCAGACTGGGTACGAATGTATTACCCACACCTACGAATATACCGTAGGCAACGATAGATGCCGCGAACATCGGCTCTGCAAAGGCTTCTATCCGCAGAATCTCGATTCCCAACGTGCGGATTTCCTCCACGGGAGTCATCACTCCGATGATTTGCGGAGCCGCCACATATATCAACGCTCCCATAACACCCATAATCAGCATTCCCGACCAGACGGTAATATTGGCAAAACGACGGAGCAACCGGATACGGTTCGCTCCAAGGCTCTGACCGACCAACGTCGTGGCAGCCTCCGAGATGCCGTAGCCGGGCATATAGCAGAGACTTTCGGCAGTAATGGCGAACGAGTTGGCAGCAATGGCAATGATACCGAGTGGAGCGACAACCACCGTCGTTGCGATCTGCGCTCCACAAATGGCCATGTGTTCGAATCCCATCGGTAACGAAATACGGAAAGACTTACGCAGTGTCTCCCGTTTCGAGGTAGGAAACTTCCCCGTTCTCCGACGAACCTCAGCATGGGCGAGCGGTGGCATAGATACCACATCATTCCTCCGGCAGTGATGAGTTCGGCCAGCACCGTTCCCAATATCGCGCCTTCCACGCCTAAGCCTGCACCTGGAGCGGTAAATTCCACCCCTAACCACTCCACATGCCTCGAAGGGAAGATCAGGAAGAAGTTGAACACGATATCCAGCAAGCACATCAGCATATTCAGCATACGGGCACATGCATATTCCCGCTGCATCGCAACATGCCACCCGCAAGGAAATTCAGTTGCAAGGCGGGAAGGAACAACGAGAATATCAGGAAATAGAGCGGATGAATCGCTTCGTATTGCTTCATCGCCGCCCAACCATCCGGGAAGTATCCCACTGATGGAAATGCCAGACAGCCGCCAACATGAGCTGAAAACCAATGTGGCAGCAATCGACTGGCGGAGTATCTTTCGGGCTTCCACGAAATCCCCGGCTCCGATACGATGTGCTACTTGAACGGAGAATCCTGTTGCAGTCGCGGCGCGCACACACCTCCCAGAACAGCCAAGTTGTGGTAGAGACCAATCCGATGGAAGCAGCGGCATTCGCGCCGAGGCTGCCCACCATCGAGCATCGATGTACTGCATGGCGATAGAAGATATCTGAGCCATAATGGCCGGGACGCTGAGGTATGCAGTCAGGCGCAACTGCTGCCCCAGCGTCATCTCGTGTTTCCCTTCGCGGATAAGCGATAACAGATAATCTGTCTTTCCCTTTCCTGTTCCCATTAAATTATTCGCAAGTACGTCAATCGGTAAAACAAGTTTTCTCATCCCAGAGTCTCAGCTTGCAATCGGCGGGAGCCTTGATATTCTCGTCAAGGATAATCTCTCCGTAGCTCTCGGCGGTGATACAACCTGTTCGCGGATTCTTTACCCCACCTATTGCACCTTTGATGGTCGCCTGCACCGAACTGTACTCGAAAGCCCGGTCACAGTCGGGGCCGAACGTGCAAGTCTCCAATACGAGGTCGTGGGCGTAGCAGAGCGGCTGCTCGCCGGTAATGTGACAGTTTACCAACCGGAGATTGCGCGAATGCCAGCCCAGATATTCTCCGTTGAGTTCCGAATCGTAGATCGTCACGTTCTCCACCTCCCAGAAAGCATCTTTCGTGGTGATTTTGGCATTATGAAGCTCCACATCTTTCACATACTGGAACACGTATTTGCTGTCACTTTCCAATCCGTCGATGCGGATATTGCTGCTGAACATGAAGGGATAAGTGCCGCTACTACGGCCCCGCTGCCACGACGGCATTGTCGCCGACGGTTACGCCCGAAAGAATCGTGGCGGCTTCGACCCTACCCAGACGTTTTTCCCAAAACGATCCGGGGCGGGATAAGTCGTTTTACGGTCTTCCGAGCGAGTCCGTGATCGAGCGTGGCGAATACGACGTTGTGCCCGATTTGGCAGCCGTCGCCGAGGGTTACCCCGCCGTGATCCTGAAAGTGGCAGCAGGCGTTGATAAACACTTCGTCTCCTACGGCGATGTTCTTACCGAAGTCCGTATAGAACGGCGGGAAAACGCGGAGCGACGGCGGAACTTCGTAGCCGAACAGGTCGGAAAGCAACCCACGCACTTCATCCGGCGTATGGAAGGATGCGTTCAGCCGGAAGGTGACGCGCCTCGCCTCGTTGCTCATTTCGTCCATAAAACGGCGAATCTCCTCCGAGTCGAGCGCCTGGCGCGTCTTCGCGTATTCTTTGAAAGTTTCGATATCGTTTTGTTCGTTATCTTATTGCCGTTCGAATTTTACCCGCACATCGCCGGCGACACGCAGAGCCTCGATGCCGTCACCGTCGATACGGCCGATTTTAATCAGGTCGTTGCTATGCGATCAGCTCTTGCAGAAAATCGCCACGTTACCCCACGGCACATAGATCGTGATGTCGCCGGGCGTGGGCGCACAGCCGCGTGTCACGCCTTCGGTCGTCAGCCGGACCGGGGATAGGAAAAATTTTTCTCGGTCGTGTGGTTGTAATCGTTCAGCGTCACCTCTAACGGCAGGCGCGAAAGGAAATCCCGTGCTGCGGCATTGTCTTCCATCGTGGCGGTAATCGTGCGGTCGCCGACCGAGATGTTTACGTTCGGCGATGAGATGCCGGGTGTGACCGGATTCTTCACGGCCGGCGCCGATTTCGTCGAGCCATTCCGCAACGCGGCCCCCATCTGGAAAGTGTCGAGGAGGTCAGAGCCGTTCGATCGACGAAGGTCGCTTTCGGGACAGAGCGACCGCGCTTCGCCGATCGAAGCGGATATGCCGCTGCCGCCGCTCGTGGCGAACAGGGCGATCCGCTTGCCGGCGAGTTTCGAGGCGTGTTCGTGCAGGAAAGCCTGCATTGGCGTCGCCATGCTGCCGTACCAGATCGGATAGCCGACGAACACGATATCGTAACCGTCGAAGTCTGTCTACCGAAGTGCCGACGGCCGGATAACGGCCTTGCTCGATAGCGGCCAGTTCCTCTTGCGCTCGCTCCAGCATGGCGTTATAGTCGTTCTCATAAGGCATTTGAGGTTCCACCTCTATCATGTCGCAGTCGAGTGCCGTCCGGATCTGTCGCGCCATACGTTCGGTATTACTCGTGCGCGAACTGTAAAGTACCAGGTATCGGCCGCTGCCTTCGGGAGCGAGCGTATCGGAATCGTCCGTATCGTCTCCTCCGCCGGGCTGTTCGGGAGTTTCGGGCTGTCCGGGCGTAAACGGTTCGTTGTCGGAACCCCCGCAGGCTACCATCGACAGAACGGCGAGCAGCAGGAACGGAAGCAATAGTAATTTTTTCATCTCTCTTTATTTATATTATTTATTTGATACAAAAGTAGATTGTCCCGGTCGTACTTTTTGTAGATAATTCCCCGGTTTATATACCCGAATTACGGATTGTGCTTCCGATTGCAAAAACGTCCCGTCGCAACAAAAGAACTCCCGTAATACGATCGATTACGGGAGTCTGTTTTCGGTATGCCCGTATTCATTTCGGACATTCGATGCCGTAGAGCCGTTAGACCTTCGCCGGCGAACCTTTTATCGCTGGTCGAGTTGACCGTATTCTTCGTCCGTAACGGGTTCGAGCCACTCGTTGGAAGCGTTCTCGCCGGGAACCTCGAATGCAAGATGGGCGAACCAGCTATCGGCCGCCGCCCCGTGCCAGTGCTTTACATTCGCCGGAATGTGGATGACCGTGCCGGGAAGAATCTCCACGGCCGGCTTTCCCTCTTCCTGATACCAGCCGCGCCCGGCCACGCCGATCAGCATCTGTCCGCCGCCGTTCGTCGCACGGTGGATATGCCAGTTGTTCCGGCAGCGGGGTTCGAACGTGACATTGGAGATCGATACCTGCTCGCGCGAAATCGGGGCCAGGTAGCTGTTGCCGGTGAAATACTGTGCGAAGGCCGTATTCGGCTCGCCGATCGGGAAGATCATTTCGCGCTGGAAGCGGCCTTGGCGTCCTCGCCGGCCGTATCCTCGGCCCACACGTCCTTTGCCAGGTTGAATGCCGCCCACGCTTTGGGCCAGCCGGCATAGAAGCCGATGTGGGTGATGATCTCGGCGATCTCCGTGCGGGTGATGCCGTTCTCCTGGCCGACTGAAGATGGAAAACGAGCGAATTGTCCGTAATGCCTTGACTGATCAGGGAAGCGATGGTCCACTACACTGCGGTCGCGCAGACCGAGTTTATCGGTGCGGCTCCACACTTGGCCGAAGAGCACGTCGTCGTTGAGTTCCGCGAATTTGGGAGCGAAGTCGCCTAACTGGTCGCGTCCGGCCGTCTGTACGATTTTTTCCTGTGCCATAACGTTGAGTGTTAACATGCTGAATAGTGAAAATAAAAGGAATTTATTCATAATCGTTTCGTTTATTGCATGAAGTTATTGATGCGGTTCGCTGGGTTGAGCGGCAACTGGTCGGACAGCTCCAGCGATTCGATCATGTGCAGCGTTCCCTGCTTGTATTTCCGGAAGTGCTCCGATCAACGTGTCGTCGTAAGCCGCACGGCTCGCGTAGGTTTCGAGAATGGTTATCCTGCGGGGATTCTCCTTTTCGCTGACCGCATACATGGTCAGCACCGCCCGGCTCGGTACGCAGGGAGACCTCGCCCACTTCGGTCGCATACTTTACGTACTCGTCGAGATACTGCGGATAGACCTCTACTTTCGACAGCCGCACGATGCCGTCGGGAGCCATCGGTTGTTTGGCGCACATGCCGGGTTGCTTATCCAGATTACTGAAATAACGTGAATGGGCCTTCTCACCGTGCAGCATCAACACTGCACTACGGATTTCATCACTATATGAAAGGATAGGCATATTGATGAACGAAAGCGGTGAAGTCTTGTTCCATCCGTGATTCGAGTTGAGTGACCGCTTATGATAGCCGCGCGGTGTTTTATAATAGGCATGGTAGTCCTTCACAAATTGTGGAGCATCGGCAGGCAACGGGTCTACTACACCTCCTCCAAGAGCAAATGTACCGTTTCTATAATCCTCCGTACGCTGAGCATTAAGCTGGCGCCGCAATTCATGCCGTGCATCGGCATTCATAGAATCGAAATAACCGTTAGCATTGACCCGGCTCATGTCGTACATGGTTGCCGTAACTGTAGCCTTGATGCGAGTATCGATAGCCGCTGCATTAAGCGCCATGCCTCCCCATCCACAAATACCGAGAATGCCGATACGCTCTGCATCTACATCATCACGGGTGGAAAGATAATCGACCGCTGCACTGAAATCTTCCGTATTGATGTCCGACGAAGCCACATAACGGGGCTGGCCGCTACTTTCTCCCGTATAGGATGGATCGAAAGCAATCGTCAGAAATCCACGTTCTGCCAATGTCTGCGCATACAAGCCCGAAGCTTGTTCCTTCACGGCACCAAACGGACCACTGATGGCAATGGCAGGCAATTTACCCGTCACATTCTTGGGTACATACAAATCGGCAGCAAGTGTAATGCCGTAACGGTTGTGGAAAGTTATCTTCTTATGGTTTACTTTATCACTCTGTGGATGCACCTCTCGGAAGAGGAGCGGCAAACCGTGATGGATTGCCTGTATAAGATCGAAGCGGAACTGAAGCACGGCATCGACAAGCACAGCCGCCGGCTGATTACGGCCAACATCGGGCTGTTGCTCGACTACTGTATGCGTTTTTACGAACGGCAGTTCACCACGCGCGAAGAGGTGAACAAAGACATCATCGTCCGTTTCGAACGGTTGTTGGACGACTATTTCGACAGCGAGGCCCCGTTGCAGGAGGGACTGCCGACCGTCAAATACTTTGCCGACAAGGTGTTTCTTTCGGCAAACTATTTCGGCGATATGATCCGCAAGCAGACCGGACAGACCGCTTCGGAATACATTCAAAACAAGCTGATCGAACGGGCCAAAGAATCTTTGCTGTCGACCGATAAGACGACGAGCGAGATTGCCTACGGCCTGGGCTTCCAATACCCGCAGCACTTGAGTCGGATGTTCAAACGGGTTACGGGTTGCACCCCCAACGAGTTCCGCTCGCGGAAATAGTCTTTATGCGGAAAAGGCGATGAGCGACTTGCAATTTCCCGGTCTCTATATCGGCGAAGCCTGCCGATCTCCGCCCGGCGCTCCCGTCCCTCGTCCGATGCGGATACTATGCGCTGGTCATGGCGGCGGATGTTTCCGAATCCGGGACGAAATACGGCCGGCAGTACTACGATTACAACTGCGGGACATTGATCTGCCGCCATCCGGACGCTGCATATGCAGGACTTCCGGCCTCCTGCCTGTGGGCGGTTGCATTCCACCCCGATCTGTTCGAGGGCTGCGTACAGGAGAAACGGGCCGAAGAGTATACGTTTTTTTCGTATGCTCCCGCAGAAGCGCTCCACGTATCCTGCGAAGAACGTCGCATCCTCACCTCCTGTTTCGACGATCTGCGCCGGGAACTCCGTCACGGTGCGGATCGCTACACGCGCGCGATTCTGACCCGGCATATCATCCGGCTGCTGGATTATACGACCCGCTTTTACGAGCGGCAGTTCATCACCCGGAATACGGCGAACGAAGCCCTTGTCTGGGGAGTACAAAGCCTTTGCCGACCGCTACCTCGCCGACGGGAAATGGGCGATACGGGGCCCTCTTACCGCCGCACGTTGCGCGGAACGGCTCCGGTTGTCGGAAGCTTATTTCGAAGACCTTCTCGAACAGGAACTCGGGCACACGCATCATTGCCACATGCAACTCAGGCGTATCGAGATCGCGAAACGGAAATTGCGCCTGTCACAGGAACCGCTTTGCCAGATCGTACGAGAACTCGGATTCCCTTCGGTGCAATATTTCGGCTTTCTCTTCAAGAAAATGACCGGACTTTCCCCGGCGAGTATAAAAGAATAAATTGAGTTGATAAATTTGGACAGGTCTTGTCCGATTCTATCTTTCGATCCTATCGGCTCTTTGTCGAAGCGGATTCCGAGCCGCGTAACAATCTCTTTCGGTCGCGACTGTGTTGCCGGATAAGCGTGGAAATTCAGAATTTGAAACGGTATGGTATGGATATGCTGTTTTCCAGTTCGACGAAGTAGTATAGGGCTTCTTGAAACTTGAAAAAGACCTTGGCGATCGTTTCGTAAGGTGTCTGGCGGGTTCTTTACAATTTTTTTTTATGATTTTCTTATGAAGAAAAAGTTCCTTTTTCATTCCGTTTTCGTTCGTGATGTCCCGATTTATTCGCTCTGGGCAATAAGTGTCCCTAAACTGACTATATTATTGATTTTTAATCTTTGGGTCTAAGAAAAAACTTTAAAGAATCGAATAGCCAAAATGGCTTGCATTCGGATTACAGGTTTTCGCCTGAAGACATAGGCTTTATTCAGGGCGGAGTTTAACTAATTAAGTGATGAAAAAGAAAAATCGACAGAAATTACAAATAAAAATATTGAATGTTGGTGATTTGTGAAAGCTTGTTTCTTGTCTGTTACCTATTTCTGAAAATGCAAAAAGGTAACGAATAAGTGATGAAAATAACTATCCCCATGGGTTATGAACCAAGCGTTATTTCTTCCTCAATATCAGTACTTTCAGAAATTTCGGCTTTGTATCCGTCATGCTTTAGTCCTTAAAAACTGTCTGCTGTTGTCCGGTGTCTGTCTGCCAACATCTTGGGTTCAAATGTACGCATTATTTTTGGATTATGCAAACCGTTGAGAATAAACATTCTAAGGTTAGTGCAAGGTGCAAAAGCGACTTTATTTTATTGTGTTGATTAACTGCGTAATAATTTCACTGCTGTATATGTTCCTGTTCACATATTCACGGATAATCGCTTCTATCATAGGTTTTACCAGCAATTTGTCGGTTTGATTGCGCAATATGCAACCGGGGCGATGATTAGCGTGTTGCAGTATAAATTCTAACCGTTGAATGTTTTCTGCTCCGAAAACAGCCGAATGAATATAAATGTCATTGAACTTTATATATACGAATTTTGTGGTAGTATGAATGTCGAAAGAATGTATATCACCGGGGGTAATCATGAAAAGATGTCCGTCATGATACGGAAATTTATTGTTGTTTATCCATTGAATACCTGTTCCCCGATAGAATATACACCAGTTCAAAAAAAGTATGGTCGTGTTCCTTTAATTGTGATTCGTCCAGTTCACTGAAACAAATTTCAAACGGCTGGTGTAGATTTTCCCTTTTCATTTTATCTATTTTGCTATTTTAGGTGTAAAGGTACAGATAAAAGGAAAAATAATACATATATTTACGCTTAAATATGTATAACTTTGCCATGAATAAAATAAAGCAGTAACTTTTATCATGATTAGGTATGAAAAATGAATTGGAAAAATGCTTGTCGGGCGAATGGTACAATTGCCATGCTCCGTATTTATGGAGTTTAAAAAAGAAAAACGCATGAATTGTTGCTGAAATACAATTCCTTGTCGTATGAGTGTAAAAAGAGAAATATGCAATACTGAAAGAAATGTTTGAAAGCATTGGCAAGAAAGTTTCAGTAGGACATTCTTTTTATATGCGATTATGGTTGTAACATCAGCATAGGTAATAATGTCAGCATAAACACCGGATGTACCTTTGTGGACTGCAACAAAATCATTATCGGCAACAATGTATTGATAGCCCCCAATGTGCAAATCTATACGGCTACCCACCCTGTTGAATTGAATGAGCGGCTGACACCGATAGAAACAGAAAAAGGGACAGCATATATCCGTCACACGTAGGCCCTGCCTGTTACCATTGAGGACGGCTGTTGGATTGGCGGCGGTGTTATTATCCTGCCGGGTGTTACTATTGGTCAGGGAAGCGTTATTGGGGCGGGAAGTGTTGTCACTAAATCTGTTCCGTCAAAAATAGTCTTGCCATAGGAAATCCATGTAGGGTAATTCGGAAAATCAATACTTCGCATAGCCATGATTAAATTAGTCGCTTTTGATTTGGACGGTACGATAGGCAATACCTTACCGATGTGCATACAGGCTTTCAAAGCCACACAACCATATATCGGACATGAATTGTCGGACGAAGAAGTGGGGCATACTTTTGGTTTGAATGAAGAAGGCATGATTGGGTGTGTCGTTGATGA
>VOFH01002676.1_pt1 | contig 25684 bp, 22 predicted proteins | sample 5384091 | NCBI WGS metagenome assembly VOFH01 (sample SAMN12384727, study PRJNA508395) | human gut metagenome | isolation source: healthy gut G | host: Homo sapiens
GCCGTCAACCTTGCCGTCCGCCTTTTGAATGGCGAAGCTCCCCGTCACGCGCACGGCCACGCGGCCTTGGTGAATTCCGGCCTTCTTCCCTGAAGGGACGACGGCCTTCACCATGTCGCCCGTCGCGAACCCGTGAACGCGCTTCTGACGCATCAGATGGCCGCGGGGGAAGCCGTACTTGTTGAGGCGCGTGCGCTGGTAGCTCCCGCGCCCCGTACAGCGGACCTGCAGGACACCCATGCCTTCCGGGTAGTCGGCTCCGTTGATCCGGCCGACGCAGAGCGCGTCCAACCAGTGCTCCTTCGGGATCCCGAAGGCCTTGCGGTTGAACTTCGTCTGCGCGCCCGTCCCCGTTGCCACGGGAAGCCCGGTTTGCTTGAGTGCGTTGAAGAGTGCCCACCGCGTCGCGTTCACCGCCGCCGCATCTCGGAGCGGTGCCTTCAGCTGACGGCGGATGCGTTCGAACTGCTCGGGCTTATCCTTCAGGAACGCTTCGAGAGGCTGAGCGCCCTTCTTTTGGTTGCAGTCCGTGCAGGCGAGCACCAAATTCGAAACGCGGTCCGAGCCGCCCTTGGCGCGGGGCACCACGTGGTCGATGTTGAGCGGCACGTTCTCCGCGCCACAATAGACGCACTTGCGGCCGAACTTCTCCAACAAGTATTCGCGCACTTCGAAGCCGAAAAGCGTCCCTTGTTGGTATTCGACGCCGGAGACTTCAGGGTTCTGGAGCTTCTGCGTGTCGAACTTGACGTTCTCCACCCAAAGCTCCGTCACGGGGACGAGCTTGCGTAGCTTCTTTACCCACGACATGGTGGTGTCGACGCGGTGCTGAAGCGAAGGAGGCAGCCACCCTTCGGGGCGCTTGCGGTTGTTGAAGCGAGGCGCGCGGTAGCGGAGGTTCGCGCCGCGACGCCGACGGCGAAACGCGCTCCGGGCCGTCATACGTTCCTGGATGACCTGACCGCGGTGCACGAGGTTGATGAAGAAGAGCGCATGGTGATGCGCCTTCCCGTCATCGCGGACGACGGCCATGCCCGATTGCTTGGAACCCGGATCGACCTTGACGGCGACGGGTTGAACCGCCGAGTCTTCAAGGAGCCGGTCCACCAAGCGGATCGTGAAGGGGTAGGTCTTCACGACGCGTGCCCGGCCCGCCTTGAGGAGCTTTCGCGCCCTGGCGGGGTGGCACGGCATCAGAGGCTCGTGCTTCTTGTCCAAAACAAATACTGAAACAGACATGAATTTGAAACCTTACGGTAAATCGGTTTGATCCTTTCGGATCGCACCGTGACAATCCTGGGAAAATCCCAGGAAATTCCCCTCGCCAATGTTGCGGACCGGCTGTGCCTCGGGCCGTTTCGTACGCACCCCTGCGCTTGTCTGCTCCCGAGGCTTCCAGGCGTCCCCGGCGTGGCGCCCCGGTCGTGCGGGTTCTTACAGGAACTTGCGGAGCGTGTCGGCGAGCGACTTCACGCCCGCGTTGATGCGCTCCACCGGCACCGTCACGAAGGAGAGGCGCAGGTAGTTGGCGGGCTTCGGATCGTTCGCGAAGAACGCGAAACCGGGCACGAACCCGACGGGAACGTCGGTGGCGAGCACGGCCTTCATGAGTTCCGCGGCGTCGATGTGCTTCGGGAGCTTCATCCAGAGGAACATGCCGCCTTCGGGCTTCGTCCAGGAGAGTTCCGGATGCTGCGGCATTTCGCGCTCCATCGCGTCCAGCATCGCGCGGGCCTGACGGCGGTAGAGGGCGCGCACCATCGGGAGGTGATCCTTGAAGAGGCCTTCCGAGAGGACGCGGGCGCAGATGAGCTGCGTGAAGGTGGACGTATGAAGGTCCATCGCCTGTTTGAGTTCCATGCAGGCGTCGAGCACGTGCTTCGGCGCGAGGATGTACCCGAGACGGAAGCCCGGCGCCAGGACCTTGCTCATCGTGCCCAGCGTGATCGTGCGCTCCGGCGCGAAGGCGCGCAGCGACGGCGCCGGTTCGTCTTCGTACCAGAGTTCGCCGTAGGGGTTGTCTTCGACGAGCCAGAAGTCGAATTCGCGGGCCTTTTCGGCGAGCTTGCGGCGGCGTTCTTCCGAGATCGTGAGGCCGGTCGGGTTCTGGAACGTCGGCATCACGTACGCAAAGCGCGCACCTTCGACCATTTCACGCGTGATGAGGTCGGGGTTGAGGCCCTCTTCGTCGCAGGGGAGCTCCACGAACTTCGGGCTGTTCAGCGCGAAGGCCTGAAGCGCACCCATGTAAGTGGGCGATTCGACGAGGACCTTGGAGCCCGCATCGACGAAGAGGCGCCCCATCATGTCCAGAGCCTGCTGGGAGCCGGAGACGACGAGCACTTCGTCCGGGCTCGTCGGCGCGCCCTTTTCGGTTTCGCGGCGGGCGATCACCTCACGGAGTTCGGGGACGCCCTGGCAGGCGGAATACTGGAGCGCGCGGGCGGCGTGGTTGTCGAGCACCCACTGCGCGGCCTTGGCGATTTCCTTCACGGGGAAGCCTTCGGGGGAGGGGAGACCGCCCGCGAAGCTGATGACGTCCGGCCGGGCCGCGAGCGCCAGAACTTCAAGAATGACGGAGTCGCCCTTCGGGGCGCAGGCGGCACTGTAGGTGGGGGTCGGTCGGAAGTCGTTGTTCATTTTCTGCGTTCCTTGTTGAGTCCGTGGAATGCCGTCGCGGGTCCGGGCGCGAGGGATGCCCGTGGCTTGGTCGGACGGCCTGCTTCATTCGATTGTAGGAACGGCAAGGGGGCCCGAAGGCCCCCCGAAGACCCTTCTAGGCAAAACGCCCGAGGGTCGAATGCGCTCTGATGATTCAGGATCAGTTGCGCTAGGGTGTTTTGCTGATCGCGTGTTTCAGGCGGACGGCACCAAGTCCTTGAGACGCGCCTTCTTTTCAGGCGCCGAGCAGTAATCCGCCACCGGGCAGCGTTCGCACTCGGGCGAGCGCGCCTTGCAGCAATAGCGGCCGTGAAGCAGAAGGTAGTGGTGCGCGTGAAGGGCGAATTCCGCGGGGACGCGCTTGAGCAGAAGCGCCTCCACTTCGTCCGGGGTCTTTCCCGGCGCGAACTTCGTGCGGTTGGCGACGCGGAAGACGTGCGTGTCGACCGGCATCGTGGGGCGTCGGAAGGCGACGTTGAGAACGACGTTCGCGGTCTTCCTCCCCACGCCGGGGAGCGACGTCAGCGCGTCGAAGTCGTCCGGCACTTCGCCCCCGTACTTCTCCAAAAGCATCTCGGAGAGCGCCACGACGTTCTTCGCCTTGTTGCGGTAGAGCCCGATCGTCTTCACGTAGGGCGTGAGGCCCTCGACCCCCAGCTTCACGATCGCCTCCGGCGTGTTCGCCACGGGAAAGAGCTTCGCGGTGGCGATGTTGACGCCCTTGTCGGTCGCCTGCGCGGAAAGGACCACCGCGACGAGAAGCTCGTAGGGCGTGGTCCAGTTCAATTCGCTTTCCGGGTCCGGATGCGCGGCCGCGAGCCGCGCCATGAAGCCCTTGCGTTCCGAGGCTTTGACCATGATGCGGCTCCTTTTTCAACCGGGTCTATCGCGAGGTCGGGGTCAATAGTTTCGAGTTTAACGCTTCCTCGCCATGGCGAGGATGTCGGCCATGAGGGACGAGGTCTTCTTCGCGCCGTCCGCGCCGACGGGCGCGCGCCGGGCTTCGAGGCGCCGGTGCTCTTCCGCGGAGCGCCTGACGCTCCTCGCAAAGGCTTCTTCGTGGTGAAGGCGCGCGCGTTCGGCGTCTTCCGTCGTCCAAAGGGTGCCGGTTTCGACGAAGTCGATGCAGTCCATCGGGCAGGCCGGCGCGCAGCGCGCGCACCCAGTGCAGCGCGTGACGTCGACGGCGTGAAGGCGCTTCGCGCTCCCGACGATGGCGTCGGTCGGGCAGGCGCGCACGCACCAGGCGCAGCCGATGCATTCCGCCGCGCGGATCTTCGCGACCGCAAAGGGCGCTTCGTGACCGTACTCGGGGTCGAGCGGAAGCTCTTCCGCACCCGTGACGGCGCAGAGCCGCCGGATCCCTTCGGCGCCGCCCGGCGCGCAGCGGTTGACGGGCGCGGCGCCCGTCGCGATCGCTTCGGCGTAGGAGGCGCAGTCTTCAAAGCCGCACTGACGGCAGAGCGTCTGGGGGAGGCACCGGTCGATCGCCTCGACCGAGGCTCCATTAGGGTTGCTCGGGAAGATGGGGGGCATGGGTCTTCCTTGGAAGTTTCGGCTTACCAGAACTGCTCGGCCAAAATCTGGCCGGGCTTCCCGAAGCGGGGCGCGACCATGCCGCGGGCCTTCAAAAGCGCACGCGTTTCGGTGATGAAGTCGGGGTTGCCGCAAAGGAGCACGCGGGCCTGTTCGGCGTCGATCGCGCGGCCGACGTGGGCTTCGAGTTCGCCGGAGTCCAAAAGCTGCGGGATGCGGCCGGAGAGCTCGCCCGAGCAGTCGCGGGTCGTCGCGCAGGCGAGCGTGAAGGGGCCGGGGAGGGTTTCGTCCAAGAGCTTCTGCGCCGCGGCGGCGTCTTCAAGCGTGCGCACGCCCACGACGAGTACGACTTCCTCCCAGCCCTTCCAGAGCTTCCCCGTGCGGATCATCGAGAGGAAGGGCGTGACGCCGCTCCCCGTCGCCATGAGCCAAAGGGTGCGCCCGCCGGGAATGCGCTCGGGGTTCAGGTGCCCGTCGGGTTCGCCGTCCAACTCGACCTCGGCGCCCGGTTCCAGCGCGCAGAGCTTCGGCGAGAGCTCCCCCGTCTTCACGTTCGTGACGATGAGGCGGATTTCCGGCTCCTCCTCACCCGAGGCGATCGAATAGGCGCGGAACACCCCGTCGAGACCGATGCGGATGAACTGCCCGGCGCGGAAGGCAAAGCCTTCGGGGCGCGCAAAGACGAGTTCGCGCATGGAGGGCGAGGCGGGACGGTTGTCGAGAAGTCGGAGCACGGCCATGGCGGATACCTTCGGGTTGGAGGGGTGGCTACGGGACGCAGAAGCCTCCGGGCGCGGTGGGCGTGCGGAGGCTTCGGACGGATTTGGGCGGGGGCTTGCCGCCCCCCTTGAATCAGCGCTTCAGGAACTGAAGCTTGTTCTTCACGCCGCGCCATTCGTCCGCGTCGTCGGGCGCGGGCTTGCGGCGGGTGATCGAGGGCCATTCACGGGCGAGTTCGGCGTTGAGCGCGATGAACTCCTGCTGGTCGGCCGGGACGTCCTCTTCGGCGTAGATCGCCGCTTCGGGGCACTCGGGGATGCAGACCGCGCAGTCGATGCACTCGTCGGGGTCGATGACGAGGAAGTTCGGGCCTTCGCGGAAGCAGTCCACCGGGCAGACGTCCACGCAGTCGGTGCGCTTGCAGCCGATGCAGGCTTCGCAAACAACGTGAGGCATGTTGGGATTCTCCGTACGACGTGCGCGGTCAACGCGAAAGGGAAAACCGGACCGGCGGCGCGTCTTTGACGATGTTGACGTAAAAAAGGACGGCCGGAGACCGGCCGTCGCGGAATCGTGATTGTAGAACGTTTGGGCGGCCCGTGCGAACGCTTCGGGCCGCCGATTTGGCCTAATACCGTCGGCTTATTCGGTCGCCCGCCAGTATTCGATCCCGCCCGTGATGACGAAGACGTTGTCGTAGCCGGCTTCGTCCAGAACGCGCGCTGCCGTGTAGGCGCGGATCCCGCGTCGGCAGAGCACCGCGATCGTTTTCCCCTCAGGGAGTTCGTCGACGCGCTCACGCAGTTCGCCCAAGGGGATGTGCTGCACGGGGGCGTCGAACGGCGCCTCGACCAATTCCTGCGCTTCGCGCACGTCGAGCACCGTGAGGCCCTCGGGCGTGTTCGGGACGTCGTCGCCCAGGTCGGGCTTTTCGCCCGCGAGGAGCGCGCGGAGTTCGCCGGGTTCGATGAATCGCACGAGGTTGTTCAAGATGTTTTCTCCGATGTGGCCGCACGTGTTGACGGGATCCTTCGGGAGCCCGGTCTGCGGAGCGTAGCAGAGGTCGAGCTGGGCGAGGTCGTAGACCGTCGCCCCGAAGCGCATCGCGGTCGAAATCACGTCGATGCGCTTGTCGGCGCCGTCGCGGCCGATCGCCTGGGCGCCGAGAATTTTGCCCGTCTTGTCGAAGAGGACCTTCAGGAGAAGCGGCGTCGAATTCGGGTACCAGCCCACGTGGTTCGAGCGGAAGGCGGTCGCGGTGAAGTAGTCGCGGCGAAGGCGGAGCCCTTCGGTTTGGAGCGTCTGCTCGTTCTTCCCCGTCGAGGCCCAGAGCATCCCGAAGAAGGACACCGCGTTCGTGCCGAAGCCGCCTTCGGTCGGACGGGCTTCGAACTTCGCGGCGATGTGGTCCGCACAGGCGCGCGCTTCCTTCACGGCGGTCGCCGCCAGCATCATCGGACGGAATTCGCCCGACATCGGATCAAAGGAGACCGCGACGTCGCCCACGGCGTAGACGTCGGGGTCTTCAGTCCTCATGTGGCGGTCGACGAGAATCGAGCCGCGGGCGCCCAAGGGAAGGCCCGCCGCGGCGGCGAGTTCCGACCGGGGGGCGACCCCCGCCGCGCAGACGAGGTAGTCGACCTCGAGCGAGGTGCCGTCGGAGAGCGTGAGGTTGATCTTCCCGCCCACGCGTTCGGCCTTCGTGACCGACGTCTCCATATGGAAATGCATCCCGGGGTGACTCTTCGAGGCCCAGCGGCGGAAGGCCGTCGAGAGCGCCGGGTCGTTTCGGCCCATGATCGTGCGGCCGTACTCCATCAGGTGCACGGTGCCGCCCGCCTCCACCACGTTTTCCGCGGTTTCAAGCCCCACGGCGCCCCCGCCGATCACGCCCACGGTGAGGCCCGGACGCGCCTTGAGGGCGCGGGCGAGCATCTCGGCATCCTCGGGGCGCCACATCGGATGGGCGCACTCCTTGAGGCCTTCGATCGGAAGGACGCGCGCGGCGGCGCCGGTCGCGAGCACGAGCTTCGCGTACGAGAGGGTTTCCTCCTTCCCGGTTTCAAGGTCACGCACCGTGACGGTGCGGGCCGCGCGGTCGATCGCGGTCACTTCGGTGCGTTCGCGCACGATGACGCCCTGCTGTTCGCGCAGCGTCTGCGCATCGGTCGAATAGAGCCCGGCGCCCTTCGCGAGCCGCCCGGCGGCGTAGTAGGGGAGCGCGCAGTTCGCAAAGGCGACGCGTTCGCCCCGCTCGAAAACGACGACCTCCGCCTCGGGGCGAAGGCGCTTCAGACGGACGGCGGTGCCGATGCCGGCGGCGACGCCGCCCACGATCACGATGCGCATGAATTCTCCGGAAAGTGCGTTCAATGAATGATGGGCCCGATTGTACGGTCCTCCCGGATGCGGGACCACCCGCCGAATGGCTAGCACCCTCGGATGAGGCGCGGGGCCCGGCGCGTAAAATCTCCGGCATGAACGAGCCCATCTTCCAGAACGACACGTCTCGCCGCATCGTCCACGTCGACATGGACGCCTTCTACGCCTCGGTCGAGCAGCGCGACAACTCCGCGCTGCGCGGCCGCCCGGTGGCGGTCGGCCACGCCGAGCGCCGCGGCGTCGTCGCGACCGCGAGCTACGAGGCGCGCGCCTTCGGCGTGCACAGCGCGATGCCGAGCCGCGAGGCGATGGAACTCTGCCCGCAGCTGATCTTCGTCGAGGCGCGGATCGCGCACTACCGCGACGTCTCCTCCTCGATCCACGAGATCTTCCACCGCTATACGGACGAGGTGGAGCCCCTCTCCTTGGACGAGGCCTACCTCGACGTCACCCACAACAAGCTGGGGATCGGCGAAGGCACCGAAGTCGCCCGCCGCATCAAGTCGGACATCCGCCGCGAGCTCGGCCTCGTCGCGAGCGCGGGCGTCTCCTACAACAAGTTCCTCGCCAAGATCGCGAGCGATGAAAGGAAGCCCGACGGCCTCTGCACGATCCACCCGGACCGCGCACAGGCCTTCATCGACGGGCTCAAGGTGGAGAAGCTCTGGGGTGTGGGTCCCGCCACCGCCGCGAAGCTCCACGATCTGGGGCTTCACTTCTGCGCGGAGGTGCGCCGCAAGCCCTTTGCGTACCTCGTCGAACATTTCGGATCGTCGGGCGCGCAGATCTACAAGTTCGTGCGCGGGATCGACACCCGGCCGGTCGATCCGCGCCGGGAGCGAAAGAGCGTCGGCTGCGAGGAGACCTACGCCGCCAACATCGAGCGCGCCTCAGACGCGGGCGCGGCGCTCGCCTCGATCGCGGCGGAGCTGAAGCGCCGCCTCGCGCGTGCGGACTTCCGCGGCCGCACGCTCACGATCAAGGTGCGCGCCGGGGACTTCAACACGATGACGAGAAGCCGCACGGGCGGCGTGATCGGGCCGGAGACGCCCTCGGAGGAGATCGCCCGGTTGGGGGTGGAGCTCTTGGCGGGCGTCCCTTGGCCGCGCGACGGCGTGAGGCTCTTGGGCCTCACGGTGAGCGGCCGCGCGGGCGGGCTCATGACGACGCAGGAAGCGCTCTTCTGAGGTTTCGAATCAGCGCGAACGGCGCTCGGCGTCCTTCTGGGGCTAAACTAGTTCCACGGAGAGCTTCCAAACCTACCATAAGGCGCAGGATATGACATCTTATGTGAGCATCCGTGCCGTCGCCGCGCATCACGGCGTCTCTCCGAGCACCATCCGGCGTTGGTGCGCCAACGGGTGGATCCCCATTCATCACCGCACCCTGGGCGGGCACCGCCGCTTTGAGGCGCCGCAATCCTCTCCCGCTGAAAATCATCCACCACGACAAGTGGTCGGCTACGCCCGCGTCTCTCGGGGCACGATCTCCCAGAAAGAAGACTCACCCGTCAGGCGGAGCGCCTTCTTGCGTCCGGCTGCGATCAGGTCTTCAAGGACATCGGTTCAGGTCTGAGCTGCCGCAAGCCCGGTCTTCGGCAACTCCTCCGTGGCATTCTTCAAGGGCGCTTCGACGTCGTCCGGGTCGTTCATGAGGACCGCCTGCTCCGGTTCGGCGTCGATCTGGTGCGGCGCATCTGCCGCCATGCGGACACCCGCCTCGAAGTTCTTGAAGTACGTCCGAGCGTGAGCTTCGAGACGGAGCTCGCCCGCGACGTCATCACGCTGATGACGGTCTTCTGCGCGAGGCTCTACGGCAAGCGCAGTCACCGCAACAAGGCAGCAGGTGCACGAAGAAGCCCGTCTCGGGGCATGCCCACTTCGTCGACGCCCATCCGTGCGGTCATGTAGATGACTCCTGGATGTAAGTGATTCCCCTATGCGGAAAACCAATGAGGCCTCACTGTTTTCCTACAACGGGGAATCCATCAATGAAGGCGAGCAGAGGAAGGCAGCAGTTGCAGTTGCGCTTGCAGCGGTAGTGACCGTCGAACTTCAGACCTTCCTGATGGCCGTAGAGCTCTACCTGTGTATTGTCAACGGAGATGTGGCGCCTACGCGGAGGCCGTACCGGAAGTACATGACGAGGATAAAGTCGTTCCCGGCGGCAATGATCTTGTCGTCGATGGACCGCTCGAACCGGCACAGCGCGGCGGTACTGGCCAACTTGCTGCGCCCGCAGCGCACTGGTGGAGACGGGGGCGGCCTCAAGACTCGGCACCGCACAAATCTTCCTTGCCCACCATGAGCGAGGTACACAAAAGAGCTCGATCTTGCCAACTTGCATGAGCCTCTCTAAGATGGTAACTCTCAATTACCATTTGCCTAGACAAGGATGAAGACCGGAGAGTTCATTCGCGATCTCATGAGTGAGCGCGGCATTACGGCGCGGGAGCTGTCACGCCGCATTGGGGTTTCGCACGTGACCATTGGGAAATGGCTCCGCAATGACTTTCAACCTTCCGGCAAGAATCTGGAGACACTTGCCGCCTTCTTTTCGGTGACGCCCGCCGCCATCATCTTCGGCGAGACGTGCCTCATCAGCCCCCGGCTGACAGAGGTCTCCGAAGACGAAATCGCCATCCCCGTGATTGACTTGAGAGCATCGTGCGGCTACGGCCTCATCTCCCGCCGCCGGTCACTCAGGTCCGAATGTTCAGAGCGACTCGTGCGTGGCTTGCCTCACGCCTCATGGCTACTGCGAACCTGAGCGCACTTCGCATCATCACCGCTGACGGCGACTCAATGGCGCCTGGCATTCACAACGGCGACTTCGCCTTCATCGACACAACTCAACTCAAAATCAATGCCGACGCACTCTATGCCTTGCAGTACGGCGGCAGCATCTTCATCAAACGCGTGATGATGAAAGCCGATGGTGGAGTAGTCCTCATCTCTGACAATGAGAGATACCCGGCCCAAACGATCGATGATCCGGAATCACTTCGCGTCGTCGGCCGTGTCGTGCTCGTTTTCAACGTGCGGGAGCCCTAGCGCACCGACGATTCTTTTAACGAATAGCCAAGCACGTACCCTGCATTTTTGATCCTCTTCGGCTCTCCTTCCTTCTGTCCTTACGGCGCAGAGGTTCCATTTTGTAATTCTTTATGGTACTATTACATTACCTATGCGGAACAGATGAGTTTCGCGTTGGAACGACACCCTCCGACTCCCTTCTTGGCATGGTCAGCTGATGGTGCCTGCAAAGATACACCTTCACCAACATTGACGGATCTCCATATGAGCCCCATCAAGAGCCGCTCCGAAGACAAGGCCGCACCGGAGCCTTCTTCTCCCAAGAAGACGGCGTCTTCCTTGAAAACGTCTGGAAACAAAGGGACTTCTTCCAAAAAGAAATCCTCGGACACTCCGACGCAAAAGCAGCTCGATGAAGCTTTGGCTTTCGAGAAGGCCGTCCTAGAGATGGCTTCCTTGGAAAACCATGAGGCACTTCACTTTATACCGAGCGCGCTTCTGGGGACGCTCGACGTCGTGAACGACAACCCTCGCTACGTGACGACGACGCGTTGGGTCGACATGGAGAAGCTCGACCCCGAGGTTGAGAAGACCCTTGACGACCTCATCGAGCGCTTCACCCGTGAGACTACGAAATGGGTGAACGTCCTGGATCGGCGGGAACTGCGCTCCTACTGCATCGGCGACAGGTACCGGGAAATGCGGGATGCCCTTGTGGCCGGCACTTTCGGACCGCTGCCGGGCAAATACGCGCCCGCTACGGGCCTTCAGGCACGCATGTGGAAGGCGGCCCTTCAGGTCGCGTCCAGCGTTCAGTCGAACCGTTGGCGCAAAGCTCAGTCGGAAGCGCTGAGTGAGCTTCGCAAGCGCCCCGTTTGGAGCACCCTTTCCGATGCGGAACGAGCGTACGTGCGCGCCCTGCTCAACGAACTCACGGATTCGTTCTTCTACATGATGAACACCGGGAATCCGGAAGTCGTCGGAAGTTGGGTGAAAGTCGAAGAGGAAAAGCCGCAGAAGCAGAAGCCGAAGGCGAAGACGAAGGCGAAGGCGAAGGCCAAGACGAAGACTAAGACCAAAACCAAGGTCAAGGAAAAGAAATTCGAGGGCACGAGGTTTGACCTTCCGGACGCGGCGCGCGAGGACATTTGCGGCCTCATCCGCCATTTGGTGCATGAGCACCTGGGCCGCACGCCCGTGATGAGTTCGGCGCGCACCCTGTGGCTCGACACCGGTTGCGTCGATGTGCTTGAGGAAATCCTTGAGTCGGTCGAGAAGGCATCGGCGTCTTCGAAGGAGGAAGCCGCCGAGAATACCGCCACGGCTGCTGAGTCCAAAGCAGTCGATGCCGTGAATGCGGTCAAAGCCAAGGCGAGCGGTCCCCGCACTCAGTATCTGAACATCATGACCACCCGGAAGGGCCAGCGGGTCCGCGTGCCCTTGAAGGGCTTCGTTCCCGGGAGCTTGTTCGACGGCAAGCCGCGGGAGGACAACACGATGAAGCTTGAAGCTTCGACGATCCGCATCATCCGGACCGAGAGGGGCTTCAAGGCCGTCTTCCAGCATGATTTCAAGACGCTGGATCCGCTCCCCGTGCCGCCTCCGAAAACGGCTCTCTTCGAGGCCATGAATCTCCCCGCCACCATGAAGCTCCTTCGCATCGTCGGGCTTGACTTAGGCGTGACGGAGGTCTTCACGGACGACGACGGGAACCACTGGGGCGGCTCGGAGGACTACGTCGTTGAACCCGGTCGGCACAGGAAGGGAATGATGGACGCACGGCAGGATGAGGCTGCGAACGGTCAGATCAAGACGCGCACCGGGTACATGCCGGGGCTGAATGCGCTCATGCGCAAGTTCGCTCAATACCGCGACGAGAAGCTCCGCCGCCGCAACGAACTCCGCGATCAGGCGAAGAACACGAAGGATCCGGTGAAGCGCCGGAACATTGAGAAGAACAATCTCGGCTCGAAGGCGTTCGACAAGAAGTGCGCGGCCTACAAGGCCGCCATCACGCAGATCGTCAACCGCGCGATCAACAGGCTCTTCCTGAAGAACCCGGCGGACGTCTACGTGCTGGAATGCTTCGGGAGCAGCTTTGATCTCTCGGGCTTCTCGAAGAAGACCCGGCGGTATCTGAGTTCCTGGGTACGCGGCCTCATCAGGGAACGCATTTGCTTCAAGTGCTCGCGCCGCGGCGTGAAGGTCGTGGAGGTGGCGGCCGCGTACTCCAGCCAGGCCTGCCCGGTCTGTCATGCCGTAGACCATAGGAATCGTTCGGGCGATCATCACGGCTGCGACTTCTGCGACCACGAGGGTGACGCGGATGCGGTCGGCGCCTACGCGATGCTAACGAGGGCGGCCAACCCGAAGTTCCGCCGCTTCATGACCCGCGAGAGCGTCCTGGAGGTCGAATACGGGCTGCACCTCGCTTATTGCGCGAAGAACGGGTTGGAGCCCCTCCCGGAATTCAAGCCGCGCGTTCACAAGCGCAGCAGCTGAAAAAATCAACAAAGTCGCAGGTGCGGCCTAAGTTTCTCAACCCAAACCATCCAAGGAGGACAAGTCATGAACACGGGCTGAAACCCCCGGATATTTTCCGGCCGACTCGAAGCGTCAGGCATGCGGCGTCACATCGCTCTCGCGCCCCCCTACGGGGGGATGTCAAACGGGGGAGACGATCAATGGCGACGCAGGAGCTGAGGGGATGAGGCCGGACGCACGTTTGGAGATACCAATACCGTTTCCCGTGCGGGCATTCATATCGAATGGAATGTCATGGCGAACCTGTCTGCCTGATAGATTTTGTAGGTTCAACAAAACGGTTCTCGCGAGAGGACCGCTTCGTAGAGGGTCCAGACGAGCGCGTTCGCGACGGTGAGGATCACCGCCATCAAGAGGGGCGAAACGAAGAGGAAGAACCCTTCCAACCCCACCGAGAGGAGCGCGACTTCAAGGAGCGCGAAGCTCCCGCCGAAGAGCACGACGAAGACGAGGACGGCGAGGAGCACCGTGCCGAAGTTCCGCAGCGTGCCGAAGAAGGAGTAGAAGAAGCTCTTTCCCGCGCTCTGGCGCCCGAGGACGATCAGAAGGGGCGAGAAGGCCGTCATCATCAGCACCGGGACGTAGAGCGCCCCGGTGACGAGGATCGCCTCCCAGGGGATGTTCCCGGCGATCGAGGCCGTGTCGAGGCCGAGGCCGTCTTCGGTGAGCTTCCAGTTGGCGATGTCCTCGCGCGCGAGCCAGGTGAAGACGAAGGTGAGGAGCTCGGTCAGGATCGTGTAGACGATGCCCGCCGTGAGGAGCTCCTTCCTGTCGCGGTGATCCTTCACGGCCGAGAGAAGCGGCGCGTAGGAGGGCGAACGCCCGGCGAGCGCGTCGCGCGTGGCGATCCCGGTGAGCACGGCGCTGAAGGGCATCCAGAGGCTCGCCAGCACGGTGCCCGCCAGGGGGATCCCCGAGAACGTGATGGTGAGGAGCGCCGCAAAGACGCTCGTGCCCACGAGGGTGAGCGGCTGAAGGCGCAGCGCGAGGATCGCGCGCTTGAAGCAGAGGATGCCGGCGGCGTTGTTCAAGGCGTGGTGCTCCGTGGCGTGAGGATGGGGTTCGGTTCCGTGGGGTTCAATAAAAACCGGCCGGGCCGAGCGTGCTCGGTCGGCCGGATGTCCCGGTTCGGGGAAGGCGGAATCTTACCACCCGAACTGGATGAATTTCGTCGTCCCGAGCGTGCTCTTGGAGTTCCCGCCCGGGGTGGAGTCGATCGGACGCTCCGCCTGGTTTTCGATCGTGTAGGGGATCTGCGTGGAGCCCGGCGTCACGACGTATTCCTTCACGCGGTTGTCCTGGTCGCGCACGGCTTCGATCTTCGTTTCCTTGCTGGGGATCTTCGGCTTGACGCCGCGCTCACGGTCGGCACGGGCGCGCTCCATGTCGGCTTCAGAGGGCGCGATCGACATGCCTTCCTGCGGAGCCTTCGGTTCGAGCGTGCGGGCCGGAGGCGCAAGGGTCTGCTGCGCGGGTTCGACGTCGCCCGCGTAGGCCGGGGGCGGGGGCGCGTCGTACTTGGCGGCGAGCGCGCTGCCGACCATCCCCGCGGCGATGAGGGCGACGGTTGCCGGAAGAATTCGCTTGAACATGGTGTGCCTTTTTATTGCTTTGGTCCTGGGGGCGGGCCCGACGAGGGGCCCCGCCGCAGTGCTTCCGCGGCTCGTCCGCCCTCCCGGCGGACGACGGAAGGCGGCGCCCTCCGGCGGCCCTCAAAAGAGGCCCTCCGGCGCGCCGCGATGCGGCATCTCTTCAAGACCCATTGTGCCACGGGCCGCGCAGAAGTGCCGTCCTTGGGCTATTCTTCCCGTCACTTCCATTCATCCGATCCACCCCGATCCGAGACCACCATTCATGTCCAAGATCCTCCTCATCGACGGCTCCAACTACCTTTTCCGCGCCTTTCACGGTCTGCCCGAGCTCAGCACGAGCCGCGGGGAGCCGACGGGCGCCATGAAGGGGTTCCTCGGGATGCTCGGCCGCGTCGCCGGCATGGTGAAGCCCGACTACGCCGCGATCGTCTTCGACGCGCCGGGGAAGAATTTCCGCCACGAGATGTATCCGGAGTACAAGGCGAACCGCCCGCCGATGCCCGACGATCTGCGCGTGCAGATCGCCCCTTTGCACGGCGTTCTCGAAGCGCTCGGCTGGCCCCTTCTCATCATCCCGGGCGTGGAGGCGGACGACGTGATCGCCTCGCTCGCCGAAGTCGCCAAGCGTGACGGCCACGACGTCGTGATCGCGACGGGCGACAAGGATATGGCGCAGCTGGTCGAAGACCGCGTGATTCTCTTGAACACGATGAACACGACCTTCTACGACCGTGAGGGCGTGATCGAGAAGTACGGCGTGCCGCCCGAGCACATCATCGACTACCTCGCGCTCATGGGCGACAAGGTCGACAACGTGCCCGGGATCGAAAAGTGCGGCCCGAAGACCGCGGCGAAGTGGGTGAACGAAATCGGCGGCATCGACGCCATCAAGGCGCATGCGCACGAGGTCACCGGGAAGATCGGCGAGAACCTCCGGAAGGGGCTCGGCTTCCTCGACGAAGCGGTGAAGCTCGTCACGATCAAGCGCGACTGCGTGGTGCCCGGGGCGGAAAAGACCGAAGACCTCGCCTTCCGCGCGCCCGACGACGCGGCGCTCTCCGCGTTCGCGCACCGCTGGGAGATGTCCCGCGCGGGGTTGGACCGCGCGATGGCGGCGCCCGCGAAGCGCCTCCTCAAGGCCGCGCCTCCCGCGCAGCCGGTGCTGACCGAAGGGCTCTTCGCCGGGCTCGGTGAAGACCAGCCTGCCGCGCCCGCCGCATCCGTCGTTTCGGCCGTCCCGACTGCTGCGGCTGCCCCCGCCGACGCGCCCGTCGGCATGGTGCCGCCCGAGATCCGCACGCCCGAAGAGATCCTGCGCGCGATCGCGGACGATGCGGCGGACTCCGGCGGAAACCCCGACGAGATCCTCTTTGAAAAGCTCGACACCCCGATCGCGCTCGAAGCGCTCCGCACGAAGCTCACCGACCCGGCGCGCCTTCATGAAGCCCCCGTCGCGCTCACGCTCCTCTGGGAGGGCGAGACCCGCGCCGCGGTGATGAAGGGCGTCGCGGTGGCGTTGTCGCCCTTGGACGTCCACGTCTGGACCGCGGACATGGAGGTGACGGCGAAGGAACTCTCCGAAGCGCTCGCCGACTGGACGGCATCCGACGCCCCTAAGCTCCTTCACGACGCGAAGACCGCGATGCACGCGTTGGCGTCCGTGGGCGTCACGCTCTCGGGCACGGTCGACGACACGATGCTGATGAGCTACGTGCTCGAAGCCCACAGGAAGCACGAGTTGGGCCTCCTCGCCGAGCGGCTTCTCCGCCGCACGATCCCGAAGCGCGACGACGTCTTCGGCAAGGGCGCGAAGAAGCAGCCCTTCGAAGCGGTCGACGCCGAAGCCGTCCGCATCCTGCTTGCGGAAGAAGCCGCGGCGACGCGCGCCTGCGGCGCCGTCATGCGCCAGGCGCTTCACGCCGAGCCCGAGCTCGCCCGCATTTACGAAACGCTTGAGCGACCCTTGATGCGCGTCCTCTTCAAGATGGAGCGCACGGGCGTCGCGATCGACTGCTTCGCGCTCGCCAACCAGAGTGAGGAGCTCGCGCAGCGGATCGAGGAGCTGCGCGCCGAGTGCGAACGCCTGGCCGGCCACCCCTTCAACATCTCGAGCCCGGCGCAGCTGGGTCAGGTGCTCTTCGGCGAGATGGGGATCCCCGTCGTCAAGAAGACGGCGAGCGGGGCGCCTTCGACCGACGAAGAGGTCCTTACGGAATTGGCGCTCGACCACGCGCTCCCGAAGGTGGTGCTGGAGCACCGGCGCCTCACCAAGCTCCGGAGCACGTACCTGGAGAAGCTCCCCCGCATGACGGACCCCGTCGACGGGCGCGTCCACACGACCTTCGGTCAGGCGACCGCGGTGACGGGGCGCCTCGCGAGCTCGGACCCCAACCTCCAGAACATCCCCGTGCGCACGCCCGAAGGGCGGCGCGTGCGCGAAGCGTTCGTGGGCGAGAACGGGAACCTCATCGTCTCGGCCGACTATTCGCAGGTCGAGCTCCGGATCATGGCGCACCTCTCGAAGGACCAGGGGCTCCTCTCCGCCTTCGCGAGGGGTGAGGACATCCACCGCTCGACCGCCGCGGAGGTCTTCGGGCGCAGGCTCGAAGACGTCACTCCCGACGAGCGCCGCATGGCGAAGGTGATCAACTTCGGGCTCATCTACGGGATGAGCGCCTTCGGCCTTGCGCAGAACCTCGGGATCGACCGCCGCGTGGCCGCGAACTACATCGATCAGTACTTTGCGCGCTTCCCCGGCGTCAAGCGCTACATGGACGGCACCCGCCTGCGTGCGCGTGAGGACGGGTTCGTCGAGACCGCGTTCGGGCGCCGCCTTTGGATTCCGGACATCAAGAGTTCGCGCAAGAACATCCAGGCGGCCGCGGAGCGCGCCGCCATCAACGCCCCGATGCAGGGGACGGCGGCGGACGTGATCAAGCGCGCGATGCTCTCGGTCGACGCGTGGCTGAAGGACTCCGGTCTGAAGAGCCGACTCATCCTTCAGGTCCACGACGAACTCATTCTGGAGACGCCGCCCGAAGAGGTCGAAGTCGTCCGCGCGAAGCTCCCCGAACTCATGGCCGCCGCGGCGACGCTCGACGTGCCTTTGGTCGCGGAAGTGGGTGTCGGCCCCAACTGGGAGGCGGCGCACTGAGGCCGATGAGCTGAGCCTCAGCAGACCGAACCGAACGAATCGGCCCGGGGGATGATCCTCCGGGCCGAAATCTTTCAGGCTCTTGGGGGAGGGACGCCGTGAGGAAGCGTCCCTCATGCGGTGTCGGGCTCAGCTCCCGCGGACCACGAGCATCGGGCAGCGCGTGAGCGCGGCGATGTGGCGCGCGGTCGTGCCCATGAAGAGGGCGCGCAGGTTTCCCTTCCCGTGCGAGCCCGCGACGATGATCCCGAGTTCGCGCTCGGCGTAGTCGACGATCGCGGGACCGGCTTCGCCCTTCAGCATCACCGGGGTCGCCTTGATCCCGGCGGCCGCGAACTTCTCCACGACCGGGTCGGTCACTTCGCGGAAGTCTTCCGTCTCGATGGTCGGGATCTCGGGGATGAAGCGCATCATGGCGCCCACGAGGTGCTTCTGCATGATCCCTTGGTAGTCCGGCACGGCGTAGAGAATGCGGAATTCCGCGTCGGGGCCGAAGAAGGTCTTGTGCCGGATGATGAAGTCGAGCGCGGCGTCGGACGAACCCGAGCCGTCGACGGCGACCCCCACCACGAGGCTTTCCTTCTCGGGGGCCGGCACGTCGTGGCAGATCAGCACCGGCTTGTCGCTCTTCGCGATCACGGCCTGCGAGACCGAGCCTACGAGCATCGAGTCGATGAAGCCGTGGCCGCGGGCGCCCACGACGATGAGGTCGGCCTTGGTGTCGGCCGCTTCCTGAGCGATTTCAAGGCCGGGCGAGCCCACGAGCACCTTCTTCGTGAGCGTGGGGAAGTGCGCTTCGTGCTCCAGCTGCGCGAAGACTTCTTCGGCGGCCTCTTCGTGCATCGCGCGGATCTGCTCCTGCGTGAAGACTTCCGAGAAGCGCGAGGGGAGCGGCGCGCGGACGTGGACGAGCTCCACGTCGGGCTTTTCGGCTTCGAGCCAGCTCCTGCGCCCGACCAGGAAGGCGAGTGCGGCATGGTTGTGGCTGGAGCCGTCGACGGGCATCAAGACGCGCATGGTGGATCCTCCGAAAGGTTGCAGTCCATACATTCATCTTATGCCCTGAAAGCCGTTCCCGACCGGGAAAACGGGACAACAAAACGCAGGTTTTTGACGTTCCCCAAAGCGGGGCGTGAGGGCCCTTGACGCCGGGGCGTGGGGGACGGACGGAGAGGGACGGGGAAGGGCCCGGCGGATGGGAGAGACCTCAGCGGGCTCCACGAAAAAGCCGCCCGGACCAGGGCGGTCCGGACGGCTTTCCAAAAGCGTGTCGAGAGGTGCTCAGTTGACCTTTTCGAGGTTCACGAGCACCTTGCCTTCGGCGTTGACGAAGTCGACGCCGGCGGGCGTCGCGACGGCGCCCGTCGCGTCACGGAGGTAGCCGAGGAACTTCTCTTCGGTCTTCATCGCGTCGGCGTCGCACATCATGCGGGTCGTTGCGACCTGCAGGAACGAGAGCCCGGTGCCTTCGGCCTTCCAGGAACCCATGATGCGGTTGCAGCCCGCAAAGCCCGAGAGGCGGCCGTCCTTGCCGAAGACCACCATCGGGGTCTGGCCTGTGGAGGTTTCGCCCAAGGCCCAGCGGAAGGTTTGGCCTTCCAGCGAGGTCGGGTCGATGAGCGTCGGCTGCGTCGGCGTCGAGCAGGCGGAAAGAAGAAGGGCGGCCGCGGCCGCACCGGCCAAAGTGATGCGCTTCATGTTGGGTCCTTGATCAGTCAGTTCTTGCGTTCGAGCGTGAGGAGGACGGCGCCTTCGCCGTTCAGAAGATCAAGCGCGGTTTCGCTCTGGCGCACGCGCTTCGTTTCCGTCAGCGCCTTCATGAAGCGGGCTTCGACTTCCATCGCTTCCGGCGCGCACATCTTCATCGTGGAGCCGAGATTCGTGAAGGCGACGGCGTCGCCTTCGACCTTCACCCCGCCGAAGAACCCGTTGCAGCCTGACTGGCCGTGCACGCCGCCCTTCTCGTCGAACGCGATGAAGGGTTCGGTCTCAGCGCCCGTCGTCTTCCAGACGTAGGTCGTGCCCGAGAGCAGCGGGGCGGCGGTGGCGGCGGGTTCGGTCTGCGCGCAGCCCGCGGCGAGGATCGTGCCGGCGGCAAGGAGGGCGGCGGTGCGGAGGTGCTTCATTCTTTTGTCTCTCTCATACGGAAAATCGGTGGCGGCGCCTCGGGTTCGGAAAACCCGCGGCCGACCGCCACCCTCATCCTACCGACGGGAGACCCGAAGAGGAACGCTCTTCAGGTCAATCCGCCGCATGAATTGTGAATAGACGTTTTAGAGCGCCCAGCGCACGCCCACGGTCACGAGGTCGTAGTCGAGGTCGGGCATGCGCACCGTCCCCGCCTTGGTTTCCGATTTGGCGGCGTTGAAGAAGTGTTCGTACTCGACGCGAAGGGCCATCGCGTCGGTGAGGTTCCACTCGAGCCCGGCGCTCAATTTGGGCGCGAGGCGCGTGTCGGAAACCGAGAAGTCGAACTCGGCCTGGTCCGCGCGGTTCTCGCCCTCGACGCGCACGAGCGCGGCGCCCGCCTTCGCAAAGAGCGTCACGTCGTCCGCCACCGGCCAGAAGCCCACGGCGTCGACCCCGAAGGCCCAGCCCTTGAATTCCGCGCGGCTCTTGTGGTGGGCGCCGCCCGTCTTCGCGTTTCCGGAGTGTTCGTGCGCGGTTTCGCCCAACCAGTAGAACGCCCCTTCGACGCCGAACCAGTCGTTCACGCGCCAGCCCGCGCCCAGCTTCCCGGTGGCGTTCCAGAGCGACTCATGGTTACGGGTGTCGTTGTTGAAGGTGTTGTTCAGGGGCCCCACGCGGTCCGAATAGTCGTTGTCGGCGTAGGACGCCCCGACTGCGCCGAATACGTAGGGGCCGGAGGCGTCTGCGGCGATGGAGGCGCAGGAAAAGGCGCCCAAAAGGAGCCCGGCGACGGCAACCCGCGAAAAATGCCCGAAAAAGAGGCTTTGCATCTTGTCAACCCCGTTTTTTGAAGGTTTGGTGCGGTACTTTCTCTTAGTCCCTGGAGGGGCTTTGAGGCGTGCGATTTGCTTTAAGACAAAACTTCGCATGAACGCCCGTTCGTCGGCCATGGGTAATAAACCGTAAAAAACCGCCTGAAATCAAAAGTCTGTCCGCGTCTTTACAAAACCTTAGTACAAACACGTACGAAATCTGCCAAGAGGGTTCGCCTCATTACCCTCCTACAATCGGGAAAAGGCGGGGATGAAACTAGAAATTCGTCCGCTTTCCGGGCGTCCGCATCAATGCGGAACCGCTTGCTTCCAATAAAAAACAAGGGGTGGAGACATGTCCTCCAACAAAGTCAAAATCAGTCTGGCCTGGCAGATGATGATCGGTCTCGCGCTGGGTGTCGTCGTCGGCGCAATGGTGGACGCCGAACTGGCCAAGACATACCTGCAGCCTCTCGGCGACCTCTTCATCCGACTGATCCGCATGGTGGTGGTGCCCTTGGTGATCGCGACGATCATCGCCGGCGCGGCCGGCATTTCGGATACGTCGAAGCTGGGCCGCGTGGCGACCAAGGTTCTGATCGTCTATGCGATCACGACCGCGATCTCGGTGACGATCGGTCTGCTCTTCGCGGGCGCGATCCAGCCGGGTATGGGCCTCGACCTTTCGACCGAAGGTCTGCAGGCCAAGGCCGTGACGCCGCCGAAGCTCGTCGACACGTTGCTCGCGATCGTCCCGATCAACCCGATGGACGCCTTCGCGAAGGGCAACATGCTGCAGATCATCTTCTTCGCGGTGATCTTCGGCTTCGGCCTCTCGGGGCTCGGTGAACGCGGCAAGCCCGTGCTCAAGTTCTTCGAAATCGTCGGCGACACGATGATCCGCGTGACGCACATGGTCATGCTCTACGCTCCGATCGGCGTGTTCGGCTTGATGTCCTACACGGTGAGCCGTCACGGTCTCGGCGTTCTGCTGCCGCTCGCGAAGCTCATCCTCTCGTCCTTCCTCGCGACGGCGACCATGGTCTTCGTCATCCTCGTGCCGATGGTCATGATCCTCGGCAAGACCCCGATGATGAAGTTCCTCAAGGGCATCTTCGAACCGTGGCTCATTGCCTTCACGACGTGCTCGTCCGCGGCGGCTCTGCCGGCGAACCTCACGGCCGCCCGGAAGCTTGGCGCCACGAAGTCGATCGCCTCCTTCTCGATCCCGCTCGGCAACACCGTCAACATGAACGGTACGGCCGTCTACATGGGCGTCTGCTCAATCTTCGCCGCTGAAGTCTACGGTCTCGACCTCACGATGGCCGACCAGATCACCATCGTGCTGATGGGCGTTCTGGCCGCCGTCGGCACCGCGGGCGTCCCGGGTGCGGGCCTCATCATGACGACCATCGTCTTCACGCAGGTCGGCATCCCGCTCGAAGCGGTGGCCCTCATCGCCGGCGTCGACCGAATCCTCGACATGATCCGTACGTCGATCAACGTCGTCGGCGACGTGGCGAGCGCGATCGTCGTCACCAACATGGAAGGCGATCTCGACAGCGAACCGTACGTCGAAGGCGAAAGCTGACGACAACCCACCGGACGGGCGGCGTTCGTGAAAAACGCCGCGCACCGGTTGGCGATAATCAACGCCGCGGCGGCGAAAGTCCCGCGGCGTTCGCATTTGCCGGGTACACTTGCCGTCCTTCCATTTGAAAGTCATTCTCAACAAAATGAGCTGGATTCTCCTGCAGGTGGTGCTCGCCAACGCGATCACCCGCGCCGCGGCCCTTTGGGGCGCGCTCCGACTCTCCGACCGCGCGGCGGCCTGGGGCGGCGGCGCCTGTCTGGGCGCCGCGGCGGGGCTCCTGCTCACGTTCGCGGCGACGCACCTTCTGCCCGAAGCCTTTGAGCATCCGGCGGCGGATCCGCACGTGTTGGGTTTGGTGCTGGGCGCGACGCTTCTCTTCTTCTTCGTCCTGGGCGTCTGCGGCGCGGGGCACAACCACGCGCACCCGGGCGCGCTCTCCGACGCGCACCCGCCGCACGGGGACTGCGGGCACGACCATCACGATCATCACGACCATGACCGTCAGCCGGGCCGCGCCCGCACGCGCGCCGCGGCGGTGCTCCTGGGCGGGACGGTCCACAGCTTCGTCGACGGCCTTCTCGTCGCGGCCGCCTTCTGGATGGGGGACCGCGAAGGGTGGATGGTGGCTCTTGCCGTGCTCGCCCACGAACTCCCGCAGCAGACGGGCTACCTCATCATTCTGCGCGCGGCCGGGGTCGAGCGCGCCCGTGCGGTGCTCCTCTGCGCGATGACGGCTGTTGCGGCCGTCCTGGGCGGCGTCGCGGGGCTATCGGCCCTCCATTGGGCGGAGGAGCTTCTTCCCTACGCCCTCATGGTGTCGGCCGCGTCCTTCCTCTTCATCACGCTCTACGGGCTTTTGCCCGAACTTCTCGAAGGGGCGCACGGGCGCGGCGCGAAGACGCGCGCGGTACTCTCCGTCGCGGCGGGCGTCATCCTCTCGCTGGTGCTTCTTGGACCCGGGCACGATCACGACCACCCCGGGCACGTCCACGCGCCGGGCGCGGCGGTGGAGATGCACGATCATGCGCATGACCACGAACACGATCATGGGCATGACCACGCCCACGCCCACGCGCACGCGCACGCCGAAGACCACGACCATGATCACGACCATGACCACGACCACGAGCATGAGGACGGTCAAGAACACGCGCCCGACGAGGCGCACGGGAACGAAGCAAAGCCGGACTGATTTCCCGCCGGATTCGCTGCGGTATCCCGTCCGTTCCGCGGCTACCCACTGAGGCTCCCGACGCAGGCCGTCCGGAGCCTCTGATTTTTCGGGGCGGCTTCGACATTCGTAAGGTTCGGCGACGGTCTCCTCACGTAAAATAAGCGGATTGATCGGGCGCGGTCCCCTTTCGCGCGCCCAACCCATGGAGATCCGCCGAGCATGTCTCAACAGCCCCAAGCCGACCGCGCGCCCGAATCGCTCACCTTCGAGGAAGCCCTCGACGAGCTCGAAAGCCTCACCGCCGCGATGGCGTCGGGGACGGCGACGCTGCGCGAAAGCGTCGCGGGGTACGAGCGCGGGGCGGCGCTGCTGCGCCGCTGCCGCGAGGAACTCGCCGCCGCGCGCGAAACCGTCGCGCGGCTCGAAGCGGCCGAAGAAGCCGAGGCGGCCAAGTCCCGCCGCGGCGCCTCCATGGGCGAGACGGAGACCGAACGATGACGAACGAGACCCCGACGGTCGACTTTGAGACCTGGGCCCACGAGCGTGCGCGGCACTTCGAGTGGTTTGCCGAAAGCACGATGCCGCAGCCGGGCCGTGAGCCGAAGCGCTTGACCGGCGCCATGCGCTACGCGGTGCTGGGAGGCGGGAAGCGCATCCGGCCCCTGCTTTGCTACGCCGCCGGTCAGGTGACGGGCGCCGACCCGAAGCTTCTCGACCGCGCGGCGCTCGCCCTCGAGCTCATCCACGGCTACAGCCTCGTTCACGACGACATGCCCGCGATGGACAACGACACGCTGCGCCGCGGCCGTCCCACGGTGCACGTGCAGTACGGCGAAGCCACCGCGATGCTGGCGGGGGACGCCCTTCAGAGCGAAGCCTTCAACGTGCTCGCGCAGGCGAAGGCGCCGGCGGAGCGCGTCGTGATGCTGGTCGGCACGCTCGCGCGCGCCGCCGGCGTCTGGGGGATGTGCGGCGGGCAGGCCTTGGGATCTCGCCATGGTGGGCGGGCATCCGGGCGAGGCTGAGCTCTTCCGCATGCAGAGCATGAAGACGGGCGCGCTCATCCTGGCGAGCGTCCTCATGGGCGCGCAGTCGGGCGAATGGAACCGCTTGGGCGACGCCGCCCGCGGGGGTCTTGCCGCCTATGCGCAGGCTCTGGGGCTCGCCTTCCAGGTGGTGGACGACATCCTCGACTGCACGCAGGACACGGCCACCCTGGGGAAGACCGCCGGCAAGGACGAAAAGGACGACAAGCCCACCTGGGGGTCGATCCTCGGGTTGGAGGGCGCCAAGGCCCGTGCGAAGAGCCTTCACGACGAAGCGCTCGCCGCGCTCGACATGGTGGCGGCGGATCCGGCCGTTCCCGAAAAGGCGGTCGCGCGCCTCACCGAAATCGCCCACTACGTCGTCGGACGCTCGTTCTGACGGTCCCGAGACACTTTGAACAAGAAGACCATCGTGAACGAGATCGAATACCCCCTCCTTGAGAGCATCGAGCGTCCCGAAGACCTCCGTCGTCTCCCCGAGGACGACCTCCCCGCGGTGGCGGACGAAGTCCGCCGCTTCATGGTCTCCTCCGTCTCGAAGACGGGCGGGCACCTGTCGAGCTCGCTCGGCGCGGTGGAACTCGCGGTGGCGCTCCACTACGTCTTCAACACGCCCGACGACCGGATCATCTGGGACGTGGGCCATCAGGCGTACGCGCACAAGATTCTGACGGGCCGCCGCGAAGCCTTCGGGACGCTGCGCCGGCTGGGCGGCATCTCGGGCTTTCCGAAGCGAAGCGAGAGCATCTACGACGCCTTCGACACGGCGCACTCGTCCACTTCGATTTCGGCCGCGCTCGGCATGGCGGTCGCGGACCGCCTGGAAGGCCGCAGCGACCGCTGGCACGTCGCCGTGATCGGCGACGGGGCCCTGACGGGCGGTACGGCAGATCGAACTTTGAACGCTGTGGGTCTACAAGAAGGGTCCAGCGCCTTCATTATTCAGTCGACAACGACTGCTCGATTTCGCCTCCGGCCGGGGCGCTCTCGAGCCACCTCGCCAAGATCGGTCTCCACGAAGACCCAACAGCGCGCGCTGAGTTTTCAGGAAGAAGGTTCTGAAGCCCGTCCCGGGCCTTTGGGAAGTCGCGAAGCGCATGGAAAAGCAGGCGATCAACTTCGTGAGCCCGCCCGCGTCGATCTTCAGCGCGTTCGACCTCAACTACTATGGGCCGATCGACGGGCACGACGTGCACGAACTCGTGGCGGTTCTTGAAAACCTCAAGGCCTTCGACTGCCCGATGGTGCTCCACGTCTCGACCAAGAAGGGGAAGGGCTACCGCCCGGCGGAACTCGATCCGACC
>VOFH01002598.1_pt1 | contig 25649 bp, 50 predicted proteins | sample 5384091 | NCBI WGS metagenome assembly VOFH01 (sample SAMN12384727, study PRJNA508395) | human gut metagenome | isolation source: healthy gut G | host: Homo sapiens
CTGTTTACGTATTAAGAATGGAATTGAGCGCATGCGCGAATATCTGGCGCGGAAAAGGTGCTGTGGCTGAAGGACGGCATCGACCGGACGAGACGAACGGCCATGGACGACGTGGCCTGCTTTGTGCGCCCGGGCGAGGCGGCCTGCATCTGGACGGACGACGAGGCCCACCCTTCTACCGGGTGGCGCGCGGAGCTACGAGGCCCTGTGCGCCATGACGGACGCCAGAGGCCGCCGCCTGAAGGTGCATAAGGTGTGCCTGCCGAAGTGCCCGTGCGCATTGGCAAAGCGCTTTGCCATCGATGCCGCCGAGGGCTCTTGTTCCCGCGGCAGGCGGGCGAGGTGTGCCCTGCCTCTACTTAAATTTCCTCATTGTAAACGGCGGCGTCATCGTGCCGCAGTTCGCGATGAAAATGACGCGGCGGCACTGGGAACAGCTTTTGCCCCCTCCTGGACAAAGAAGTGGTGGGGGTAGATAGTGTACGGCGGCGGAAACGTGCACTGCATCACCCAGCAGCAGCCGCGAAGCCGGGGCCCGGCAAGGTTTTTGCGCGCCGGGCCCCTTGAAATGCCGCTGCCCGCACCCTGTATAATGGGTGCAGGCAGACGCTGCGGCCTTTGGGGCCGGCGGCGCGGCACGGGGAATGAAGTTCTCCCTGGCATTGCCAGAACCGCTTTCATGCAAGGCTGATGACTTCTGTGACGGATAACCCGCACAGAGGGCCGTCGGCCTTTTTATTTACAAAGGCCGTGCGCCAAACAAGCTGGAAAAGGGGACATTTTGTGATGCTGTTCAGCCTTGCACTCGATATTTTTATGCGGCATGGCGCTGGCCGCCGTGTTTGAAAGGCTTCGCCTTCCGCCGCTTTTGGGCATGCTGGCCGCAGGCATTGTGCTGGGGCCCGGCGTGCTGGACGCGCTGGACGGCTCTCTTGGCTGCCTCGGCAGATCTGCGGAAGGCGGCGCTGCTCATTATTCTTACGCGCCGGCCTCAGCCTGGATCGCCCAGCTCGCCGCCGAAACAGGGCGGCCCGCCGTGCTGATGTGCTTCGTGCCCGCATGCTTTGAGATATGCGCCGTGACGCTGCTGGCGCCCGCCCTGCTGGGCTTTTCGCTCATAGAGGCCGCCGTGCTGGGCAGCGTTCTCGCCGCCGTTTCGCCCGCGGTGGTGGTGCCTAAAATGCTGCGGCTGATGGATGAGGCTACGGCGGCGGGCCGCGGCGTTCCCGATTTCGTCGCGGCATCGGTGGACCAGTGTACGATGATATTGGGTCATGTTTGCGTCCTGTTTTACTTCTGCCGCACATGGCAGCTTTTCCGCCTGGACGCTGGCACGCATCCCCACCTCCATTTTTTCTGGGGGTCGCCGGGGGCGCCTTGGGCGGCGCTCAGCGCCCTGTTCCGTCTCCAGCATATGCTGAAGCGCCAAGGTGGCTGCTTTTGTGAGTGCATCCTTTCTGCCTGGTGACGGAAATTGTGATGCCCGGCCCGGTGGGCTTTTTCGGGCCTGCTGGCGGTGATGGGCGCGGCATTGCGCAGGCCGCCCGCCGCCGGCCCGGCTGTCGGCCAAATATGCCCGGCTGTGGGTGGCGGCAGAGCCGCTTTGTTCAGCGCGGTGGGCGCGGCAGTAGATGTGGGCGGCGGCCCAGCTGCCGGGGCCGCTGTCATTTCGGAGCCCTGTGCGCATGCATGGGGTGGGTTTATGTGCCCCTGCGCACGGCGCTTTTCCCGGCGCGAGCGCCTGTTCTGTGCGCTGGCCTACACGCCCAAGGCCACGGTGCAGGCGGCCATCGGCGGGTGCCGCCTTGCCATGGGCCTTGCCTGCGGCAGCAGGTGCTGGCGGTAGCCGTGCTGGCTATCCTTATCCACAGCGCCTTTGGGCGCGCTTGCCATGAGCGCACCTACCACCGCCTTCTGCCCGGCCGGAGGCCTGAGCCGCCAGGCGGCGCGGCGGCGCATGATTGCAAGGGGGCGGCGCGCGGAATTTGATTGTGTTTCACCCCACCTGCCCCGCAGCCCGCAAACGGGCAGCCGCTGCCTTTATGAAGGCTCTTCGCTTTGACAGCCGCTTTCAGCGGTCTGCCTGCTGCCAAAGGCAAAAAGCTTTTTTGCAGGTGGCCTCTGCCATACCAGCGGTTTTTCCTTCCGGCAGAAAACGCGCCCGGCCTCCGTCTGGAGGCCGGGCGCTGGTTTGCACACCGGCATTTTATTTGGCAGGGTGCAGGCGTTCGTACTCGCGCGGCGTCTGCACTTTTTACATTGCAGAACTGTTCTGCATAAGCGTCGCGCAGGGCATCCTCCGTCACGGCACGGGCCATGGCGCGCTTCCACACCCAGTCCGGCACAGGGCCCTCTTTCGCCTTGGCGCCCCTGCAGCAACGCGCGCGGCAGAAAGCAGCAGCGCAAGCCGCACAAAGGCCGTACAGCGCAATGGCCGCGGCAAATACCCGGCACGCTGAACAGGCCTTTGCTTCGCCACCACGAACCAGCAAAGCTGAAGCACACCGAAGCCGATGCCGTAAAAATTCCTCCGCATGGCCTCATAGATCGCAGCCGGCGCACACGGGCACGGCCTCTCGCCATCCATACGCCCGCCCGCCCGCGCACGCCTCTCTTCTTCGCAACACCGCACTGTGCCATTGCCGTATCCTCCTGCCAAGGCCATGCCTTGCTGTTTACAGGCTTTTCATCAAATCTTTATTGCGCGTGTAGCTCGTTGAACACCACGCGCCGCGTCACACACCGCATGTGCGCCATGATCCGGCCGTGGATGACCTCGTTCGTTGCCAGACCACATTGGCCAGCTCGTCCCAGCTGGCATAGGCGCCGCCTGCCAGCGCCGCCATGATGGCGTCGCCGAAACGCCGCGCCGAACGTCACCTTTGCGGTGCATATCTCGCGCCTGTCATCGCTCTGCCACAGCCTGCAGCCACACGGGGTTCTGGTGCCACCGCCCACCGGCCATAATGCGGCGTAAGCGGCTCGCCATGCTCTTTCTCCAGAAGGTCCAGATGGGCGGCAATGTATAGGCATGCCCTCCAGTCCCCGCCTTCACCATGTGGGCGCGCGTGTGGTTCACCGAAAGGCCGAAATGGCTACTACACCCTGGCGAACGGGTCGTTCAGCGGCGTGCAGCTCGCCCGCAAAATACGGCAGGCATCACCAGCCCTCGCTGCTTCCAGGCGGGGACGGCGGCAGCTTCCTTCGCCATGGCGGCATATGCGTTCTCGCCGCCCGCAGCCTCGGCGGCCACGGCGTCCTTATAGAACTCGTCGCGCATCCATTTCGTCAGCGTGCCCGCCGTGTTGGTGCCCGCGCGATACGTACACGCCTGGAATGATGAACGTGCGGGCTTTCACAGGCGCGCTCCTTCAGCAAATGGTCTGTCAGGTACACGAATAGCAGCTGGAACCCATCTGCACCATGATGTCACTGGGATGGAACGCCCGTGGAAATGGCCTTCTGCGCCGGAATCGCCTGTGCCCACTACGCCACCGGCGCGTGCCGGCAAGGCCCGTCTGCGCTGCGGCCGCGGCCGTAACAGTCCGCAATATCGGTGGCATTGGCGCACTCAATATGCATTCGGCCTGCAATACAGCTGCAGTGCTCTTCATCCACGGTGTTTGTTAAATTATACAACGGTGCGAAGTCTTCCGCAAGATAACGGTCAATGGTAAACTTCCCGGTGAGCTTGGCACACAGGTAAGAAGAACCTGTCAAAAATTTGGCCGTCTTTGCATATACTTCCGGCAGGTTGTTCTTCACCCACAATATTTTGGGCGCAATGTCGGAGGAGCGTTTTCCCTCGTGCCCGTACAGGCCTCGGCCTCCTTTGCCGTGTAATATTCATACAGCCACTCTATCTCTTTATGGCTGCGGCTGTCCACGCCATAGAGGATGGCGTTGCACAGTGCCGTGCCCTCGGCATCCACGGGCAATATTGAAGTCAGACTCCCCAGGCCGGTTTTCCCGCCGCAGCCCACATTCTTTGCGTCCACTCCGCTTTCGGCCAGCAGCTGGCGACAATGGCAAGTCTCTCCCACCAGGTCTTTTTCCCGCATCGTGCTCGAAAAACCCGGCTGCGGGTTCAGCAGGCCGCCCCCGGCTGGCAAAGGCTGCTATTTCGCATTTTCATCGATGAGCACGGCCTTTGTCTCGTTCGTGCCAACGTCGATGCCCATGTTCATCACAGCGTTCCTCATCTGTTTTGACAGTATCCATAAATTCTTTGACGCGCCGAGCGTCCATACGCGGTTTCTCTGCTAAACACGCCGTCCTTTTGAAGGTGGTGCCCACAAACGCACCGTCACAGTTGTCTTCAAACTGGGCCACCGTCTCTTTTTTGCAGCCTGTGCCGCACACCACCGGCACGCCCTTTGCCGCAGCGCGCACCTTCTCTTCCAGCAGCTCGCCGCCCGGGCCGACGCCCGCGGCAGCACCTCCCACCACCAGCGCATCCGCCGGCAGTTGAACAGCATGCTTCTGGCAATATCTGGGTAGCTGCGGTCGTTCAGGTACACTTCTGCCCTCGCTGGTGACGAAGTAGAACAGCTTCAGCTCATCCAGCCGCAGGGCCGCCTTCAGGCGCAGCGTTTCGCCACATCGGCATTCATTAAGGCCTCAAATCGTTCGGTCAGCGCCCGTGAACAGGCAGAACGGGTGAAAGCGGCGCCCGTGGCGGCGCATATTTCCATAGTAGCATCGCCGTCATAAATGGCCTTCTACACCATAGGAACGGTGAAATGCTCCTTCAGGGCGCCCACCACCATGCCCATGGCGCCCAAGGTTACGCCGACAATCTTCTTCTCATACGGGATGCTGAGCTCATTTGTCACCAGCACGCCGTCCACTCCGCCGCTTGCAGGGCGTCCAGATCGGCCTTTGCACAGGCAATGACGTCGTCCAGGCTGCCGTTTGGCGCAAACGGGTCGCCCGGCAGCGGCTTCTGAGGTGAAGCAGGCCGATGATGGGCTTTTTCCGTACAGAAAACATTTCTTTTTCAAATGACATCTGTTCCTCCGAATCTGTATGTAACGTTATGGTACGTCTTACATCATATCTATAACACAATACAAAAAGTTTTTTTCCAAGCGCAGGGCAGAATTTAGCGTTTTAACCAAGTGAAACTTGAAAGATTCAGTAAAATGCGCTAATATAATAGAGTGTATCTCGTACTCGGGGCTTTCAGGTGCTTCTGCGGCGGCCTTTTCCGCAGGCGGATACACAGCCTGGCAAATTTACGCGCGCTGCGCGGGCGAAAGGCGGGAAACGACATTATGGGTTTTCAGCTGAATGAAGACTCCCTTACCCCACTGTACCAGCAGCTGATGGAGGACATCAAGACCTCATTGGCAGAAGGAAGTATATGCCGGATGAAAAGATACCTTCTGAGCCGGACGCTGTCCGAACTGTACCATGTCAGCCGTATTACAGTGCGCAGGGCCATTGAAGACTTTGCACCGAGGGGTACCTTGAAAAAAACAGGGCAGGGCACATGTCAGCCAGCCGAAGGTAATGCGTAAAATAGCGCAGAACGGCGATGTAATGGGCTTTTCCGAGGCGTGCCGCGCCTGCGGCATGCAGCCTGGCGCCCAGGTCATCAGTATCCAGCGCTGCCCTGCACGCTCGGATGAAGTGCGCTTTCAGACTGCAGCGCATTCCGGATGTGATATATCTCCAGCGCGTGCGTACAGCCGACGGCGAGCCCGTGATGCTTGAGAGAACAATTTCTTTCCCTATCAGCCCTTCAGGGGCCTGCTGGATGCTTACATGAGGCGCTCAGGACGCCTCCCTGTTCGATTATCTGGACGCCGCTTACGGCAGAAAGCCGGAATCCACCACCTCCTGCACGCTGGAGATTGTGCGCGCATCAGCCGAGCAGGCATCGTACCTGGATATCATCACCGGCGACCCCATGTTTTATATGAGCGCCTATTTTCTGGATGCAGAGGGCCGTCCTTCTAGTCATCGGCCGCCAGTATATCGTCGGCAGCCGCTTTGTGTTCAATATCTGACGCCCCTGTGTGTAAAAGGGGCACCGCCGTGCCCCAAACACACTAAAGCATAAGCATGCCCGCGCGGCACCATTGCGGTGCCGCGCGGCGCTGCTCTTCTTTTCAAAAAAGAGCGGCGGAAGGGCTCCGGCGCTACCGCGCGGCTGTTGGAGGTGGATTCCGCACGATAAGCCCGTCTCCAGCAGCACGCCCTTCGAAGGCAGGGCCGGGTTCGCAATTTTTCCACCAGCAGCTCACAGGCCATCAGGCCCAGACGGATGCGGGGCTGGTCTACGGTGGTGATGCTGGGTGTGGTGACTGTGGAGAACTCGATATTGTCAAAGCCCGTCACCATCGTCCTGCGGCACGCGCAGGCCCACCTGCCGCGCGGCGCGTATCACGGCGGGCCGCATACACGTCCGAGGTGGTGACAAATGCGTCGGGCGCTCGGCCGTGCGCAGAAGCTGCATGGTGCTGGCAAGTTCGCAGCTCACCTCTGGAAACTGCACCACCAAGTTCTGGTCTGGCGAAATGCCCGCTGTGCGCAACGCCTCTTCATAGCCGCGCAGGCGCCAGCGTGCGTACTTATAGCGCGACGGCCCGCTTAAAAAGCGATGCGCCTGCACCCCTGTGATAAAAAGATATTCCGTGGCCTTCTTGCTGGCGGCAAAATCATCTACGGAAACGTAGGGAAGGTCTGAGCTTTCATCATACTCACAGCACTGCACCAACGGCACCACACTGCTCAGCGTGTGCAGGATATCGGTAGAGATATGGTTCGCTGTAATAAGCCCGGAGATGCGCAGGCTGCGCACCAGCTCCAGAATAGCGGGCAGGGTGTTGTGGTTGATATGGCTTTCGTTGATGATAAGATGATAGCCATGGCGTGTTGCGCCGGATTTTGCCCCCGCGCACGATATCTGCATAAAATGGGTTATCCAGCGAGGGAAGGCTAATCATCAGCACATCGGAAGGGTCTGCCCTGCCCGCCTTCTCCACGAATGGATAGCCGTTCGCCTGCAGCACGGCCACCACCCGGTTGTAGGTATCTGCCTTTACAATGCCCTTGTGGTTCAGCACGGGGACACCGTAGCGGGCGATACTCCCGCAGCCCGCGCCAACTGCGCAACAGTGGGCAAATCTTTTCCTCATGGGCATGCCGTTTCACCCTTTCTTTTTTGTATGTATCACGGCCGTTTTGTCCTAATGATAGTATAGCACCCTTTCATGAAAAAGAATAGTGGTTTTCAGAAATATTTCAGAATTTTCTGAAAAACCGAAATAAGATGTCCAAACATGGTATGATTTGGTTATGCAAAACAGGGGAAATGTCTCTTCAAGTTAAATATTTGTTGCATTTCGCACAGCCGCCTTGCTATAATTATTTCAGAAAATGAAACGATTGGGCAGGAGAAAAACGCGGCGCACACCGCAGAGGAGGCCCGCCGTTTCATAAAAACGCGCCCTGTAAACACAGGGCTACAGTACATAAGGAGGCCTCGTTTTATGAAAAAGTTCCTGGCAGTTGTTTTGGCAGCGGCGGCACTGGCGCTGAGCCTGTGGCCTGTGGCGGGCGCGCCCGCTTCCAGCACGGCTTCTGCGGCAGGCTCCACGGGTGGCTCTACCCCCGCAAGCACGCAGAGCTACGATTATAAGATTGGCGTGGTGACGCCCTCCGGAGACCATGGCTTCACCGGCGAGAGTGTTGCGCAGGCGAACCTGATGGCCGAAGAAATGATGGAGAAATATCCCGGCATGGACATCACGGTACGCGATTCGGCATCGACGCGCAGCGCAGATTGAATCCATTGAAAACCCTGCTGGCCGGCGGCGATGTCGATATGATTATCCTGTGGCCGATGGAGGGCGGAGGCTCTTCGCAGCGCCGCGCGCGCAGAGCATTGTGGATGCCTGGCGAAGCTGGTAGTGTATGACCGCCTTATTGAAGGCTTCACTGCCGATACGTTCGTGGGCGACATTATGGGCGACAATGTGGGAATTGGCAAAAACATGGGCGAATACCTGAACGAGTTCTTTTCTCCGATGATGACGATGTGCAGTACCTGCGCTTTGTGGGCGACAGCTCTACCGTTACCAGCCAGCGCAGCGAAGGCATGGACGGCGTGCTGGGCGACAGCTTCAACCAGGTGGCCGAAACACTGGTGACCAACTGGTCTACCGAAGAGGCACAGGGCCAGATGGAAGACTGGCTGAACGCACACTCGGTGGAAGAGATCGAAGCCCTCGACTCATCGTAACGCATGATGACGAGATTGTGGACGGCATCATGAACGCGCTGATGCCTATTCCGGCGAAGCTACCATCAATGTAAAGCTCATCACTTCCGTGGGCGGCCGCGAAGAGACAATGCAGAAATTTGAGAGCACAAAGCTGGGCGTGAAGTTTGGACGAGCTTCTTCCTCGCCGTCCTTCATCCGTGACGCGTTTGAGCTTTCGGCATCGGCGATTTGACTGGCGAGCCTCTGCCGAACAGGACGAGAACGGCACGTATCTCATCCCTCCTTCTCCATCACCAACGCGGAACTGGCCGGCGATGAGGATTTTGAAAAGCTACCGCGCCAGCGATGCGTATGCCACGCGCTATGCCATTAACGAGTGATGCACAGCACCTAGGCAAAGCATGACACTTCTGGGGCCGGCCGGCCTTTGCCGGCTGGCCCTTTTATTAAAACAAGGAGGAGACTGCACGATGCTTGTGGAAATGAAAACATCGTGATGGAATTTGGCCCCACCCGCGCAGTGAACGATGTCAGCATCACCGTCGAGCCCGGTACGATTGGGTTTGCGGGCGAAACGGCGCCGGAAAATCCACGCTTATGAATGCTGGCCGGCACCTACCTTCCCACGAAGGGCGGCGTGTTCATCAATGGCCAGAAAGTGGTGATGGCAAGCGCCAAAGTTGCCAACCAGCACGGCATCCGGTTTATCCATCAGAGCTGAACCTGTGCAATGACCTGAAGGTATTCGAAAACATGTATCTGGGCAGCGAAATAAGCCGCGGCGGCCTGCTGTGCGAAGAGGAAAATGAAGCGCCGCTGTACCGAAGTGCTGGCACGCATGCAGGTGGCCATAGATCTGGATATGCTGGTGTGCGACCTGAACGCCGCGCAAAAGCAAGCTTGTAGAGATTGCAAAGGCGCTGCTGTTCAAATCGGAGCTCATCATCATGGATGAGCCCAGCACAGCCCTTTTTCCACCCATGAGATAGAAAACCTGTTCGACATCATGCGCAGCTTGAAAAAAGAGGGCGTCAGTTTATTTATATCTCTGCCACAAAATGCCCGAGCTGTTCGAGATATGCGATAAATACTATGTGCTGCGCGATGGCTGTCTGGTGGCTGAGGGAAAATTTGAGGATACCGACGAGGACGGCATTACCGAGCTGGATGATAGGCCGCCAGCTTCACGATGCGGAATTTGAAAACCATGCAGACCATATTCGCACCGAGGTGGCCATGGAGGCCCAGCACCTTTCTGGCGAGGGTTTTGAAGACATCAGCTTTCAGCTTCACAAGGGTGAAGTTCTGGCTATTACAGGGCTTCAGGGGTCCGGCCGCGATGAGCTGGCAGACGCGCTGTTTGGCGATACCCGCCAGGGGGCAGGCTTAGCTTCGGCGGCCAGACGCTGGAAAACGCCAGAAATATTAAATTTCACATGAAACACGGTGTGGCGCTTGTGCCCCCGCATGCGCAAGGAGCGCGGTATCCACGATGACCTTTCCATCACAGACAATATGTCCATGGCGTTTCTGAACACCAAGTGGAAAAAGCTGCTTATCAGCGGCAGGGCCGAGCGCGAGCGTTTTGCGCGCCAGCAGAAGGCGCTGCAGATAAAGGCCGGCAGCCCGTCCAACCCCATCACCTCGCTTTCAGGCGGCAACCAGCAGAAGGTCATTCTCGGCAAATGGCTGGAGACGGACGCCGAAGTGCTTTTTGTTCGACAACCCCCACGCAGGGCATCGACGTGGGCACAAAATTCGAGATCTATCACCTTATTCTGAGCTTGCAAAGCAGGGCAAGGCCATCATCGTATTCTCATCTGAATTTCCCGAGATATACAAGGTGGCAGACTCCTGCATGGTGCTTTACAAGGGCAGGGTGAACGCGGTGATGAGCCGTGAGGAAATGACCGAGAAAAACGTGATGTACTATTCTACCGGCGCGAATGTGGAGGGTGCGAAAATGCTTAAATCCTTGAAAAAAAACAAACTCCAAAAAGAGTTTTTTCAAAATGGTTGTGGAAAGAATACAGCTTTATTCTTTCCCTGATTCTGCTTCTGGTGATCGCCACCTGCGTGAACCCGAACTTCTTCTCCGACCAATATTACGAACCTTTTGTGCAAAGCTCCATGGTGGGGCTTATTGCAATGGGCATGAGCATGGTCATTTCGGCCGGGCAAATCGACATTTCCGTGGGCGCCCAGCTTGCCATCATCGGCGGCTTCGGCATTGAAGTGCTGAACAAAACGGGCAGTGCCGTTGTGATGCTGCTGTTCTGCTGCGCGTTCGGCATCGTCATCGGCACCATCAACGGCCTGCTTGTCGACAAAGGGGCACATGCCCGCCATGATTGCCACGCTGGCCATGCAGAGCGCGTGCCGCTCCATCATCAACCATTTCGGCTCCGGCGGCCCGTTCACTGTAGACAAGGCGCTGTACGATTCCTTCCGCCAGCTTGCCGTGGGCGGCATCGGCTTCGGCGCTTCAAAATTCCTTTATCTGATGATTATTTTCATCGCCGTCACCATTGTGTTCCATATCATTATGAAGCACACGAAGCTCGGCAAACATATTTACGCCGTGGGCTCCAACGAAACCAGCGCGCGTCTGGCGGGCATCAACGTCACGTTCATCAAAACCATCATCTTCACCATCACCGGCCTGATGTGCGGCCTTGCCGCTGTTATCTATGCCTCGCGCATGACGGCCGTGCCGCCTCCAACGCAGGCCTGAACTTTGAAATGGATGCGATTGCCGCCGTGGCAATCGGCGGCACCGCCATGTCCGGTGGCCGTGGCAAGATTGTGGGCACTTTTTGTAGGCGTTCTGATGTTCGCATCATCTCCAATATCCTCACCGCTGCGGACGTCTCCACCTTCCTGAACGGCGCCATTTCCGCCGCCATCATTGTCATTGCCGTGCTGCTGCAGGGCTTCCAGAACCATAAAAAATAAAGGCGGCTTTCTAGGGCAGGCGCCCTTTTGAACAGGAGGCAACAATATGATCAAAGTAGGCATCATCGGGTGCGGCAAAATTACCGAAGTGCGGCACGCGCCCGAATATATGGAAAACCCGAATTGCGAGCTGGCCGCGTTCTACGACCTTGTGCCCGGCAGGGCCGAGGAATTTGCGCGCAGATTCGGCGGCAGGGCGTACGGCTCTGTGGACGAGCTGCTGGCAAGCGGCGTATGCCGTGAGTGTGTGCACGGCCAACACCTTCACGCGGCCATGGCCATTCAGGCACTGCGCGCAGGCAAGCATGTGCTGTGTGAAAAGCCCATGGCCACCACCCCTGGCAGACTGTGAGGCCATGGCGGCCGCCCGCGCGGGAAAGCGGCAAATACCTGATGATAGGCCAGAACCAGCGCCTTGCAAAAGCACATGTAGAGGCAAAGAAAATACTGGACAGCGGCGAAGTGGGCACGCTTGTTACTTTTGAAACGCATTTCTGCCACCCAGGCCCCGAGGGCTGACGGGCAAAAAGAATTCCTGGTTCTTCGACAAGCGCCTGGCCTCGTTCGGCGCCATGGCAGACCTTGGCGTGCACAAAACAGACCTCATCATCTGGCTCACCGGCCGGAAGGTGGTGCGCACCATGCCGTGCTTGCCACACTGGATAAAAAGTTCCCCGACGGCAGCCCCATCACCGTGGACGACAACGCCTTCTGCACTTATACGCTGGAAGGCGGAGCTGTGGGCACGCTGGCCCGTGGGCTGGACAAATTACGGACAGGAGAACAACTCTACAAAGCTCTATTGCACGGGCGGCGTCATCCGCATGTATGACGACCCGCGGTATTCCCTCATTGTGGAAAAGCGCGACGGAACCGTGGTGCCCTACGAGCTGGATAAAGCTTACCTCTAACAAAGAGCAGACAAGCGGCGCGCGCACGTCCACAGGCGTCATCGACGCGTTCATTGAAAGCATCCGCACAGGCACCTCGCCCGCCATCAGCGGCGAGAGTGTGCTGCCTGCCATGAAGGCCGTGTTTGCAAACCAGCTTTCCTGCGAGCAGAACAAAGCCGTGGATGTAGAATAAGGAGGCAGCAGCATATATGAAACGACCTATCACCATTGCATCCGGCCAGTTCGGCGACCTTTCGCTGGAAGAACTGTGCAAACTTGTAAGCTCCATCGGCTACGAGGGTATCGAGGTGGCCTGCCAGGCCCATATCAATTGCACAAGGTGCTGGAGGATGACGCTTATGTGGCACAGTTCCGCGCCACGCTGGAAAAGTACGGGCTAAACGTGTGGGCACTGGGCGCCCACCTGATCGGACAGTGCGTGGGCGACAACTGGAACCCACGCCTGGATAATTTCGCCCCCAACGCCCTTGCCGGCAAGCCGGACGAGATACGTGCATGGGCGGTGGAAGAAATGAAAACCGTGGCTCGCGCAGCACAGAAGCTGGGCGTCAAAGTAGTCACCTGCTTTCTGGGCAGCCCCATCTGGGCATACTGGTATTCCTTCCCGCAGACGCCGCCCAGCATGGTGGACGAGGGGTTTGCCGCATCAAAGAACTGTGGACGCCCATCTTTGACGTGTATGACGAGTGCGGCGTCAAGCTGGCGCTGGAAGTGCATCCCACCGAAATTGCGTTCGATTATTACAGCACCAAAAAGCTGCTGGATACGCTGGACTGGCGCCCCACGCTGGGCCTGAACTTCGACCCCTCCCACCTGCAGTGGCAGGGAATGGACCCCTGCCTCTTCCTGCGCGATTTCGCAAGCCGCATCTACCATGTGCACATGAAGGATGTAAAGGTCAAGCTGGACGGGCGCGGCGGCATTTTGGGCAGCCACATCGAATTCGGTGACAGCAGCCGGGGCTGGAACTTTGTATCTCTGGGCCACGGCGACGTGGATTTTGACGGCATCATCCGTGAGCTGAACCAGATGGGCTACGATGGCCCGCTGAGCGTGGAGTGGGAGGACAGCGGCATGGAGCGCACCTTCGGCGCCGCCGAAGCCTTCGAATTCCAAAGAAAATCAATTTTTTTCACCCTCAGACATCAGCTTCGACGCCGCCCTGAAGGTAGAATAAGCATCACAGAAACCGGCGTAAAAGGGCTGTGCGGCCGCGGGGCAGAGGCCCTGGCCCGCAGCCCTTCTGCGCGTCCAAAAAACATGAGGGGAAAGAAAGGTTTTGACTATGGAATACAAAAACGCTGGAGGTGATGCGCCCGGGGGGCGCACAGGAATTCCGCTATGCCGTGTTTGATTTCGATGGCACGCTCAGCCTCATCCGCGAGGGCTGGCAGAGCATCATGATACCCTATTTTGCAAGCGAGCTTGCCTGCCGCGCCCGGCGCGGCGGGCAGGGCCTATGAGGATATCTACGAAGAGGCAAAAGGAATTCATCTTCGTGAATACGGGCAAGCAAACCATCTATCAATGCATCGAGCTTGCCCAGCGCATCAGCGCCCTGGGCGGCAGCGCAAAAAGGCCCGCAGGAATACAAGGACGAATACGTGCGCAGGCTGCTGCATGCGGTGGACGGGCGGCGCACCGGCCTTGCCAGCAGCGGCGCCTGCGCCCGGCGGACTGGCTTGTGCCCGGCTCGCAGCAGCTTCTTGCCATGCTGCGCCGCCGCGGCGTCACCGTATCTCGCCAGCGGCACAGGACGACGAGCACGTGAAGGAGGAGGCCGCGCTTTTGGGCCCTGACGGAGTATTTTCGGCCCGCATATCTACGGCGCGCAGCGCGACTACAAAACATTCTCGAAAAAAATGGTTATCGAGCGTCTCCTGCGGGAAAACAGCCTGCCGGGCGAGGCCCTGCTGGGGTTTGGCGACGGCTATGTGGAGATAGAGGACGTGAAGGCGGCCGGCGGGTTTTGCCTGCGGCGTGGCCTCGAACGAAAAAGACAAGGCAGGGCGTGGACGAATGGAAGCGCCAGCGCCTCATCCGCGCCGGGGCGGACATCATCATCCCCGACTACCGCCGCTTGGATGAGCTGGAAGCATTTTTGTTTGAAAAGGAGGCACAGTGACATGCCGTTTGAACAGTTTGACCGCTCGCGCCTGAAGCTTCTGCCCCTGTGCGAGCGTGTGCACCGACGATTTGAGCGTGATGGTAAACCCGGACGAACAGCCCGAATACCGCCATGACACCATCGGCCTTCTGGCGCAGCGCGTGCGCGCTGCGCGCGAAAAGGGCGCCAGCGTGCTGATGATGATGGGCGGGCATGTGGTGCGCGCCGGGGTGGGGCCCTGCCTCATCCGCCTGGCAGAGGAGGGGTATATCACCCACTTTGCCTTCAACGGCGCCACCGCCATCCACGATTTTGAATTTGCCATGATAGGCGCCACCACTGAAAGCGTGGCAAAAGTATATCAGCGAGGGGCAGTTCGGCCTCTGGCAGGAGGACGCCCAATACATCCGCGCCCTGAACGAGGGTGCAAAGCTGGGCCTTGGCGCCGGTGAGGCGCTGGGCAAATGGTTGTAGAGCACGATTTCCCCTATGCCCGGTACAGTGTGCTGGCGGCCTGCTACAAGCTGCACGTGCCCGCCACGGTGCACATTGGCATTGGCTGCGACATCGTGCACGAGCAGCCGGAGGCCGACGGCGCGGCGCTGGGCGAGGCTACCTATACCGATTTTCTCATCTACGCGCACACCATTGAAAATCTGGAAAACGGCGTGTTCCTGAATTTCGGCTCGGCGGTGATTGGGCCGGAGGTATACCTGAAGGCGCTTTCCATGGCGCGCAACGTGGCGAAGCAGGAGGGCCGCAGCATCGGCCATTTCACCACGGCGGTGTTCGACCTGCTGCCTCTGGAGGGCAAAAATATCCATGAGGCGCCGCCGAAAAGCGACCCGCGCTATTATTTCCGCCCTGGAAGACCATCATGGCGCGCACCGTGGCCGACGGGGGGAGAGCTATTATGTGCAGGGCGTGCACCGCGACACTGTGCGTGCACTGAGCTGGCAGCTTCTGCACAGCAGGCCGTGAACGGGAGGCGAGCGATATGACACAGGCACGCTTGCAGGAGCTGCTGGCCGGGTTCGGCCGCCTGCATATCACCGTGGTGGGCGACTTGTTTCTGGACCGCTGGTGGGAAGTAGACCGCAGCCTGGACGAGCCAGTGTAGAGACGGGCCTCACCGCCTACCAGGTGACGGGCCGCAGGCAGAGCGCCGGGGCCGCGGGCACGGTGCTGAACAACCTGGCCCGCGCTGGGCATAGGCGACGTGCAGGCCGTTATCCATGGTGGGCGACGACGGCGAGGGCTTCGAGCTGCTGCGCCTGCTGGAAAAAGCGGGTATCGGCACCGCCGGGGTGGTGCGGCGCTGCGATATTTTCACCCCCGCCTACACAAAGCCGATGTTCTTTCCTCAAAAAGCAGGGGTAGAGGCAGAGCCTTCGACATCAAAACCGCGGCCCGCCGCCTGATTGCAGCAGCAGCTGATATGCAATATGCAGCGCGCGGCGGCGCAAGCGATGCGCGCTGATTGTGCTGGACCAGCTGACGGAACCCGACGCCGGGGTGGTGACGGCACAGATGCGCGCGGCGCTGGCCGACACGGCGCAGAAATACCCCAAGCTTCTGATTTTGCCGATTCCGCGCCTTTGCAGATGAGTTCACCGGCGTCACCATCAAGTGCAACGACAAAGAGGCGCGCAGCCTTGTGCTTGGGCCGCAGCATGCAGACGACGCCTTCAGCCATTCGGTGATGAGCCAGTGCCAGCGCGAGCTGCGCAGGCGCACCGGCCGCCGCGCCGTGATAACCTGCGGCAGCAGGGGTGTGCTGGTGGAGCAAAAAGGGTGCCAGCGTGCTGGTGCCTGCCTGCCCGCCCAAGGTGATGGATGTGTGCGGCTGCGGCGATGTGTGCACCTCGGGCATGGTGAGCGCGCTGTGCGCGGACGCCCTTGGCAGGAGGCGGCAGAGCTGGGCAACCTGCGCCTCCGTCACCATCCGAAAAATAGGGCAGACGGGCACTTCCCGCCCGGATGAGGTGCTGGACGCAGTACCGCAAATTCTGTAAAAGAAGAGGGCGAATGATGCAAACCTTCCTGTGTTTTTGACATTGGGGGCTCGAAATATAATGTAGGCCTTGTCCGCAGGGACGGCACCGTGCTGGCCCGCCAGAAAAGCCTGTGGGCCGAACATACGGTGCAGGCAATGCTGGGCGAGCTGTTCTGCGCGGGGCATGCCGTGCTGGCCCCGCTGCCCCAGGGCAGAAGGCCCTGCGCGGCCGGGGCCACCATTCCCGGCCTGGCCGACGCTGCCAGCGGCATGTGGGGAGAGGCCAGCTTTTCCGGTATTCGGGAGCTTCCCATCGCGCGCCTACTGAGACAGGAGTTCGGCCTGCCCACAGCCATTGAAAACGACGCGCGGGCATGCGCTTTGGCCGAGCGGCTGTTCGGGGGCCGGAAAAGCTGTGGACGATTTTTCTATGTAACGGTATCCAACGGCATCGGCGGCGCGCTGTTTCTGAACGGGGCGCTGTACACCGGGGCCCTGGGCAATGCGGGTGAGCTTGGCCATTGCACCGCGGTGGAAAACGGCCGCCCGTGCGGCTGCGGCAAGCGCGGCTGCCTGGAGGCGCATGCCGCGGGGCCGGCCATCACTAAAAATTATATGGAGCTTGGCGGCACGCCGGGCGAAGAACGGCGTGCCGCCCACGGCGAAAGATTGCCGCCCGCGCGCGGGCAGGGCGCAGCTGCGCTTTGCACCTTTGCGCTGGAAGGGCGGCTTTTGGGCGCGGCACTGGCACAGGCCGTAAATATTCTGAACCCGGCCCGCATCATACTGGGCGGGGCGTAAAGCCTCGCATACGATGTGTTCGGCCCGGCGCTTGAACAGGCGCTTGGCCGGAATATTTACCGCAAAGCAAGCGGCAATGTGGACGTAATGCCCACGCCGCTGGGCTATAACGGCGGGCTGTATGCCGCAGCCGCACTGGCCATCCTGCGGGCAGAGAAAGGATGATTTTGATGAAAGAATATCTCGACACCTACAAAAAAAGCCTCACGGACGCCATCTGGGCCATTGAAGAACGGAGTTTGCCAAGGCGGTGGAAATTTTGAGGCAGGCATGGTTCCATGACAAACAGGTGTTCATCATGGGCAACGGCGGCAGCGCGGGCACGGCAAATCACTTTGTGTGCGACTTTGGCAAAAACGCCGTGCAGGCCCCGGGAAAGCGCCGCTTCCGTGTGCTGTCTGTCTGCGACAACATTGAAAAAGTCACCGCGCTGGGCAACGATTTCTCCTTTGAGGACATTTTCAGCTTTCAGCTCGGTAACCTGATGAACGACGGCGACGTGCTGATTGCCGTATCGGCCTCGGGCAATTCGCCCGATCTGGTGCGCGCATGCGAGTTTGCGGCGCAGAAGCATGCGCATATCATTACACTCTCAGGCTTTGAGGGCGGAAAGATTAAAGCTTTTGCCGAGGCAGCTTTTGTGGTGCGACGCGAAAGCTATGAGCAAATTGAAGATGTGCACCTGAACATTCTTCACATGCTCACCTATTATTTCAAGACACCCAGAATGCCTGGAGGCATAACGCCCCCTTGTGGCATAATATGCAGACAAAAGCCCTCTTCCAGCGGGAAGAGGGGCCTTTCTGTTATCTGGTTAGGGGAAGCCGCCGGCAGAGCCGGCAAAGGTGCCCATAAAAAGGTTTTCGCTTCCAGTATCAAGCGAACAAGCCGCTGGCAGCCAGCATTGCAAGAGCAGAAAATCTTTCGTTAGAACAGGGGATTCGCCCTTTTGCGGGCTGTGGGGCGGGCGATGCAAGCGGCAGAATTTTCGGCGCGTCTTGGGACGCTTGCCGGTAATAATGCCTTATAGGGCTTACTCTGGCCTTGTTCAGCCGACGGATACGGCTTCAGGGCAGCTCAGGAGGAACAGCGCCTGCACGGCCGCCGCGGCGCGGCAGGCCATTTCGGCGATCAGTCCCTGCGGCGTGAAATGGATGCCGTCCTCACCCAGGACGGCAAATTGCCCTCTGCATCGAAATAGCCGCAGCCGAAGCGCCGGGCAATGCCGGCGTAAATGGGGGCCAGCTCTTTTGATTTCTCCACACTGGATAGAGAGAACTCAATCGCCCTCTTTGCAGCGCAGCGGCGCGGGCGATACCAGCACCACCTTCGGCGCAGGTGAAAAGGGGTATGCTGTGCGAAGGCGAAGCAGAAGCTCCTCCATGCCGTAGCCTATCTCCTGCGCGCACATGATGGCGCGTCTTGGTATCATTGTGCCCAGCATCACCACCAGCGCGTCCGGCGCATGGCTCTGCACGATAGGTACGATTTGCTCGATGCCCGCACGGTACGGCTCAATATAGTCGGAAAAACACTGTGGTACGCGCCCGGAAAGGCCTTCGGCCACCACCTCATACCCTTCCCCCAAAATCTGTGCCATGCGGCAGGGCCAGCGCACCTCGCGCGCATAACGCCCACCGGTGCCGGGCACATAGCCGAAGGTGTTGGAATCGCCAAAGCACAAAATTGTTTTCAAAAGACGGCACGCTCCTTTTTCGATATCTGCGGACCTGCCATGCCGTGCGCGGAACGCCGGGCGCGCCATGGCGCGGGAACCTGAACATCCGTCTGCACCGCGGCCGGGCGGAAAATAGCGGTTCTTCCCGACAGGGCCGCGCCCGGCCTCCGGCAGGTGGTTTGTTCAGTCCTCCAGCGCCATCTGGTTCATCACCGCAGCAATGATTTTAATATCCTCAATATAAGAAGATGGTAAGGTGCTCGTTGGGCGCATGAATCAGAGAGCGGTCGCTGGTGGCGCCAAACATGGCGGCAGGAATATTCTGCTCTATGCAGAACACATGCATGGGCGATGTGCCGTCCATGCTGTAATGCAGGGCGGGCTCTTCGCCGTACAGGCCGCGCAGGGCGTTCACCACAGCGCGCGCAAAGGGGGAGTGCGGGTCGCTGCGGGAAAGCGGGCGCGGCAGCCGTCACCTTCAGCTGCACATCTGCAAAAGCCGTTGTCATCCAGATATTTGCGCAGCGAAGCGGCAATCTCTTCCGGGTTCTGGTCTGGCACAAGGCGGAAATCTATCTTCACACCGGCCTGCAGGCAGAACCGTTCTGGCCCGGGTCAATATAGCCCGAAACGAGGCCGCAGATATTGCAGGTGGGCTCATAATACATACCGCGCAGCACTTCATCGCGCGTTTTGCCGTTCAAGAAATGGTCGATGCCGAAATATTCCTTTGGCCGCCTCGGTGTTGTAGGGGGTCTGTTTTCAAAATGTCTATTTCTTCCTGCGTCAGTGGGCGCACCTTTGTCGTAAAAGCCCGGGATCAGCACACGGTCCGTCTTGTCCTTCAGGGTGCTCAGCGCCCACCAAGCGCCATGCCGGATTTGTGACAATAGGGGGCATAGCAGGAGTGTGAATCTGTCTTGGGGCCCTGGCATTCCAGCTCCACATACAGAAGGCCCTTGGCGCCGAAGTGTACCTGTGCGGGCTCGCCCGGCTCCTTCACGCCGCCCTCCCAGTTGTAGCCGTCACAGGCCAGCAGCTCGGGGTGGGCTTTGGCAAACACCTCCAGGTTAGGGGCTGCCTATCTCTTCCTCGCCTTCTAATGAACTTCACGTTTACGGGCAGCTTGCCGTACACCTTCAAAAACGCGTCTACCGCACATATTTTAGGCAAGGCCGTTTTATTATCCGCCGCGGCCGTAAATGGCGCCGTCGCGTACATCGGCGGAATAGGGGTGGCGTCACCCACTCGTTCAGGGGTCTACCGGCTGCACATCATAATGGTCGTAAAAGCCGAAGGTCTTATCGCGCTCGCCCTTTATCTCGGCATAGATGACGGGTTGCCGCGTGGGCACCTCCTGCGGCTGTGCCCCATGCCGCGCAGAGACTGCTTTACCAGCTTTACCATGTCCTGAATGCCCTCGCCCGTGTCGGCGATACTGGGCTGGCGTGCACCAGCGTGCGCAGGAACTCTGTATATTCGTCCGCGTGCTGGTCGATATAGTCATACTTTCTGCATATCAAAGGTCATTGTTCTCCTTTGTCTTTCTGCGGCATTCAAGCGGCAACTTTTTTCGTCTGTGGCCAGCACATAGTGTGTGCCGCCCACAAGATGCCGAGTGCCGTTTTCTATAGCGGATGCCGCTTTTTTGCATAATCATATCCCACTGCCTTGCGCTGCTTTTCCACACGGGGTTCGTGCGGAATAGCGGAAAGAAGGCTTTTCTGTATAAGGGTGGACGGGGTTTTCAAATATCTCTTCCTTCGAGCCTGTCTCTACCAGATGGCCCAGGTGAAGCACCGCCAATGCGGTCTGAGATATATTTGACCATAGAAAGGTCATGTGCAATGAACAGATATGTACAGCCCGTCTCCTTTCTGAATATCCTTCAGGGGTTTACCACCTGCGCCTGAATGGATATATCCAGCGCGCTGATGGCCCTGTCGGTGATCCGGTTCATCAAGCGCACGCGCAATGCCGATGCGCTGGCGCTGCCCGCCGAAAACTGGTGAGGGTAGCGGTTGGCGTGCATGCGAGATGGCCCACGCGCTCCAGCATGCGGTACACCTTCGTTCGGCGGCATCCTTGTACAGGTGGTGCACGTCCAGCCCCTGCGCAATAATATCTATTACCTTTTTCCCGCGGGTTCAGAGACGCCATGGGGTCTTGAAAAATCATCTGCATTTTTGTGCGCAGCATCTTTGTCTGCGCTGCCGCCGTCAGCCTGCCGGTGATATTTTCGCCGTTAAAGATAATGGTGCCGCCGGTTGGGTACAGGCGTATGATGCTGCGCCCTGTGGTGGATTTGCACCGAACCGGATTCGCCCACAAGGCCATAGGTCTCGCCCGGGAATATCTCGAATGAGATGTCGTCTACCGCCTTCACGGTAAAGGTTTGTTCACTTTGAAATACAATGCTTCAGATGCTCCACTTTCAAAAAGGGGCTGCCTTGCCGCGGTATCCATATCACCGCCCCTTTCAGCATGGCGTCTATGCGCCTTTCAGCTGCGCCGGCATTCTCTACCTTGGGTGTCCGTGATGCAAAAGCCAGGTGGCTGCCTTGTGATGACTGTTGATAGTGAACATGGGCGGCTCCTCTTCAAAGTCTATCGCCATAGCATATTCATTGCGCGGCGCAAAGGCATCGCCTTTCACCGAGATGAAGCAGGTTCGGCGGTGATCCGGGAATGGTGTACAGCTTTTCATCGGCGGTGTCAAGGTCTGGCATGGAGGACAAAAGCCCCAGGTGTATGGGTGGCGCGGCTCATAGAAAATGTCGTCTACCGTGCCGGATTCCACAATTTTTCCTGCATACATCACATCTACAAAATCGGCTATTTTCGCCACCACACCCAAATCGTGCGTGATATAAATAACAGCGATGCCGGTGCGCTTTTGAATATCCTGAATAAGCTCCAGAATTTTTGCCTGCACTGTTACATCCAGCGCCGTAGTTGGCTCGTCGCAAATCAGGAAGCTGTGGCCTGCATGCAAGCGCAATGGCTATCACCACGCTGGGCATGCCGCCCGAAAGCTGGTGCGGATAGTTTTTCATGCGCTTTTCCGCATCTTCAATTCCAACCTCTTCCAGCAGCTCTACTGCGCGCTTGTACGCCTCTGCCTTGGGCGTTTTATAATGATAGCACATCCCCTCCATAATCTGCTTGCCAATGGTCATGGTGGGGTCCAGGCTGGTCATGGGGTCTTGAAACACCATGGCAATGCGCTTGTCCCTTAATGCGCCGGCGCATTTCTTTTTGGCAGAGAGCTTACAAGGTCTTCCGTCACTTCTTTTCACCATCGCGGTAAGTGAATTCCACGCTGCCGGCGTTCACCGTCTCATTCGAGGCGCGGATGCCCATTACCGTTTTCACTGTGACAGATTTGCCCGAACCGGATTCGCCCACAATGGCAAGCGTCTCGCCCTCAAACAAATCCAAATCTACCCGCGCACGGGGCGTTTACCATACCGGCAGACGTTTTGAACGACACATCAAGGCCGCGTATTTTCAGAACATGTTTCTCTCGTCCATTGCTGCGGCCTCCTCACTGCTCTTTCATCTGCGGGTCAATGGCGTCCCGCAGGCCGTCTCCCAGCACGGTGAAGCTGAGCATCAGAATGGCCAGAATGACCACCGGCGCCACAATCATATACGGATATGTCATGGCGGATTTATAACCAAGGTGTTGATCAGAGAGCCAAAGCGATGCCATGGGCTCCTGCACGCCAAGGCCAATGAAGGCGAATGCCTCCAGAAAAATGGCGTCCGGAATGGAAAAGGTAAAGGTGATAATGATTTGTCCAAAATGCATTGGGCAGCATGTCCTTGCGCACGATGCGCAGGCTGGGCGTGCCCAGTGTTTTGGACGCCAGGACAAATTCCTGGTTTTTCAGCTTCAGCACCTGTGCGCGCACGATTCGGCTCATGTTTACCCATGAGGTGATGGTGAGCGCAATGACAATGCTGGCGATGCCGGGCTTCATCACAAGCAGCAGAAGCGTCAGAATGACCATGGACGGATGCCCACCAATATCTCGATAAAACGCTGCATCACATTGTCTATCCAACCGCCGAAATAGCCCGAGATAAGCCCATATACCACGCCGATAAGCAGGTTTACCGTGATGGACAAAAAAGGCTATCATCAGCGAAATGCGCGTGCCTGCCCACGCGTGTGAAAAAATATCACGCCCAAGGTTGTCGGTGCCGAAATAGTGGTATTCCTCAATGCCCTTCTGCGCATATATGTCTACGCCGTTCAGCGTGCCGTCAAAGATGCCAAGCTTTTCAAGGCCGGGTATCTTGGGCGGCAGGTTCGTTGCCGCCGCATTGACATCCTTATATGTATAGCCGCTACCATGGGCGCCACAATGGCGAACAGCATCACCAGTACGATGAGCACAAGGCCGATGATGGCGCCCTTTGTTGGCGCACAGGGCGCCAGCACATCGCGCCCATAAGACTGGCTGGCATGTTTTCGATCTCCGCCGTCGGATGGCGGTTTGCAACGCGGAAATCCTCCGCTGTGAGGTGCGTTTTCTTCCACTTTGTCATTCCTCCTTCGCAAGGCGGATGCGCGGTCTATCACGCCGTACAGAATGTCACAAGCAGCATCACGCCAATGAACATCACGCTGTAGATAAAGCTGATGCCAGAGGATGACATTGTAATCGTTGTTCTGGATAGCCGTAAAAATAACTTCCGATGCCGGGGGATGGAAAATGCCTTTTCCACTACAAGCGATCCTGTCATCAGGTTCACCACAAGCGGCGCCAGCACAGTAATGATGCCGATGAGTGTGTTGCTGGCGCAGCGCGTGCCGGGTGATGAGGCGTGTGCGCGAAATGCCCTTGGCGTCTGCCAACTGGATATAATCGGAGGTGAGAACCTCCACCATCTCGCTTCGCGCGTAGTGCGCAATGGAGACCCTGTGAACATGCACAGCGAAATGGTGGGCAGCACGCTGGAAAGCCCCGGCTCTGCCGTGCTGTAAATCGAGGGAACATTTTTATTTTGAACCCCAAAAAGGAAAGCCCCAGCGCAAACACAAAGCTTGGCAGGCTAATGCCCAGCACCGACACAATGGTGGCCAGCGTGTCGAACCAGGTGTGCCTTCAGCGCCGCCACAATGCCGCTGAGGCTTTCTGACGCTGCCCACGGCCGCTGCCTGCAGCCCCAGCCGCAGCGATATCGAAGCCTGGCCCCAGCATATCCGCCACCGGCATGTTCTTCTGAATCGAATAGGACGCCAAAATCGCCGGTGAGCATATTTTTGATATAATTGAAAAGCGCACCATCACAGGCTTATCCAGCCCATATTTCGGTTCAGCATCATTTTCTGTGTTCCGTCATTTTTTCGTCGTTGAACGGCGAGCCCGGCATCAGTTCCAGCATCAAAAACAGAACGAACAGAATGACGAACACCGTCACCACTGCAATGCACAGGCGCTTGAACACATATTTTTTCATGGAAGGGCTCCTTGCCTGCCCGCACAAGCGGGCTTTTTTTACAGGTCTCTGACGGCCTGTTTGAAAAAAGCGCCGTGGGATATGCCCAGCATATCCCGGCGGCCAGGTTCCGTTACATGCGGGTTTCGCCTTGCGGGATTCCCCTTTGCGGAAGTCTTGTTCAAATCGCGATAAATCCATTCAATGCCGATAAAGTGGTAATCCATACCCGTGACACACCGGGCGGGTGAGGTGGCCTGCCGTTCTGATACAGCGGATCATGCCCATCTCATCCATCAGGATAGCCTCGGCATCAATCAGTGCCTGCCAGCGCTCTTCCGGCTGCAGGGGCAAGCTCGTTCTGTGCAGCGTCCATCAAGGGCACATATTCCTCATTCACCCATTTGCCGTAATTGAGTTTGCAAAGCGGTCGGACGTATACAGGCTCAGCAGTGCATTGGTCGTCATAGTCCGAGCCCCCAGCGGTGCAACAAAGGTCGAAATCAAACTGCATGTTTTTCGATGGCGAACCTTCTTGGGAACGCCTGCATCTCCACCGTCACGCCGGGCAGCGTCGTCTCCTATTTCAGACTGCACAAAGGCCGCCATATTCGAAGCCGACTCGCTGTCCTCATACATCAGGGTGAAGGTAACAGTGTCTGTACCAAGCTCCTGTTTGGCCTGTTCAGTGTTCACAGCCTTTTTCCTTATCGGTAAAGGTGTAGAGGGCCGATTTCTTTGGAAATACGCCGTCCGGGCCCTTGGCAAATCCTGCAACGCAGCCCTGCGCCACCACAAACCGTCATTCGAATGGGTGATGTTCAAAGTGTCGCGATTACTGCGCAGGAGATAGCGCGGCACAAGGTTCACATTGCTGAATATTCATTCTGCCAGTTGGGCATGAGTTCCAGATACCAGCGCACCAATTTGCGTGGAGAAGCCCTCTTCATTGCGGTACTGGTTCACAAGGTCGCCGTCAGCTTCACATAGTCGATATCGCCGTTCTCATAGCTCATCAGCAGCCTGCTGCGTGTCGGCAATGATTTGGTAATTGATGACATCGGTTTTGATGCTGCCGGCATTGTAATAGTTCTCATTTTCTCCAAAGCACCGCCAACGTGCCGCCCACATCCCATCTCATCTTGGGCCGCTGAACGAAGGCTGTCCACTGTCAGAGCAAAGCTGTCGCCCTGCTCGTGACAAATTTTTCAGCAGTGGGAAAACGGGGTGAATACCATGGCGTGCTCAAAATAGGCACAGGGGCGTCAGCTGCACTTCAAAGGTGTAGTCATCCATGCAGAAACACCCAGCTCATCCACAGGCAGTCGCCGTGGCAATCTCGGCCGCGTTTTTCACGCTCAGCACTTCATCCAGCATCCAGGCATAGGCGCCGGCCTGGCGGGGTCACAGACGTTTCCAGGCAAAGACGAGTCGTGGGCCCGTCAGCGCATCGCCGTTAGACCATTTCGCGTCTTCCCTGAGCTTGAATACGTCATACCGTCTTCACTCATAAT
>VOFH01003042.1_pt1 | contig 25648 bp, 55 predicted proteins | sample 5384091 | NCBI WGS metagenome assembly VOFH01 (sample SAMN12384727, study PRJNA508395) | human gut metagenome | isolation source: healthy gut G | host: Homo sapiens
CGTATTATATTTTTCGGAGGCTTGTTTTATAGTTATGTTAGCACTCGAAAGAGATGAGTGGTAACATAACTTATCAAAAATGCGGTTTCGTATTTGCAGATATTGAAAATCGACGCAAAGCTCTGGAAACATTGGATGGGTCAGAGCGTGCAGACGGAGTTGCGGTGCGCGCCGAAAATGATTCCTCTGATTTCAGCGGCAAATTAGGATTTACGCTGAAAATCGGAAATCGAGAAAAGAATCCGCCGTGCAAAGAAGCGGATCTGTCGGCGCTGAGTCATAATGAGAGGTGCAGGAAAATGGCAAAAAACAGTTTAAGGCGGAATCAAAAACTGCTGGATATGATGATCAATTCGATCTATACAAATAGCAAATCTTTCTGAGAGAACTGATTTCCAACGCCAGCGATGCGATCGACAAACTCTACTACGAAGGACCGGAGGGGCTGTCCAGAGACGACTTTTATATTGCTCTTGAGACAGATATGGAGGAGAGAACTTGTCCATCATCGATAACGGTATCGGTATGACAAAAAGAAGAGATGGAAGAAAATCTGGGGAAACTCATCGCACAGCGGTTCTTTAGATTTCAAAAAGTCTCTGGACGATCAGGAATCCGAAGGGATATCATCGGTCAGTTCGGTGTCGGTTTTTTATTCCGCATTATGGTAGCCGACAAGGTTACGGTAATCTCCAGAAAGTTCGGAGAAGAGGAGTGCTGGCAGTGGGAGTCCACCGGAGCCGACGGCTACACGATGCTGGAAAGCGCGATGGTCGGCCACGGGTACGAGAATCATTCTTCACATTAAAAATAAATACGCAGGGACGACAACTTCGACGATTATCTCTTCGACTACAAGCCGTTTCTTAGTCAAGAAATATTCCGACTACATCAGATATCCGATTCAGATGGAAGCGGGAAAGAGCAGACAAGAAAGAAGGCGGAGAAGAAACCAGTTCGAGATACATAAAAGATATTGGAAACGCTCAACAGCATGGTCCTCTGTGGAAGAAGAGCAAGAGCCGAATCTCCGATGAAGAGTACGCGCTTTATCAGAGAAATTTTACGGACAAGGACAAACCGCTGAGAACGATTCATTACAGCGTGGAAGGTCTGTCTTCTTTTCAATGCTCTTCTGTTTATTCCGGAGAGACCGCCGTTCAACTATTTTTCCGCAGATTATGAGAAGGGACTTCAGCTGTACTCCAGCGGCGTTCTCATCATGGACAAATGCGCGGAGCTGATTCCGGACCTTCGGTTTTGTCAGAGGTATCGTGGGACTCTCAGGATCTTTCCCTCAATATCTCGAGAGAAATGCTGCAGCAGGATAAGCAGCTGAGGAATATGGCGAAGAGTATCGAAAAGAAGGTCAGAAACGAGCTCCTTTCTCCATGCTCAATACCGACAGAGAAACCTATGCTAAGTTCTTCCATGATTTCGGACTGGCTCTCAAATTCCGGCCTCTATAACAGTTTCGGTCAGCTGAAGGAGGAGTTGGAAGATCTGCTGCTGTTTTATTCCTCTTCCGAACAGAAGATGGTCACTATGAAAGAGTATGTGTCGAGAATGAAAGAGGACCAGAAGTATATCTATTACGCGGCGGGCGCTTCTGTGGAGAAGATCGAAAAACTGCCGCAGATCGAACTGATTCGCGACAAGCGGGTTACGAAATCCTCTATATGACAGACGATGTGGATGATTTCTTGGTACGTATTCTCAGAAACTATCAGGAGAAGGGGAATTCGCTCCGCTTCCGGCGAAGATCTCGGCCTGGAGGAAACGGAAGAAGAAAAGCAGGAATTCGAAAAGAAAGCGGATGAGAGCAAGGATATGCTGTCCAAGATGACGGAGATGCTGGGAGGAAGAGTAAAGGAAGTAAGGCTTTCACAGACTGAAGTCCAATCCGGTCTGCCTGGCGGTAGACGGCGATGTATCCATCGAAATGGAAAAAGTGCTCAATTCCATGCCGACAAAGGATAAAGTACAGTCGCAGAAGGTTCTGGAACTGAATCCGGATCATCCTGTATTCCAGTCGCTGGTCGGTGCCTACAACAGCGAGGATACACAGAAACCTCCGGTTTATACCGCGCTTCTGTACGATCAGGCGATGCTCATCGGCGGCCTGAACATCGAAGATCCGGTGACGCTTTACCAACCACGTCTGCGAACTGATGAAATAAAGGCGCGGCGGTATCCTCTCGGATATCGCGGGACGCGGAAAAGTCTTTCGGATTACCTGAACCCGTAGCAATAGAAAGAAACGCATCCGGATGAAAAAATCCGGATGCGTTTTCCCTGTTTTACGGGAAGAATGAAATATGTTACTATGAATATATCAGAGGAACATAGTGCCGGTACGTCCCGCTGTTATCAGCGGCGGGATCCGTTTCGGATTTTGACGGTGATTTGTATGCAGATCCGCAGAAATCCGTAAAAACAGGCTGTTTCGGTGCTGTGCTGAAATTTTCGCATGTCTGAATCAGGCGGACTGGCCGGTAATATCCCGGTCGGAAGAATGCGAAAAACGGTGGGGTGAAGGAGGATGGCGAAACGGATGAACGCAGGTGAGAAGAGTCTGTTAAAAGCGCTGGATCAGGGCGGTATCGTAGCGCTGGTAGATCAGTACGGCAATTATATATGTAAACAGACGATGGGAAGAGGATACCGGCATGACCTCGGATCAGGTGCTGGGCAAAAATTGGAGACGTCGTTTCCGGTTCAGCCATGATGCTGTCTGCGGACGGGCAGAGTGATTTTGGGAGAAAATGTTTCTGCGTTCGAAAGCAGGCAGGGAGCTTTCTTCTATTATGAAATATCAGCCGGTCTTTGACGAAGAAAAAAAATGTGAGCGGCTGTCTCATCACTTTCTCTGTTCAGCAGATTGGAGGAAGCGCAGGATTTTTTCAAAAAAACTGGATCAGATTCTCGAAGAGTTTCAATATCTCAAGTCGCCGGAGCGCGGTTCTTCCGGAGCGAAGTACAGTGTGCAGAGCATCATCGGAGAGACAGTCGAATGCGGGCATGTGATGTCAGAGAGCAGATTTATATCGCCGGAGCCACGGCGGCGTCCTGTCTCATCGAGGGAGAGACGCGGGTACGGGAAAGGAGCTGGTGGCGCATGCGATTCACTAACGTCAGTATGCGAAAATCTTTCCTTTTGTGAAGGTGAACTGTTCCGCAATTCCGGAAAATCTGATGGAATCGGAATTCTTTGGCCACGAGGAAGGAAGTTTTACCGGAGGCGTCAAAGGCGGCAAAAGCGGGGAAATTTGGAAAAGGCTCATTTGGGGCAGCATGTTTCTGGATGAGATCAACGCGATGAGTCTCAAAGATGCAGCCGAAGCTTCTCCGAGCTCTGCAGGAAAAATCGAGCGCGTGGGCGGTACGAGAGCATTCCTGTCAACGTCCGCGTCCTTTCCGCATCAACATACTCTCGATTATCTCGTGGAGCAGGGTTTTTCGCCGAGTTTATTCTATCGTCTCAATATCATCACGGTAAAGATTCCGCCCCTCTGCGCCGCAGGAAAGAAGATATTCTTCCGCTGACTCAATCTTTTATCAAACGGTATAATTCGAACTGTCCGGAATGTCAGCGGTATTTCCGACTGGCGCGCTGCAGTATCTCGACAGAATACGACTGGCCCGGAAATGTCAGAGGTTGCAGAATGTCATCGAACGCGTCATGGCCTCTACCTGGGAGGATCGTCTGGATGTTGAAGTCTTCCGATTCTCTCCCCATCTCAGCGCAGCGCAGCGGACTGCCATACCTTCCGCTCCGGCCGGCTTTGGAAGAGAAGCCGGAAACGGCGAAAAACGAAATCTGTGCGGACGCCGGCAGAGGAGCGTCGACGGCGCAGGCCGGAGAGTCTCTGCGTGACGCGGACGCTTCCCGCGGAAATACTTCCTTGAGCAGGCAGAAGGAGGCCAGTGAAAAAGAGGCGATTCTGCGGGCTCTGCAGATCAACGGAATGAATAAATCAAAAAGCAGCAAGAATGTTAAATATTTTAGAACTTTGCTGTATAAAAGCTGGAAAAGTACGATATAACATGTTAGAATATCGGAGGTGTGGGATTTTCGGGCAAAAATCGCGGAAAAGCTAAAATAGTGTAAAATAAAATTTACACTATTGAAATGCGATTGAATACAAATATGTAAATAAATATTTACATATTGTGATGTAAGACGGCGCCCTGAGGATGAATGTCGGATTTTACGTAAAATTGTCTGAAAAAATATTTTTACAGATCATCGGAGAATCGCTTTATCCTTGGAAAATCAGTGATCTCCGATATTTCGCAGCGACCTGTAAAAAATAATTAATATTTTTAACAGGATTGTCAAAATTGGCATGCAAATTGCAGTATATAAATAATGGCAAGCGAAGTGAGAGATGCACCGCAAGAGGTAATTTGATCATAGCATTGCTGCATGATTTAAATTAATAAATAATGATGCCCGTTCTGCGGATATGTGATCTGCAAACGCATATGCGCGAGAGGGACAGGTATCAAGTTACTCAACAAACCAATATCACAAAATTTTTTAAGGAGGTGGCTTGTTTGAATATTTTAACTCCATTTGAGTATTTCGCTCCAGAAACTCTGGACGAAGCCTCGAACTGTTAGCTACTAAGGGAAAATGCCAAGGTACTCGCCGGCGGCACAGACTTAATGATTCAGCTCAAGGAAAAATGATTCATCCAGCAAACGTAATCGATGTAACTCACATTCTGAATTACAGGAATTTAAAGTAGAAGATGGTAAGGGGTGTTGTTCTCGGCGCTGCTACCACGGATGCTTTCATTGAATTCTCTGAAGAAATGAAGGCTAAGTACCCTGCATTAGCTTATGCTGCAGGTGAAATCGGAGGTCCTCAGGTAAGAGAAATGGGTACCATCGGCGGTAACCTCGCAAACTCCGGTCCTTCCGCTGAAACTCAGCTTCTCTGATTTGCTACGGAGCTGAAGTCGTTCTCGCTAAGAAGGGCGGAAAAGAACAGTTCCTGTTGCTGATTTCATCACCGGTAACAGAAAGAACTGCCTCGAAGACGGAGAAATCATCAAGAGCGTCGTTCTGCCTGAACCTAAGGCTAATACATATGTTAAGTATGCATATGTAGGTATGAGACAGTCCATGGAAATCGATATCGCTAACATGGCGATCAGTTTAACTGTAGACGGCGACACTATTACAGATGCTAAGTGCGTAATGGGTTCCGTAGCGATTAAAGCCTCTGGTTTCCGGAAGCAGTTCTAAGGCTCTCATCGGTACGAAGCTCGGCGACGAAGCTGCGATCAAGGCAGCAGGCGAAGCTGCACAGTCTGAAGTTCATCCGATCACAGACGTAAGAGCTTCCGCCAACTACAGAGTAGACGTTATCGGTGCGTTGGCAAGAAGAATCTTAAGAGAACTTGCTGAAGAAATTCAGGGCTAATAGGGGTGTATTCGACAATGAAAAAACAGCTTGTTACATTAAATATTAACGGCGAAGATATGGATTTAAGAATTGCTCCTACTGACGTTCTCGCTGACGTACTCAGAAAGGAAGCAGGTCTTACTGGTAAAGAAGGGTTGCGGTCAGGGTGACTGCGGCGCTTGTACAGTTATTATCGATGGTAAGGCAGTATTATCTTGCCTGACTCTCGCTATCGCTTGTCAGGGTAAAAAGATCACTACAATCGAAGGTATCGCTGATCAGAAGACCGGTGAAATGAATCCGATCCAGAAGGCGTTCTTAAACCACGGCGCAGTTCAGTGCGGTTTCTGTACTCCTGGTATGGTAATGTCTTCTTACAACTTATTAACTGAAATCCCATCCTACGAGAGCTGAAATCAGAAGAGCGCTTTCCGGCAACCTTTGCAGATGTACTGGTTACATTCTGATTTTCGAAGCTGTAGAAGCATGTGCGGCAGAAGGCGGGGTGTTATAAATGGCTATGAATAAAATGTATGAAGTTTCTAATAGATATCATGACTATAAAGGACTACACGAGAGAATATACAGAAGTAGGCAGATCCATTCCTCGTCTCGACGGTCCTATGAAAGTTACAGGTAAGTTACAGTACACAGACGACTTAACTTTACCGAGAATGGTATATGCAAAGATCTTAAGATCTCCACACGCTCACGCTGTAATTAAAAATATCGATTTCAGCAAAGCTCTGGAATTAGAAGGTGTTCTCGACGTTCTGACCGGTAAGGACTTCCCTATCGATTACGGTATCGTTGCTCACTCTGCAAATGAAGAAGTTCTCGCAAGAGAAAAGGTTCGTATGTGGGGTGAACCGGTAGCTGCTGTCTGTGCTATGACAGAAGAAATCGCTGAAAAGGCGCTCGAACTCATCGATGTTGAATACGAATTACTTCCGGTAATCGTTGACGCAAGAGATTCCGAAAGAATGGCAAACGAAGAAGGCGTTCTCATTCATGAGGATAAGCCGGGCAACATCGCTCACCAGGGTAAGCAGCAGTACGGTGACGTAGACGCTATCTTAGCTGAATCCGACGTTGTAATCGAACAGGAATTCTATTCCTGCCAGTATCATCAGTCCTTCATCGAACCTCAGTCCGCTTTTAGCAGACTTCGACGTTCACAAGAACAAGCTCCACTTATACGCAACTTGCCAGGTACCTCACTATACTCACCAGCAGTTAGCTAAGGTTCTCCAGATGCCTATGAAGGACATCAGAATCACAGTTCCTCTCCTGGGCGGCGGTTTCGGCGGTAAGGGCGTAGCTACTACAGCTGACTTCATTACTTCCAAGTTCTCCTCCAGAGTAGGCCGTCCGGTTAAGTGCACTTACGAAAGATCTGAAGTATTCGCACAGAACCAGGGTCGTCACCCTGCTTCATGAAGTTTAGAATGGGCTTCGATAAGGAAGGTCATATCACAGCAGTTGACTTTGATAACCTGATGGTTGCAGGTGCTTACATGTCTTGGGGTGTTGTAGTATTATTCTACACAGCTTCCATGACTCACCTCCCTTTATGTAACTCCGGCTGCTAAGTTCTCCGGTAAGCTCATCTACACAAATACAAACACTTGCGGCGCGCACAGAGGTCCTCGGCGGTTCCCAGCCAAGATTCGCAATGGAAATCTTAATGGATATGGCAGCTGAAAAGCTCGGCATGACTCCGTTACAGATCAGATTGCTCAACGCAGTAGAATCCGGTCATACTTGCCGTTCTATGATGTATGTACCTCATACAGAATACAAGAAGACTCTCCAGACTGCTGCGGATAACTGTGACTTCGAAAACAAGTATGGCAAGCTTCCGTTTGGTGAAGGTGTTGGTATCTCCGGCGGTTACTATATCTCCGGTACTTCCTACACTCTGTACCCTCCTACAAGCCTCATACTGTAGCTAACGTTAAGATCGAAGGCGAAAACAACGTAGTATTATACTGCGGTGCTACAGATATCGGTCAGGGTGCTGACATGGTTATGGCTCAGATGGCTGCTGAAACTCTCGGCGTAAGATCCGAAGACGTTAAGGTAGTATCCAGAGATACTGAGCTGGCTACATTCGACCTCGGTACGTTCGCTTCCCGTGTAACTTATGCTACCGGCTGGGCGATCAGAAGAGCGTGCGAAGCTGCTAACCAGTTACTCTTCCCTGTTGCTGCTGCTATCATGGGCTGCCGTGGTCAGAAGTCGGCGTTAAAGGACTATCAGTTCTACTCCATCTACGAAAAAGAAGAGAAAGAACGTTGACTGGAACGAAGTAGTAGATCAGTACATCTCTGCTAACGGTCCGCTCATCACTTCCGGACAGTTCACACCTCCAAGAAGAAAGGGTATCCAGCAGGGCGGTAACATCGGTCACTCCCTCTACATCTCGGTTTCACGACTCAGATCGCTCACGTTAAGGTTGACCTCTACACCGGTAACGTACACGTTCTGGACATCACAGAGGCAGGCGACCTCGGTCAGCCGATCAACCCTATGTCCTGCGAAGGTCAGGTTCACGGTTCCATCCAGATGGGTCTCGGTAACGCATTACTCGAAGAAATGCGTTATGCGGAAGACGGCAGATTACTCAACCCGTCTTTCCACGACTACAAGCTCTGCGGAACTTTAGATATGCCTGAAATCAACGCTGAGATCGTAGAATCTTACGACCCATCCGCTCCTTACGGTGGTAAGGAATCCGGCGAAGGTCCTATCCAGCCGACACCTCCTGCAATCTTCAACGCTGTATATGATGCGATCGGTTACAGATGTACAGAACAGCCTCTGACACAGGAAAAGGTTCTCAACTACCTCAAGTCTATCGGTAAGAACCTCTAATTCTCTGGGAATTAATTAAGGCTATTTTTCGGAAGCGGCAGATATTCTGCCGCTTTTTTGTGGTGAAAGCACGGCGAAAGATGTATGGAAATAATCGATTTTCCTATGTTCTGCGGTGCTGCCTGTACATACATCTTTGTATGTCGGTATATAAAATTAATTTGATATTTTTTAGACATTTTTGTTATCCTTTTATCTTATCTTCTTTTATATTTTTTGTCTCTTCGCATCCCGATGATTGCGATACGCGCAGATTTTTATGCTGCGGTGCTCAAATGATATGAAACAATTCTATTATTTTATAGATAATTCATTTAAAAAAATATTCACCGATGGCAGTGAGACCGTAATTTTTTCTGAAAATGTTAAAAATATATCATGCAATTTTTCTGTATCTGTGCAGATATGAGAAATATTGTTGACTTAAGCTTATATTTAGGTATAAAATAAATTTAGTTCGTGTATAAATAATGTTCGATTGGAGGACAGATAAACAATATGAGTAATCCATATAAAACCCGTGAGGGCGGAGCGACGGTAACAGTATTCGTTCCTTATGACTGCCAAAATAACTGCCCTTTTTGCGTAAATAAGGAAGAATATGAAAATATGGAAGGTTTCAGTCTCGAGAAGATCTGCGAGAGCATCCGTGTGATGGACGGATTACGCCGGAATGCGATTTTGTATTCACCGGCGGCGAACCGTTTTCGAATCTTGAATCTCTTCAGATCCTCCTGGATCAGGTGCCGGCGACGCATAAGGTCTATATCAATACGACATTCTGGTGTTTGCTGACCGTACGGGTGATGAGATGATCGAGTTTGTGGAGCGCAACAAGGACAAGATCACCTGCATCAATATTTCCCGTCACCTCGTACCTTATGTGGAAGAATCTCCGGATGAGCTGATCGCGAGAATTCCGACGAATACCCGAGTAAACTGTGTGCTCTACAGGGATTATCCGAGAGACGAACTGGTGCAGTATATGAGGCGTTTTAAAAGTATCGTATTCCGATTCAGTTCCGTTTCGATTATACAGATACGACACCGGAAAATCTCTATGATGAAGAACACGATATGATTCTCAGAGATCTGAAAGAATTCTGCAGATATACCGGTCTCGACGGCTGCAGAATGCGCTGCGGATATCATTTTAATTTTGAGGGCTGGAGCTGACTTATCATAAGACGCTGCCGTACAGCACGATCGTGGAAAATGACGGTGACCAGACATATGATATTCTTTACGATATTCTCATCAAACAGAACGGCGATATCCACGGCGATTGGGACGGCAAGATTCTCGACGTAGAAAAATACAGAAACGTTACCTTTGAGCCTTACGATCTCAGATGGATCGAGACCTGCTAAAATATGCCGGACGGTTTTTGCTCCGCAGCGCCTGCTGCGGAGTGTTTTTTATTCTAAAATGATTTTAAATTTTGTGTTATAGGAGAAAAATCCGGGTATTTATACATCGTAAGCCGTAAATCAGCACAGACTTCATAAAGACCCAAAACTCGGCGGCTGCAATGACTGAAGAAAAAACTTGTTCTTGCTATATTATCGAAAATGAATTAGAATAATTGTGCAAGATAATCATAGCGGATCCGATTTCAGATCCGTTTTTTATCGCAATCGGTATCGGAACGAAATAAAGAATCGAAAGAGGCGAGGCATCGTCAGATGCTCCGCTTATTTGTCTGCAAGCCGGCAGATACGCGGTTGTTTCCGGTGAGGACAAAGCGTTTTTCGATTATGATGCCGGCAGGCGAGGGACGATGCCGGCATCCCATTCCTGTAGGGGATGAACTGCAATTGGAGGCTTATTTTGAAGAAGGAAATCATCAGAACAGAAGATGCGGTAGGCAAGATTTTAGCTCACGATATTACCAGGATTGTAAAAGGAGAATTTAAAGGCTCTCTTTAAGAAGGGTCATATCATCGCTCCCGAGGACGTGGACCGGCTGCTGGATGTGGGAAAGAGCAATATTTACGTGCTGCAGCTTTCCGGCAGCGAAGTTCATGAGGACGAAGCGGGAATCCGTCTGGGAGCTGCGATCAGCGGCGAAGGGATTTATACGCAGCCGCCGAAGGAGAGCCGCGTCAATCTGTTTGCAGAACATGACGGTTTGCTGAAAATCAATGAAGAAGCGGTACAGGAGATCAACGACCTGCCGCTGGTCATATGCGCGACACTGCCGAATCATACGCCGGTAGTCAAAGGACAGATGCTGGCGGGGGGACGAAGGTGATTCCTCTGGTGGTCGATGAGGCGGATATCGCGGAGGCGGAGAGGATCTGCAGCGAAGCGGACTGGGTCATCGAAGTCAAGCCTTACAAAAAGAAGAAGGTGGGATGTCATTACGGGAGTGAAGTTTTTATAACCGCATTCCCGATGCTTTCGCTCCTGTGATTACGGAAAAAGTTGAACATTATGGATCTGAGATTCTCGAGATCACCTATGCTCCGGACGATCTGGATATCATCTCTGAAAAGATTCTGGATCTGAAAAAAGGCGCGGACGTGATTTTCACTACCGGCGGCATGTCGGTGGATCCGACGATCTCACGCCGACGGCGATTAAGAAGGCGGGGCTGATATCGTCACTTTATGGCGCTTCTGCGCTTCCGGGGGCTATGTTTATGATGGCTTATCTGGACGATACGCCGATTCTCGGCGTTCCGGCCTGCGGTATGTTTTTTCAGGACGACTGTCGTCGATCTTCTCCTTCCGAGAGTCTTCGCAGACGAAAAGATTACAAGGCGCGACATTACCAGCTTCGGCGTTGCGGCCTTTGTATGCAGTGCGACGTCTGCGTATGGCCAAGGTGCACATTTGGAAATGAAATTTTCGGACAGGTAATCTGAACCCGGTCCGGCGGACAGCCGATGGGTTTTTAAATAAGATAAAATAAGAAATTGGAGGAATCAAAATGGCAGAGTATACGAGAGAGTGGAAATACAGAGCCTGGCATCCGGCAGAGCAGAAGATGTATTAGCCGGAAGATCTGGAAGAACCGGATACAGAAGAAGACGCGCCGAAAACGATTTACGGACAGCTGATCGACGGGGTTCTTCATATTGCGGACATCAAGACACAGCCGCCGACCGAACTGGTACCGATGCAGAGTACCAACTGGTTTGATCAGGAGCAGTTCGAAGTGTACGAAGGCGATATCGTGGAAATCGACGGAAATCCGTTCCAGGTGATCTGGGACGATGAGATCTCCGGATATCTGCTTTTGGGTCTGGATGGCACGATTTCACCGGGGGAGCCTATCTGGGCGACGCGATGAAGATCGTAGGAAATGTCTTCGAAAACGGGGATGCCGATCCGGAGGAGCGCAGACGTGAATTGAAGTTCAGAGCCTGGGATCCGGACGCTAAGATCATGTATGAGCCGGAAGATCTGAAAGATCCTCAGACGGATATGATGATTTCACTTTATGCGTATCTCTCTTTCGGCGCTTTATATATCTATGACTTAAAGAATGATCCACCGATGGAGCTGATTCCGATGCAGAAGACCGGCTGGAAAGATGCCGACGGCGCGGAGCTGTATGAAGGCGACATTCTCTTCTATGGGGAATATGATGAAGTAATTCAGATCGTATGGAGCGATGAAGTCGGTCAGTTTATGCTGATGGCAAACGACGGAACTCTCTCTCCGGGAGATAAGATGACAGTAGAGCAGACCAAGCTGGCGGGAAATATCTATCAGTCGCCTGCCATGGTACCTCAGCTTTAGTAAAGGAGTGTTCATTTATGGAAGAGAATTACAAGAGACTGGATATTTATAATAAAAGATATTATTGAAAAGTTCGACGGCATGTATGTTGATTTTTATCTTGAGGACGACATGTTCGAAATCGAAGGTCAGTTCTTTACGATCGACGGTCAGCTGTATATCGAAGTACACGATTCCGTAATGCATATCCTGGAGATGGCGGGCAAAGAGTTGAGGGTAGGTCAGGTAGGAGAACTTTCACCGCCACCAGACCGGATAATCACCGTTTTACATGGAAATCAACCGGGTTTATTATCTGATGGAAAATCCGGCAGCGGCTGATTTTATGGAAATGTTCGAAAAGAACGGGGTAAGCCAGTTCTTCCTCAAACTCACAGACGTTATGGTGAAGCATGACGGAGAGACAAACAAATGGAAGATTACCAAAAAAATAAGATCAATATGTATTATGTGGGCGATACGATCGAATATGATTCCATCGAAGAGCTCTGCGCGGACAATGCGGACGTGATGGGCGGCACATGGCAGGCGGTAGTCTATGAGGCTTATGAGGGAGGAATCCGATTTTACCGTCTGGCGTTAAACGGAGGTATTTATGGGGAAAGTCGTAATTGAAAGCGGTACGATAGATTTTGAACCGGTAAGACACAAAGAAGGCTGCGGCAGATGTCCGTCCGGGTGCCGAACGGTATGCCAGCGCTATAAATCAGTAGGTTACGATATCGTCGAAGGCGAGATGGACGATTTTGAGCTGGTTCCGATTACGGTGGATTACGGTTCTTTCCGGAAGCCAAAACCGGACAGCGGAGAAGAGTAAGAGGACTGAAATGGAATTTAACGGAAAAAAAGCAGATATCGTGTTTACGATAAAGGCGGTGGAGAGTATTCCCTGTGATCTGAGAGGGCAGGTTCTGGGTTTTGACGGAAGCGGAGTTCAGGTCTCGAGCCGATCGAGACGCCGTGGCCGATGCCCTGGGTGACAGCGGAAATCACGAAGTACGCATCCGGTGAAATCGAAATGCCGAAAGAAGATAAATTCCGAATCTATAATCCGGAAGAACCGGATCAGTATGTATTCGTATCTGTGGAGAGATTTTAACCGGCTTTTTTACGAGACACGCCGCCACCGAAAAGAGAAAAGGCGGTATAAACAGCATACCGGCGGTTACATGCGCGGAAAGGGATCGTTTTAGATTTCCTTTCCGCGTCTTTTCGAGCCGGCAGCAGGAAAGAGGACGAAGCGGTCTTACAAAAAAGAGGCCGCAGAGGGAAAGTGCAAATGCTGAAACTGATAGTAACATTGAAACAGGCGCCGAAATCGAATATGGTTTCCATGCAGGAAGGAACAAATATCGTAGTCCGAAATCCGGAGGACGCGATGCTTACGTTTGACGACTGTAATGCCTTGGAACTGGCAATGACGTTGAAGGACGCCATGGGAGACGACGTACATATCACCACACTCAGCTTCGGAAACGACAAGACAGAGGAAATTCTGCGGGAATCCTGGCTCTCGGTGTAGATCGGGCGATTCTTGTAAACGACGGGCAGATGAGAGGGTCGGATACCTGGCCACGGCGCGGGCTCTCGCCGCCGCGGTGAGAAAGATCGGCGACTTTGACGCCGTGCTGACAGGGCATGCCAGCATGGACGGCAGAACCGGCTTTGTGGGTCCCATGCTGGCCGAGGAACTCCACCTGCCGTATCTGACAAACGTGTGCGAATTTGAGAAGCACGGCCGAAGGCTTACCGTAAAGCAGGGATTTGGGTTCCGTCATCGAGACGGTGGATTCCGGCTGTCCGGCGGTGCTCAGCAACCTCAAGAAAAAATACAGCCTGAGAGTCATGTCCATTGCGGGGATTCGGGGCCGCTATGAAAATGGAAATCGAAAGATGGGATCTGGAGGACATCGGGTTCGATCCGGCAAAGGTAGGTCTTTCCGCCGCGGGGTTGTCATCGATAAAATTCGTCCGTCGAAAAAAGGAACGACTGCAGATACAGATGTTTTCGATCAGTATAAAGATGGAGATTTCGACGATATTCTCAGAGAGATTCAGCGAATAAAATAAGTGATGTAATTTGCTTCACCGAAAGAGATCAGAGGATCTGTTCCGTAAATTTCAGCGTTTACGGAGCAGATTTTTTTTTTATCTGGTCGGTGTTCCTGTACGGAAGAATTATTTTATGAGCGGCTGCAAGTGTTTTGATCTGTTTCTGAAGCTGGCAGTGGCGGAGGGAAATCGAGGAGCCGGACGAGACGTACAGCGCCGGATTGGGATGAAATCTGATACGCTGGAAAACGGAGCAGAGGATCGCCGGTTGAGAAATATTGAAATTTCAGTTATTATTTGATATTTGAGACGGTCTGCCAAAAAGCGCGCTGATTCAGTGATTGTTTTTATATAAACAGAAAATTTTGGATAACATTCATAAATAATTCCAAAAAGCAGTGAATTATTTTTCAGGAAGAAAAAGATTGTACAGATGCATATAATTGTTTGACTGAATTAAGTTGATGGTATACTATATATTATTGGTATGAACAAAATGGCGAGATTTCATATTATATACTGACATAATATATTTGAGCAAATAATTGACAAAATCTATAAAGGCTATTATAATTAAAATGAAGTTGTTATGCGTATAAATATCGTCTGTATACGCGCAGGTCCGAACCATTTTGATTTTGGGCGATAGAATGCACAGAGGAGGTAATACCATGGGTTTTGTCGATGAAAGAAGAAAAGTCATTATCACACTTACAGACGGGTTTGGGAATTTAAAGCTCTCGACGGCAGCGTGCTGAGCAAGCCGGAAGGAGCGGATGAGAAGTTTACGGCGGCATTGGCCGAAACTGCAAAACAGCAGGAGCTCGTTTCCGGAGTCAACAGCGCGAAGATCACTGTTGACGGAAAGGACTACGATCTCGAGATCGAAAGACTTCTCGATCTGAAGGTAGGCGAGGTTCTCGAGGAGACTGCAAAGCTCTATCCGGATCAGGGAAGCTCTGATCTCATTTGACGGTACGAGGAGAATCGATTATAAGACTTTTTGATGAGAATTCCAAAGCATTCGCCAAGTACCTGCTGAGCATCGGGATCGGCAAAGGTGATCACGTAGGTTTATGGATGGCGAACGGAATCGAATCTCTGACCGCAGCTATGCGATCAGCAAGATCGGCGCTGTAATGATCGCATTCACACCGTACGAGAAGCAGGATCGGATGGAAGAGCTGGTCAGAAGATCGGAGATCTCCACCTTTATCCTCTATCGGGGTGCGAAGGTGCATGAGAATATCGAAATGCTGGTAGACGATATGTATCCTGAGATCAAAACACAGAAATACGGCGAGCTCTCTTTGGAGAAAGCTCCTCTGCTCAAGAGAGTGATTCTGGTGGATGCGACAGATCAGTTCGCTTATCCGGGCGTCTATGATTTCTATACGGCTGTGGAAGAAGGACGCGCGATGGATGATGCGGCATTTGAAGCCGCGAAATCCGCGTTTACCGTAAAGGATCTGGCTTACGTCATCTATACGTCCGGAAGCACAGGTTTCCCTAAGGGCGTCATGCTTTCCCACCTCAACGTAGTGGAAAACTCCTATACGATGGCAAACCAGATGGACCTCACCATGAAGATAAAATGTGCATGCAGATTCAGCTGTTCCATACCTTCGGATCCGTAGCTTCCTGTCTGCCTTCGATACATAGAGGTATGCCGATTGTGCTGACAAGCCGGTTCAAGCCGGGAGAATCTCTCGAAATGATTCAGAGAGAGATGTACGACGGTATGCGGCGTTCCTACTATGTTTATCGGATTCATCGACGAACTGAAAAAAGAATCCGGATAAGTATGAGGTATCCTGCATGAGCAAAGGGAATTACTGCGGGCGCTCCGTGTCCTGAGAGAATGGTTCGTGAAATCAGAAGAGATCATGCATATGAAGAATATCATCATTTGCTATGGTCTTACCAAAACTTCTCCGTGCGTATCCGGTACGAAGACGACGGATCCTGTAGAACTGAAGGGCAATAGTGTCGGTGAAATTATGCCGGGCGTTCAGATTAAATTTATCGATCCGGATACTTTGGAAGATGTGGGTCCGGAAGGCCCGGGTGAAATCTGTGTCAAGGGCTACAGCCTTATGATGGGCTATCTGGGCCAGCCGGAAAAGACGGCAGAGACCTTTATCGAAGGCGGATGGCTCAGAACCGGCGATACGGGAAGTTCTCATGGAGAATGGTTATCTGAAGATCGGCGACAGACTGAAGGGATATCATTATCCGCAGCGGCGGAAAATATCAGTCGGGAGAGGTGGAGAAAGTTCTGACTTCTCATCCGGATGTCGAAGAAGCATATGCGATCGGCGTTAAGGATTACAAATACGGCGAGATCGTAGGTACATTCGTCAGACGAAAAGAAGGTTCCACGCTGACAGCAGAAAGAGCTGAGAGCCTTCTGTGTAGGCAAGACGCCTACGCTGTCAATTCCGTCCTATTACTGGTTCGTCGATGAGTTCCCCTTCTCAACAACGGTAAGGTTTCCAAACCGGAACCGAGAAAGATCGCGGAAGCTACGAAGGAGGATATGCCGAAAATCGAGGCTCCGAAGAAAAGTAATACTATCAGTTAAAGAAAATGATTAAGAGAGGATGTATTCTATGTTCGATATTAATGAAGAGATGACATATTTTAGTTTTACGTCATAAAAAGAATGCGTCGACAGATGTGCTGCTCTGGACAGAGATGATATCACTTGAACAGTATGTGGTACTTTACAATTTAGTTGATCAGGACGGTATTAACCAGAAGAGTTTATCACATAAAGTAGACAAAGACCAGGCTACTCTTGCCAGAATCCTCGATATTCCTGGAGAACAGAGGTTATGGGGTAACGACGTACGACCGAAAAGGACCGGAGGCATTTCTCGTCTTCATTACGGAAGAGGGAAAGAATAAGGTCAAAATCGCACGCCGCCTGGGGATGGTTCACAAGGAGATTGTGGAGGGCATCCCGTCGGACAGGGGTGGATCTGTTTGTGGAACTGATCAAACAGATGAACCAGAATCTGGCGGAAAAAGAAATGAATCAGTAGTTAGGGGGTTTCAGACTTCTGAGAATGAAATTTCCGGTGCAAAGTGAATAAAAATTGCCGAAAGGCGTTCCGAAAAGCCATAAGAGCGGCTCGAGAACGCTCTCTTTCTATAAAGATAAAATTGTAAATACACTGTAAGAGAATGGTAAAAATAGGTTTTAATATGACTTCCGGTGTTATGGAAAAGCTGGAAAAAGACAAAGTAATAGAGATGCAGAAAGGGTATAAAGTTGGATATGCAGACAGAAGAGAAGAAGCGGACCGGTGTTTGCCGGGAAGCGTTTTCAGATTTTAGAAAAGGTACGGCATCTGGGCTTTTGCAGCTGCGGCGCTCGTCCTGATCAAATTGCGTGTGTTTTACAGTTTATGGGGATATCAAATCATTTCATTCTGGTTTGCGCGCTGAGCTGCCTGCTGGTATTTTTGTTTTTCTGCGCTTTTCGGCGCAAGGTATTCCGGCGATTGCTCTATTTGCTGGCGTCTCTTCTGATGTTTGCAAATGTGCTGTATCACGGATATTACAATTCTTATCTGACGGTGCGGATCATTAATTCCCTTCTAAGATGGTCGGAGATATTACCGCATCGATCAGCGAATTAGTCAAACCACCAGTATTTTTGTGCTCTTTTTAAGACAATGTTGCGATTTTGCCGTGCTGATTTTGTCGGCTCTGCGGAGAAAGCAGCCGGAAGTTCTTGTGCAGTCTCAAGGGAAGAAAATCTTACGATGTACCGAAGGCGATCAAAGTTTTTTGCGTCGTCGTTTCTTTTTTATGCTGTTCAATCCGGTGGGTTCCAATCTCGTGGCATCTGTATCGGCGCAGGAACTGATGACGTATCATTTGAGGACCTCACCGGGATTTCGACAGCGGAAGTCAGGAGCCGTATTACATCGCTACGGGAACCTATGAGACGACGCTTCCGGGTGCGGACGGCAGTGAGACGGAGGAGAACGGTGAAACATTGCAGGAAAACTCTTCTGCACAAGGACGGGAGAATCTCTTCGGCGCCGCGAAAGGCAGAAATCTCATCGTCATTCAGCTGGGGCGTTTCAGAATTTTGCCATCAATCAGGAATATGAAGGTCAGGAACTGACGCCTTTTCTCAACAGTCTGGTCAACGAACAGGAATCGGTTTATTTTGACCACTACTATTATCAGGTAGGCAGCGGCAATACTTCCGACGCTGAGGTTGCCACGAACAATTCGATCCTGGGTACGATGTCGAGTTATACGTATACTCTTTATCAGCAGAATTATTTCAGGGGCTTCGGTGCTCCCTGAAAGAACAGGGGGTATGAGACGGCGGCGATGCACGCTTACGAAAGACATTCTGGAACAGAGAAAACATATATCCTCCCAAGTTCGACCATTCTTCGACAGCGATTATTATAGAGGACGACGAGGATTATACAGGCTGGAGCGTGGTGGCTACAATGACAAGATTTTTATCACGCAGTCGATAGACGCGATGAAAACCATGAAAGAACCGTTTATTCCTTTATGATTACCCTGTCCGGTCATCATCCGTTTGAACAGAAGGAGGAAGACTGCAGACTGAAACTGAAGGATCCGGTGAAAGGAACGATCGTAGGAGATTTATCTGTGAATTCTGCGGACAACGAAGCGTTAGAAGGTTTTTGATGAGCTGAAAGAAGAGGGGCTGTACGAGAATAGCATTATCTGTATTTATGGCGATCACTACGGATTATCTGTACGGATCGAGATAAAAAAAATAATGACAGATCTCATCGGGGAAGATTATAATTATAAATGGCATTTCAATATTCCTCTCATCATCAATATACCGGGCAGCAGTGTCAGCGAAGACTATCAGCACGGCGGGCGGCCAGCTGGACTTCCTGCCTACCGTCGCATATCTTCTGGGAATGGAAACGCTGGACACGATTTATCTGGGACAGAATCTGATTACCGCTGATGAGGGCTTTGCGGCAATTCAGCAATTCTTGCCGAAGGATCTTTTATCGATGACGACGTTGTTTTCCGTGCTTCCGATGACGGTGTGTTTTCCAACGGTACCGCATGGGAAGCGGAAAGCAGAGAGAAAACGTCTATCGAGGGGCTGGAGGAAGAATCCGGAAGATCTTCTCAGTATGCTGATCTTTCAGAGTTTTATCTGAAATATGATGTTCTGGACAAAGTTTTTAAATGAGAATATGTCCATCGATGAGATTTTGTCGGGGATGGATTCCAAAGGAAAACCGGCGCGGATAGCGATGCCGTTATCCTCTCTGAAGGCGGATTCCGACGGAATTTCCGCTGGACAGGCTCAGACAGAGCGTCCGGGAGGGATACCGCTATCTTCAGGTCAGTATGGCGGCGGATGAGGATTATGAAAAAATTATCTGTTCCTGTCTGAAGGACGAGAATGGCCAGCCTTACAGCGAATCTACGCTGCTGCGCGTCGGTGACGTCTGCCAGTTTCTCGCGGAGTATCCGGATGTGACGCTGATTCTCAAACCTGTGGCGGAAGCTGAGGAAAAGCGGATACCGGCAAGAGCGGCCAGGCGGAGGAAGGTTCGCAGCAGTTATCTGACGGTGTGACGCGTCTGTGCGAAACCTTTGCGGACGTGTCGGAGAAAGCGGAATCACCGGAGAGAGATATGTATGGCATACGTCGGATATGGAACACTACGCGGCGGCGGAACGCATCGGCTGTGAAAATATTCTCATCGAACCGGATATGAGCACATATGAAATTCATAACTGGAATAACTTCTTTATGACCTACCATCCGTGGGCGATTTTTCTACCGGAAAAAGTTTCCTCTCTTTACAGGAACGACCCTCCTCCTCTTCCAGTGAAATTTATCTGGTTCAGGACGGCCTACGATGATTCTCATCAGGAACGGATGGAACTGATGGAGCATACAGAGGTAACTTATGAGCTGGAGCCAGGAAGGTCAGACGGAAAAAAGAAATCATGAGGCTTCAGACGGTCAGAAACGGGCGGAGGAGAGTTTCAATCTTATCACCGCGATCCTCCGCTATATCAGCAACAGGCATCCGCGGCAGGAACGCCGTGGTTTTCTTCTCCGCAGTGATCGCGCTGGGTGTCTTTGCAGATCGTAAAATCCAGAAGGAACAGGAACGCGCGAAAGATACAGGAAGAATAAAATGAAAATATTTGCCATATCGGATTTGCATCTCTCTTTCTCGTCAGACAAACCGATGGATGTCTTCGGACCGGAATGGGAGCACGATGAAAAATCAGAATAACTGAAAGCTTGGCTCGTCTCGCCGGAGGATGTGATCATCCTGCCAGGATCTTTCCTGGGGCCTGAAGCTGAAGACGCTGAAGCAGATTTTCAGTGGGTGCATCGTCTTCCGGGCAGGGAAGCTTCTCTCTTTAAGGGCAATCATGATCTGTGGTGGTCTACGCCGACGAAGCTCAATGCGCTTTACGTAGATATGATTTTTCTGCAGAATAATTATTACGGTGCGGGAGACATCGCTGTCTGCGGGACGAGAGGCTGGAAGCTTCCTCAGACGTCTCAGAACTGGACGTCTCACGACGACATAAAATCTATGCCAGAGCAGCTGCGGCTGCGCATGTCATGGAAGCGGCAGGAAAGACGGCTATGAGCGGATCATCGTAGCGATGCATTATCCTCCCGCCGAAATGAAAAACAGCAGAAATGAGTTTACTGAGATCATCGGTGAATTCGAGCCGGAGCTGGTAATCTACGGACATCTGCGGCAGCTATGCCCGTCAGTTTTCTTTTAACAGGCGTATCGGGCGACGGATTATCGCTTTAGGTGTCGTATGATTATCTGGGATTTGTTCCGATTCTCGCGGCGCAGACAAAGAGAGCCGCGGAGGATTCTTTGTCAGGAGGGGAAGACATGTTTGCGAAAAAGACAGTAATCCTCATTATCATGGACAGCGTGGGGCAGGAGAACTGCCGGATGCCGGACGTTACGGCGATACAGGCTCACACGCTCAATCACATCTTTGAAAGATATCCGCAGATGAATCTGCCCAATCTTTCCTCGCTCGGTCTCGCGTCGATTTCAGGTGTGAAGATCGCTCCCTTTCGCGGACGCGTCGGGAGCTTACGGAAAAATGGCGGAGCGTTCGAAGGAAAGATACCATTACCGGACATTGGGAAATTTGCGGGCTTACGATGGATGAGCCTTTTCGCACTTTTACAGAGGAGGGGTTTCAGAGGAGTTTATCGCGGCGTTTGAAGCGCGTATCAGCCGCAGTGTGATCGGCAATTATTCCGCGTCGGGCACGGAGATCATTCGTGTTCTGGGAGAAGAACACAGGCGCACCGGCAGTCCTATCGTCTATACCTCTGCGGACAGCGTGTTTCAGGTGGCGGCCAACGTGGAAGTCATCCCCATGGGGAACGCTTTACGAGTATTGTGAGGCGGCCAGAGGCTGCTGGTGGGCCAGTGGCTGGTGGGCAGAGTGATCGCGCGTCCTTTTATCGAAAAAGACGGCAATTTGAGAATCAGCGGACGCCACGATTATACCTACGATCCCAAGAGTGAGACGATTCTGGACCGTATCAGCCAGGCAGGGCAGGAAGTCTGCGCGGTGGGCAAGATCACCGATATTTTCAGCGGAAACAGGATTACCTCCTCCGTATATACCAGCAGCAATGACGACGGTGTCTACCGCACTGTCGAATATATGAGTCCTGCCGGCAGGACTGATTTTCACAAATCTCATCGATTTTGATTCCATGTACGGGCACCGGCGCGATCCGGAAGGCTACGGCAGGGCGCTGGAAGAATTCGACGCCATGCTTCCGGCAGTCATCCACCGGATGAAACCGGAAGATCTGCTCATCATCTGTGCGGACCATGGAAATGATCCGGTACGCCGGCTGGAATCACACCCGGGAATACGTGCCTCTTCTGGTGTACGGGGAGATGGTGCGTGAAAATACAGATCTGGGCATTCTGCGTTCCTTCGCCGATGTAAGAGCGTCCATCTGTGAATATCTGGGCGTTCCGAAGATGAAAAACGGAACTTCCTTTCTCAGCAGAATACGGAAATGATATAACTGCGGCGTTCTTTTTCTCTCTCAGTCTGACAGACAATCGGCTGCGGTGTGGAATGCAGATAAATTGTATCGGACAAAAACATTTTTTACTGGCAAAAATCGGCGAATTATGATATACTCTAAATATACTTTCGGATATACAAGGTATATTCAAGACGAAGAGAAATTTCAAATAGAAAGAAAACGTCAGACTGGCGGGAAAGCGGATGCGGCTGTTTTCCGGCTCAGCTGACAGTTGAAATAACATCGGCGGCTGAATTTTATTTGGCCGCCGAATCATTGTCCTAAAGAGAATCGACGCCTCGAAGCAGGCGGTCTGTTCTGCAGTGGTACAGGAGAGATCGGACTATGAGCAAAAAGGCAAAAAAATAAATGCGGAAAATATGTATCTTTCAGCGCGGCTGGAAGCGAAACTGGCGCAGGCGGAGACCTATCCGCTGACCGTCATCGAAGCGCCGATGGGTTACGGCAAGACGACCGGCATGCGTTTTTTCTGAAAAAAGAGGGAATTGCCTTATGTGTGGATCTCCGCTTCGATTCCTCGCAGGATTATTTCTGGCAGCAGTTCTGCCGGGCTTTTCTCAGATTGATTCGGATGTATCCTGTGAGCTGGATGCGATGGGATTTCCAGGAGATAAAGTTCTCATCAAATATGGTGATTCAGCTGATCGGTACAGTGACGGTGCGTCAGCCGGTTTTGTTTGTCATCGATGACTATCATCTCGTCGGTTCAGTGAAGATGAACCGTTTTTGAGTTCTTGGCGAGAAAACGCATCCGGAATTCATTTTGTCCTGATGGGGAGAAACCGGTTTGAAAAATTGCCGCGAGGAGCTGAAGCTGAAGGGGCTCCTGCTGACCCTTACCGACGCCGATTTCCGTTTAAACGATGAAGAGTGCGGGTGGTATTTTGAATCCTGCGGCATGCGAATTACCAGAGCGCAAGGCTGCGGAAGTGTGCAGAAATACAGAGGGCTGGATCAGCGCATTATACCTTCTTCTGCTGGGATATGCGGAGTGCGGGATTGACGACGGCGGAAAATATAAACGGTTTATTCGAAAGTTCCCTGTATAGAGTTATTCTGATGATCAGAAGGACTTCCTGCTGCGCGTCAGTATCTTCCGCGAGTTTACAAAGAGCAGGCCCGGTTTGTCCGAAGAAAGGCGGATCCTTCCCGGATTCTCGATGACATCGTAGCTTCAACGGATTTATCCGCTTCGATCTGAAAAAGAAAGTATATCATATTCATAATATGTTCGCCGATTTTCTCCAGGAGAAACTGGAAGAGCAGCGGCGCGAATATATCGATGAGGTCTATCGCCACGGGGCTGACTGGTATTATCTCAACAGAGAATATTATCCGGCGACTCTTTACTATTACCGCAGTCACGATTACAATGAGATGCTGAAGGCTTTTGAGCGTGACAAAGCGAACGGTCTTTCCGCGCGGAGCCGAGAGACGATGATCGAAGCTTTCGATGAGTGCCCGAAAGCGATCCGTATGCGCCATCGATGGCGAATCTTCTGTTTGCCAAGCAGCTTTCGATGATGAATGAGAAGGAACGGCTGCGTCAGACGATGAGGGAGCTGAAGGATTATTTCGACGGAATCTCTTTCGGAGAGCAGAAAAAGGAATTGAGCGGAGAATATTTTATGCTTCTCAGTTTTCTGTCGTACAACGATCTGGAGCGGATGATTTACTGGCAGAAGAAGGCCTCTCAGCAGCTGTCGAGACCGTCTGCTGGAGGGAGCCGGTGGAAGTTTCACTTACGGTTCTCCGTCGGTGCTCCATATGTTCTACCGGGAGCCAGGGACGGCTGACGAGCCTGGTTCGCCGTATGCACGAGAGCAGAGATCTGTATCACAAGCTTACAAACAAGAACGGCTTTGGATCGATTACATACTGGAAGCGGAACTGAGTACAACCGCGGAAATTTTGACAGAGCGGAGATTCTGTCTTACAAAGCATTTCATCTGACTTCGGGTCAGAATCAGACGGGAATTCTCGTGTGTTCTCTTTTTCTGCAGTCGAGAATCTCTGCTTCGGGGGATACGGAACGGGGATTGTCTCTGCTGAAAGAGCTGAGAGAAGCTGTCGTCGACAGCCGGCGTTATCTTTCGTCCATACTGCGGATATGTGCAGGGCTTTCATTTTCGCTTCTTTCTGTCAGGTGTCCAGCGTGCCCGAGTGGATTGAAGAGGGAAATTCGACAGTATCAGCATTTATCATCCGCGCTGAGTTTTGTATCTATCGTCTACGGCCGTGTTCTGCTGGAAAGCGGTCAGTATGCCAGATATCTCGGTGAGGCCGATCAGCTTCTGGCGGACGCCAGAGAATTTCGAATCTGCTCACGGAAATATATCTTCATATCTATTCGGCCGTCGGTTATAAAAAAAATGGGAATGAACAGCGAGGCGGAGGACTCTCTATGTTGGCGCTGCATCTCGCATGCGAGGACGGAATTTATATGCCGTTTGTCGAAAATGCCAAAGAGATTCTTCCCCTGCTGAAAGATATCTCGCAGGAAAAATGTCGTTGGACGCATCAAGAGATATATACCGAAAACAAGCGAGATCTGTCGGCGGATCTTAGGATGCGAACCGCTCCTCTTTGGGCATTCTGACCAAAGAACAGAAATCGCACTGCTGGTCTCTCACGGAAGACAAATGTAGAGATCATAGAGAACTCAACATTGCGGAAATTACCGTCAAAAAGCGCTCAACATATATTCGAGGCTTCCAAGGAATCACCAACAGGCATTCTTGCCAGACATATAAGCTCATAGATCGAAATATTTATACAAATGTTTGTATATCATTTTGACAAAGACAGATACACTTGCAATTACAGGGCCGGAAGGAATCTGCCGACGGCTCTCGTTTTTGCCGAAAAAAGTATACTTTGGTATACTATACAGTTATCCAGACGAAGCATTATAATGTACTCAAATTGTGTGGTAAAGGTTATGGTTTGTGACCTATGACCAGTTACAATTTTGTACCTTTATAATTTAATATATGATTCTTTTGTTAAATTTTGATTTACGTTTGATAATTTCAAAACACTTTTAATGCATCGTTGATGTACATTCTTATTGAGGAGGATTTCAAATGGTGAGGTGTGAGGACGAAGCTTTTTGCCATGCCGTGGTTGCCGCCGCGGTGGTTTCACCGCCGGTGGTCTCTTCACCGGTTGTGGCCTCGCCGTTTCGGCTGTGGTCACAGGACCCGCTATAACCTGATTACTTCTCGTTATTTCCTCGTCGCCGCCCTTTTTTGACTTGCATGACGAAAAACACAAGCTATCATAATAAGCGCAATAACTGCGGATGTTATCCTTACAGACATACTTTTCATTTTATCACCATCCGTTAGATTATAAATCAAGAGTATTATTGCACACTTGATTTTGTAAAGTCAACAGATAAAGCAATTTTAATTTGCCTATCTCTGCCTTTTATAGTATAATTGA
>VOFH01004151.1_pt1 | contig 25595 bp, 38 predicted proteins | sample 5384091 | NCBI WGS metagenome assembly VOFH01 (sample SAMN12384727, study PRJNA508395) | human gut metagenome | isolation source: healthy gut G | host: Homo sapiens
TCCACGGGATGACCCGAACATATGCTGCGATATGCCTGCGCGATCGAGCCGACGCTGTCCTGTCACCGACCGTCTGATGTAATATCAATATGTTCCCGCCGTAACTGCGTCTACGCCAGGCGATGGCGTCGACGGCATAATCAGCCGTCGACGTCTGCGCACTGGCGGCGTCGCCACAGGCGGTTTCGGCCCGGTCGCCATCGTGCGACAACAATCATCTGCTCCGCGACAACTGCGATGCGCGTGATCCGGCACGGCGGCCGCTCGATAGAATTATCGGTAGCCAACGGTCGCCAGACCACCGTCGCGATGCCTCCCGGTGGCGTCCATTCCCCAACGATTCCACCTCGTCCTCCCGCGCGAGCGATGCCGTAAATCGCGACTATTCTTCACTGTAATCACGAAGACTGTATGCTGCCGCCGATCGCCGTTAGCGTGACCGTTTAGATGACCAATCGCGCCGGTGTTCACTGGAAGAACACTCGGGCTGGCGGCTCCATGCCCTTCACTGCCACCCTGACCGTGCGCGTCGTGTGACGCAAATATCGCGTACGCCGTCGCAGCGCCCGAACTCATGAATGGCGCGATCGCGTTCTGTCGCTGCAATGCCTCTTGCATCGGTATGGCGTCTAAACACCGTTTTTATGCTCGGACAGCGTTGAACCACCAATACAATCACCGCCCAACGGCGTAACCGCCTTTAGTCTGTATAGGTCGGCGCTGATGACGTCAGGTGATGCGTCAATGACCTCGTTTTTGGGCGGGGTACGACTGATAATGCGTCCCGACCGCAATCGGTGTTCGGCGTTCTTCGTTACGTCACCGCCGGCAACGTCGACCGCCACCATGTTCTGTTGAAAAATCGATCGGCGAAATGTACGCCGGCAGCACCTGTGCAACAGTGGCACCCTGCGGCTCACGGTCACCTGCAATACCGCATTGCTCGCCGGCGTCGAAGCCACGCCCGCCGTCGTCACCTCCATATTCCATCGTAATTTGGCTTTGGTTAAGCATCACCTGGCTGATTTCCAGCACTGCTGGTGCGTCGTCACACGCAGCCTGGGTATGTACGATCGGGTCGTTCAGCACGGGCGGAGACCTCCCGCCGCACGCCCGCGGGCGTCGTTCTGCATCGAACCATCGCTGTATTTTTTGCGAGCGGCGAACGCTGCGCTGCCGTCACGGCGATCTGGACGATCGCCGTCCCGGCACATAAGCTGGGACCGCCACCGTGTCGGACTTCGCCGCTCGGGTGATCCGGCAACCGCGTCCGCCGTGTTGATGTTCTCCACGCGCTGCCGCTTGAGCCAACATCGGCACGCCAGTTTAACGTCGCCACCACGGCAATCGCAGCGATTGCGGGCGAACGACCAGAATGCCCGCGGCGACTTCCGGCGCAATTCGGCATAGCATGCCGCACACAACGCGCCCGCGCGAGGGCAGGCACGCCGCCGCAATAACCGGAAACGATTCTGCGCGGTCAAGCTTTACCGTCCCCTGCACGCTTCAGCAGCTGTTTCAGATCGGCAGGCGATATGATCGACTCGATGATCATGCCACAGCGTCGCGTAAGTACGCCATTCGCGCCGTGTTTTGAGCGCCGCCCATTAAGCGTTGCAGCCTCCTGGCAGCGTCGAATGCATCGCAAACCGCGCCCATGCGTGCAGCAGCCCCGTAAAACGTTAAGCGTCGGCTCGTCTGGCCGCTCTCCACCGTGACCGAGCTGTTGCGATGCGGGTGCCAACGACTGCGCCGTCGTTGCGCCTCAGGCAGACCCGGCGTCATCGCGTTGGCACGGGCGGACATGCATGTCGCCATCGCGCGACGATAATGACCATCGGCGTCTTCAGTGATGCTCGGAAAGCGAGCGCGGCGATGCGACCTCGCACGCTCGCGCGAAATCACTGCGCTTCGCGTTGAACGGTTTCGGATATCGCCAGTCGCGGCAATACCGGGCGCCCGCAGCGGACGGCGCGAGCTGCACCATCGCTGTCCCCTGCGCCGCCGCCGGCACCGCGGCCGCCAGCATCGCCGCTGGCGGTCCGGCGCGGCTTCGACACCCGCAGCCGCGCGGCTCGCCTCGACGTCTGCACGGTGTCCAGCTCGCCTGCATCGCGCCGCTGCCGGCATTCTGCCATCGACGCGGCGCCGCTCCGGCGTGAACCGCTGCCGCCGCTGTCCATCGACGCCGCGCTCGGCCGCGGCACCACGGATATCAACGTTCTCTGCGCGCACATCACCACGGCAGTCTCGTACGCTGGCTTCCACCTGGCATCCGGCGCGGCATGATCCCAGCTGCGCCGCGTCTTGCGATGTGAGCGTGGCAAGCGCAAGCCGCGTGCTGCGAATGATCTGCGCCACCGCCGCCGTTATCATCTCGACGTTCCTCGACCTGTTTAACGCAGTACCCCGCAGGCGCATCGCTCGAGCCAGCCTGCGCGACCGAGCGCATCGTCAATGTCCTCTCCCCCCTGGGGATAAACAGATAAGGCGCGCGCCGCAGAAGACTCTTTAACATCGGTCAGGATGCTGCCCAGCCACCATCGTCTGTTCATTGCTGGCGTCATGACGCCAGGCGCTCTTGGCACAGCCGTCCCGCTCACGTCCGTCTGCAACTGTGCGCCGATCCTGTTTCCCATGGTACGAGCGCGTGTTTGCTTTACTAACTCTGCTGCCGCTGCTTTGCCAAGCTCGAGGATACCGACAAACTTCGTGCGATCCCTCACCGGCGGCTGCGCTCATTCCTTGCGGCGACGCCGGCGAATGGCGCCATCGCCGATCCACCGCGACGCCGACATCCATAACAAAGCGTACTCGTGGCGATATCGCGCACTGGCGCGCATTCCGACTCTACTCGGCGCACCGTAGGCTGCGGGTATTGCGCTGTCGCCGCGATCGGCACGCCTCGTCTCGGCTGGCGCAGCAATCCCGGGCGGAACGCCGCCACTGGGCGCCAGCAACGGCCACCGGTAATAACCCGCTGGATCGGCGCGACCGCTCCATCGCTTCGTAGTCCACCGCCTCATAGCTGACCGACTGCGCGGCCGCTTTGCTTGCGATCATTTACGCCACCTCCCCGCGTCCGCACGGGCGACCAGCAGGCCGTACCAGACCAGGAACGCGCCCGCCGCGCCCCAGCCCAGCGCCGGATGGACCAGCGCGGCCGCGCGGGACAGGCAGGCCCCGCCCGCGATCAGCAGCAGGTCGTCCAGATACAGCCAGAGCGTGGTTTTTATCTTTTTTCAGCATAGGCCCAATCCTCCGCTTGTACTTTTTCGTTGATGCTGGGACCCGCGGCCAGCTTGCTCGCCGCAAACGCGATAATCCAGCTCACGGTAATGTCGATGCGCCCGCGGCTGCGCTTTTGGTCGGCTTGATGTTTTTTCGTTGTCGTCCGTCACGCATTGTACGTTTGCAAAGCACTGCCGCGCGGCCGTGTTGTGGACGTGCAGCATCTCGTGCGTGCGGATGAGCGTCTCCATCTCTTTCATTGGCGGCGAGATCGAGCGGATGCCCTGCGGTATCTCCACTACCTGCGTCGGCCTGCCCGCGCCCTGCAGCGTCTGCCGCGATGCGCTGCGTCAGCGTCGCGGACAGGGGTCAAACCCGACCAGCCGCAGGTCGTAGTCCTCCGCCGCCTGCAAAATGGTCTGCAGCACGTCCTCGTAATCAATCACGTCGCCCTCGCAGCCGCGGAGAAAGCCCGCCCGTATCCAGTCGCGGTAGGGCGCGTGGTCCGCGCGCTCGCGCGCCTCGATGTCGTCCAGCGGTATCCAGCCTGTGAACAGCGCCACCCCACTTGTCCAGCCCTCCGGGCGGGAACAGCAGCGTAAACGCGGTAAGGTCCGTACTCTTGGAAAGGTCCCCGCCGCCGAAGCAGCGCTTACCGCGCAGCAGCTTCACCGCGTCGCGCCAGTGCGCGCACCCCTCGGGGTTCCATTGCGTCTTGTCGTAGATCGTGACCGGTATCCAGCCCACCGTATGCGTGGCAATCCACTGGTTGAGCCGCAGCCAGCGGAACAGCCGCTCCGCCGCTCGCTGCGCTTGGCCTCCCTGCGCCTCCGCGCGGATGGTACTGAGCTTCACCGTCCTGCCGATCGAGGTTGCAGCGCCGCCACAATGCCTCGTCGTAGATGTTGATATTCTTCAGCTCGTCCTCGTCCTCAATCAGGCCAAGGCCGTACACGATCGGCAGCCAGCGCGGGTCGTCCATATCGCCCTCGCGGGCGCCCCCTCGCGGCACCGCAGGATGGACAGCGCCTTTTCGTGGACCTCCCAGCCGATGCTCTTCCGGTCCGGATCGTCGCCCGCCGTCGTCAGCACGATCCACACAGGCTGCTCGCGCGCGTCGCCTGCGCCGAACGTCATAACGTCCCACAGGTCGCGGTTCGGCTGCGCGTGCAGCTCGTCGAAAATGACGCAGGACGGCTTGTAGCCGTGCTTGCTGTATGCCTCCGAGGACAAAACCTTGAGCTTGGAGCCGCTCACCGTGTCGTAGATGGTCTTGGTGCTGTCCACAATACGGCTGCGCTTTTTCAGCGCGGGCGAATGCTCCACCATCCATTTCGCGGCCGCGTACACGATGCCCGCGTTATCGCGGTCCGCCGCGACGACATACACCTCGCCGTTGATTTCCCCGTCCGCGTACAGGTGGTACACGCCCAGCGCGGCGGCAAGCTCGGACTTGCCGTTTTTCTTGGCGATCTCCAGATAGAGGTACTGGTACCGCCGGATGTACAGTCCGGCGGGGTCCGCCCCGACGCCCTCGGCCTCGATCAGCTGGCCGTAGAACTCGGTGACAGCGTCGCGCTGCCAGTCCATGAGCGGAACGGCGCGCCGTTCGAGCAGGTCAAACACTCGATAAAATCACATACAAACGACGCCGCCTCGGCGTCAAACATCCGGCGCACCTCCTCTCTGCTCCGGCGCTGTGACGGACGGGCGGTGGTCGGAACACCGCCTGCCGCCATAGCACATTCAGGCAGCTCTCGCCGCCCGTCACAGCGCCGGAAAGATTAAGAATTACACCTTGTGTAACGGATTCGATAATCCTCCGGTACACTGGAGAATCGCAACGACCAGACCATCTCGTCCCATATGCAGTACGGCACCGCGCCTGACAGATAATTGCTGTCGATCATCCACTGGTCAAAAAGCCGACCCTTAAGATAGTAGGACAGGGGTTCTCCTCGTAAGAAAAGATGAATTTCGTCTCATCTCTTAACAGTATCCAATTCAGTGTTTCCATAGCGATCTCCGCACCAGACCGCCGGCACAACTCGTTAAAGTTTCTTTTTGTGTCGGGCAGACTATCCGTGTAGACACCAATCCTGAGAGGACGCACCTTCGGCTCATAATCAATTTCGAGTACCATGATTTTCCCCTCCCGTGTTCAATTTGGACACCGCCCGCAGTTTATCATGCGGGCACTCCTGCACCCGCTCGACGCGGCGCAGCGCGCTCTCGCAAAAAGCCGTACTTGTTGATCATTGGGCAAAGCAGGCTGCACATGATTCCGTTTTTTCATGCCCTGCGCCGCCTTTCCCTGCCCAGAACAGATGTTATGGTCGCCCGCCGCCTCGTCCTCGGGCGGCTTCGGCACCACCAGACGGCACCGACTGGAGATCGTCAGGCCAGCGCGGCCGCCGCGCGGTCGCACTGGTTGAAATACCGCGTCTGCGTTTTGGACAGGTCCTCCAGCAGCGAGATCGCCTGATTCGCGATCGCGCGGTTGACCTGCTCGGTGACCGCCGGTACGCCTGCTCTGCCAGCAGGTAGCGCGCGCCCAGGCAGTCGTAATCGATCTCCGCTAAAATGCCGATCTCGATGAGCTGCTTTGCCAGCGTGCGGAACTTTTTGTGCAGGCTCTCCGGCAGGTAGGCCGGAGGCTTCACCCGCTTGCTTTTGGGCGGCGGCGCTTTCACCTCGGCCGCGCGCCGCGCCTCGGTCTCGGCTTTGGTCAGGTGCTTGTTGCCCTTCAGTACCAGCAGGTCAGTCGGCTGTCTCGGTCCCGCCATCGGCCGCACCTCCCTCCTAGCACGGCCTTGCGGCCGGTCATTTCCTCCCACCGCCGGATGATCACATCGCAGTTATGCGGGGACAGCTCCATCGCCCTGCACCTGCGGCGCATAGGTCTCGGCGGCAAGCACCGCTAGTACCCGAGCCGCAGAACGGGTCCAGCACAAGCTCGCCTTTTCGTACTGTTCCCGTATCTTGCCGCGCGAACAACTCCACCGGCTTCATCGTCGGATGCTCCGCGCTCTCCTGCGGCTTGTCGCAGAAATACACGTACCCTGCCCGTCCCCGCCGAACCAGCGGTGGCCCGCCCGTGCGTCCCAGCCGTACAGGCACCCGTCGTAATCCGCAGGCGCAAGCCCGCCCGCAAGGCACGGCTCGTGCTGCCAGTTGTAGTCCTGCCGCCCCAGCACAAACTGGTTTTTGACCCATACAAGGTAAGCGTGGACGGGCAGCTTTGCCGCCTGGCAGGCCGCAAGGAACTGCATCGTGCTGGACGCGCCGTACCAGATGTAAAACGCCGCGCCGGGCATCAGCGCCCCGCGCGCCGCCGTCAGCGCGTCGGTGAGGAACGCCTGGAACCGGTCCGCGGGCAGGTTGTCGTTTGCGATCGTCAGATGCTCGGCCGTGCCGCCGTGGTAGTCCACGTTATATGGCGGGTCGGTCAGCAGCAGCCACGCCCGCTCGTCCCGCATCAGCCGCCGCATGTCCTCCGGTCTGGTCGCGTCGCCGCACAGCAGGCGGTGGCTCCCCCAGCTCCCACAGGTCGCCCCTCCTGCACTGGTCAATTTCTTGACCCCCGTCGGCAGGTCGGGCGCGGCGTCCCGCGCCAGCGCGTCGGACAGCCGGTACTCCCCGAAGCCCGTCAGCCGCAGGTCAAAGCCCGCGTCGAACAGCTCCTGCAGGCAGGCGTCCAGCAGGCCGTCGTCCCAATGGGATTTCTCAGCAAGGCGGTTTGATGCGATCATGTAGGCCTTACGCTGGGTAGGCGTCAGATGCTCCACATACACGCACGGCACGGCAGGCACGCACTCCGCGAGCGCCGCCTCCACCACCGCATGCCCCGCGATGATGTTCCGCTCCTGATCCACCAGCACCGGCGACACCACGCCGTACTCGCGCAGGCTGGCGCGCAGCTCGCGGATCTGCCGCTGGCTATGCACCCGCGGGTTTGCCGCGGACGGGATCAGCGCCGCGGGGTCGAGCAGCTCCAGTTTTGTTGTCGTTTCCATTCGATTCACCTCGTTTCCTCCCGCTATAGGGACACAGTTGACCATCGTTTTCCGCCGTGGGAGAAAATCCCACGCGGAGGGGGGCCTGCGGTCTTACGCACCCCGCCCCGAAACTTTTCCGGTGGGGGGATGTACGGGAAATCCACGGATTTCCCGCCGGTTCGGGCGCGTCAGGCCGCGCCGCGCCTGTCCGAGCGTCCGGCTGATCAGCGGCGTTTGCCGCGCGCCTTTGCCCTGCTTTCGGCGGCGGTTTTGCGGCCGTGGCACGAGTGACAAAGGCTTTGCAGGTTTCTGGGTCGATAAACTTCGACCAGTCGCCATCGTGCGGCACGACATGGTCCACGTCGGTGGCGTACACCGCAGGCCGTGAGCAGCGCACTCTCGGCAGAACGGCTCGCGGGCAAGCTGCTCCGGCCGCAGGTCATCAGTCCAGACCGGCAGGCTGTACCAGCGCCGCCAGCGGCGGCTGTCCTCGCTGCGCCGCTCCACGCGTGGCGGCCGGTGCCGCTCGCAGTAGCCGCTGCGCACCAGCGCCGTGCAGCCCTGGGTGCAGGCAGGGACGCAGCGGCTTACTTGCCATAGTCCATCATGGCCGCCAGCGCCGCCGTGGTGCTGGCGATGATCTGGTTGATCGCCACGATGCGGCCGGTGAGCCGGTAGCGCAGTTCAAAGTGCGGCTCCACCCTGCGCTGCTCCAGAAGTTCCAGCCGCCGCGCCCGCAGCGCGTCCAGGTTGGCTTCGTATTCCGGTATCATTTCGGCTATGGTTTTCACGGCGCTCCTCCTTTCGGGCAAAGAAAAAGCGCCGACCGACCGCCCCCTCGCTTGGGGTTTGGTCAATCGGCGCTTGGCTCAAAGGCTCTTGGCTCTGGTGGGATATTTACTTTCAGCTCGTGCTTACATGCCCTGCACTTGTGCGGCAAATTGTGCGCTGTAGTGTCCGGCTCAACCGGAAACAGTTTCTTGCCGCAATACGGGCAGCGTACCATCCGTTTTTTGATCATGGCAACTCTTTATCTCCTATTATACGCTGTTTTTCCGGGTTTGTCGAGGTGGTCGCGGCTTTTTCTCCATGCCTGTGTGAGATGTTAATGGGCATTCAAGCCAGCAACAACGCGCGTGCGTGCGCGTTGTTTATATTTTCGGCCCCGCCTTGGGAGCAGGTATTTAATGTACCGGCAGCTCGCCGTCTCATTCCGGCCGCCGCCCTCGTCCAGCACCTGCGCGCCCAGGCGGCGCATCCACGCTTGCGCCGTCGTCCACCCATTCATAAGTGGTGACCGGTTGCTCGAGGCCCCGCGAGCCGACGAACTGCTTTTTGCCATTGAGGCTGGCCTCCCGCCGCTCCTGGTGAGGTAGCCCGCCCAGCCATCGTACCCGCGTTCGCGGATGTAACTCAGTTGGACGTCGTCTCCCCATATCCAGAGCGACTTAAACAGTTCGAGGTCGCCGCCGACCGCATTCAGGATAATATGTGCGTGCGGCCGGTGGTCCCCGTGCCGCCCCTCCAGCACATAGATATATTTCAGGTCCGGCAGGCCGCGCGCTTTCCGGTAGGCACGGAGCTGCGCAAACACCTTGCCGAGCCGTCGCCGCGTGACCTCTGCGCTCTCTGGCAGATCCGCGTCACGGTATGTCGCGGTGATCATCAGGTCCTCCGGCTCGAAATTGGCAGCCATCAGCATTTCCAATTTACGCTGGGCGTTATTGCAGTTGGTGCGCGCGATCTGCTCCGCCGTCACCTCGCGGATACGCTTGCGCTCCTCTTTGCTGGCGTTCGGCCGCGGCACTGTGTAGCGATGTCCCCACCAGCCGACCCGCGCGCGTTGTTTTGCGTCGTTTCATTTGCCCTCCGTGTTCAATTTGGACACTGAAACGGGTACGGGAGGCCGCAGCCTCCCACCCCTCGTTTTTATGATTTTTCAGAATATCCGCAAATTTCGGGTTTGTCAATCTTTAATGATCTTTTTACAATTCATCGTCTGACCAACGTCCCAAAATATGCACTTTGCCACTCCAAAACCAGCGGAACAGTCCCACAAACAGGAGGTTTGCCGCCCTGCTCCACTCGGCATGCACCTCGCCGCAGTTCCGGCAGATGCGGACGCGGAAAACGGGCAGCATCACATAGCCGGTATAATAGCCCTGCCGGTTGTAATGCGTGCAGCAGTCCAGTCTTTATTCATCGCTTTTAACCCCATCAGTTTACGCCACACCCGATCAGCAGCACGCGCTCTGGAAAGCGCTGCATCAGCCTGCTCCAGCGTTTTGGGTGGGATATCTTTAATTGCTTTCCCCTCATAGCGTCGTAGCAGATCAATATACTGTTCGGTCGCGACGCTGCTCGGCCAGCAGTGCGTTTGCCTTTTCGATCCGGTCACTTTCGCGTTTATATTCGAGGTCGTTCAGTGCAAGCCGCAGCTCCCGCTCTGAGAGCGCATACTGGCACATTCTCCGTATCACCCAAATCAATTCGGGTTTAGAGCATTTTTCCAGTTTCACTTTTTTCTCGTTCTGGTCATCAGGCATTCTCCTTTCCCTCCTTTGGGCCGCGCCATTGCGGGAGGCATTGTTTTGTCCCGCGCCTCACCTCCGCAACGTCGGCGGCGGGCATGTGTGCAATCTCTGACCATGCCGCAACATAATCCCCGCTGGTTCGCTTGACCACATCCAGCGCAGCCGCTCTTTCGATGTACTCAGCCATGTTTTGTTGTCCTCCAAAATTCTGATAATGCGTCTCGCTGCTCCTCTGTCGGCTCCGGTACAGGCAGGTTATTTTCTACCCTGATAAGCGTGTCCAGCGATGCCACTACATCCGCAGGCGGTTCTGCCCGCCCGCACTCATAGCCGCTGAGCTGCGCCGTGCCGAGGCGCATAATCAGCGCCATATCATACAGCAGCATGTCGTGCCGGAGGCGGTATGCGCGCGCCTTGCGCCCGAAGTCAGTTAGCATCCTGCTCGTCCTCCTTGTCCTTCGCTCCGTTCCGCTGTATGTAATCAGTACACAATTTTCAGGCTCGTTCCCGCAAAGACACGGAGCATAGACACAGGTATCGCAGATATTAAACATCTCTGTCAGAGTCATTGTTGTCCTCCTTGTCCATGTGCGAGCACCACACCACTTCAAATAGGGGTTCGCATTCTCCCTCCATTCCACCGCAGTCAGGGCACTCCCATTTACAATGATGGGGATTCCAATCCATCTCCCGTGCCTCACCTCCCGCAACGTCGGCGGTGGGGAGATTGGCAAGAAGAAATTCAACACCATAAGGATATTGATATTGCCTGATAGCGTTTATTGCAGCCGCCCTCTCGATGTACTCCTTCATTCCTGCTCCTCCCACTGTTTCTTCATATCCTCGTTACAGTTCATCCATTTTTTTTGTTCCATCCCCTAAGCTTCCAAAAGGTAAGAATACCCAAGACTATCCACTCAACGGAAGCTACAAAACATCATAATATCAGCCATCCTGCTCCCTCCGTAGTGCGGTCTCGGCCTCTGCGCGGGTGAGAAAGACGGATTTTCCCAGTGCGGAAATTTCAAATCCATTCAGATTGGAATAAATTCCATCAATCAAATTCCACCCTACCAAGACAGAGCAATAAGAAATGTGGACTGAAATAACCTCGTATGTGGAAACAACCCCCGCTTGTTTGGCTCATACACTTTTTTTTCCAAGAAGTCTGTCTGCCTGTGCCAGTTCGCGGAGGCGGTCAGGTGTTATACCAAGGGCTTGTCCGGCCAGTTTTAAAACAGCAGCTTCATTAAATGCCCGTTTGATGTCCTCGGCTCCAACCCCGTGTCCTCGTAGGCGGCGAGGCGGTCAACAGCTTTGTTTATCACCTCTTGTTGGATAGGGCTGATACAATCAATACAATCTTCCAGTATATACCTTAATTTCTCCGTCAACTTTTCCATGTTACTCCTCCTGGCCGCGCTTTAAATACTTCGGCATACACTCTTTCCACGGCCCCAATAGGCGTTCTGCTTCTTCCAAGGCTTCTGTCTCGTAATTGTGCGGGTCTTCCTTATCGCTGTTGACGTATGCAAACCACATCATAGCGAGGGTCCGTTTCACCTGCTCCAGTTCCTTGTATACGGCAGTAATTCCCACGTCCCCGCCGTACATATCCCACTGTGTGCGCAAATCATCCAGCTCGGCAGCTACTTTTGCCAGTTCTCCAGTCAGATTCACGTTGTCATGCTCTGATTTTTGCAACTCAGCCCGCAGCTTCTCGTTTTCGGGGAGTTTGCGGACAAGCTCAACCGCTTCTTTGCCCGTTCTTCTCCGCATACAGGGGTAAAATTACAGAGGATGCCAAAGCATACTGCGTTTATGTCCAGTTTCTCAATGTCCATCAGGTGTCCTCCTTTTGCATATCTGCAAGGATTTCCACCTTGCGTCGCATACACCACGCAAACACAGGAAACTGGAATGCCTCCCCCTGTGTAGAACACTGAGAAAGGAAACCACACTTATCACAATGCCCGTATACAATAGCCTGTGAGATCGCCAGTCCCTCCGCCTGCTTTTCCGGCGTGTACTGCCGGTCAAACATGGTGATATGTTTTATTCCAGTGCCAGAAATGTCCATCATGTGTCCACCTCTCCCTCCGGCGGGCAGCGGTAGTAATCTTCGTTTTCTTTCGACCGAATGCACCATGCGCACGGCGAATAGTCGTCATTTTTGATGTAATAGCATCCCTCGCACGTCAGCGCCTCGTTCGGCGGGTGGTTTCGCCAAACTCGCTATCTCTTCAAATGATTTTGAGTAATCCGGCTTTTCCAGCGTGTATCCGGCGGCGAATATTTCTATCAGTTGCTCCACTGTAAAGCCTGTTATGATCTGGAGTTTTTGTGTAAAGCTCATCTCTCGCTCGATTTACCCACTCGTTCGGCGGGGTGATTGTGGGCGCTTGAACCACTCTCTGCATTACCCGCTGCAGGATAGATTTTTCCTTTTCATCTTCGGTGTCATTGTATCAAGACACGAGATCATTGTTTAGTGTATATGCATCAATCGGTCTTGCCATCTTTCAGCCCCTCCCTGTTTTCGGCGGCAGTGCGGCAGACCACCACGCTACCTGCACATCCATCTGGCTATCCGGTATTTCGGGGAGATACCACGCACCCTCCCTGTATACGAGCGCTGAATAATAGCCGTTGCTTTTTGCGTACAAGCACCACCTGCCCCTCGTCCGGCTGCTCGGCCGGATACGGGTGCCAGACCGGCGCGGGCTGCGGCGTAGCTTTCGGTAGCCAACCACAACGGCCGTTACAATCCTTTGGACAGGCGATGCAGCACGCGTAAGGCTCATTGCAGCACTGCGCTGCTCCGCATATGCCGTATCTGCTCAGCCCCGTCACGCACACATGGCTGTTTACATTGACCTGCGGCGTCGCGGCCGCCTGCTCTATCCCCTGCGCCAGCTCCCGCAACGGCGCGCCCACCGGATTGCCGAACAGCAGCCCTGCAGATCGATGCCAATCTGATCTGTGATTTTGAGCAGATCCGACAGGGAAAGATCGCTGTAATATGCTGCCGGATTGTCCGTCCATATCCAATCGCAAAACACAACATTCGAAAGGTCGCGCGCACTATGCACGCCATATGCTGCCAGCCGTTCTTGCAGCTGGCGGCGCAGCTTACCAAGCGTCGATGCCTCGAAATCGTCGTTTTCCTTTCTGCGCTTTGCTTCCTGCTCCTCGGCCTCGGCGCGGGTGCGGTTCTTCCTGCTCACCCTGCCGCACACCCATTCGCAGCCGTCTGCCTTATCACAGTCATGGCAGCAGCCGAGGACTTACCCCGTGCTTCACCGCCGCCGCGCGCTTATCTATACCGACGCATGGCTCCACGCCATACGTTTCCTCTGGGCATTTCAGCGGTGCGAATCCGGCAGCCGCAGCCTTTTTATGCGCTTTCACGTCCTTAGCATCCAACTGCCAGAAATCGCCCTTATATAAGTCGTACAGCTCGCGCTGCAGTCCTCACTGCACTGGCTCAGCTCGTAGGCAACCGAATCTTTGATGCGCTGACATTTATAATCGCCGCGGAACGCCTTGGTCAGGTGGTTATCAATCGCCTTTGCCCGCGCAAGCGCGGCCTCACTCACCTGCAGCACGCCCGCGACATATTCCCGCAGTTTGCCGGGCAGTTCCACCACCCCGCGCTGTTTGAGATCAACCAGCGCCGCCTCGATCTCCCTTGCCGCGCCTGCGACCTCGCTGCCGGTCAGGCCCGCGCCGCCGCGCGCCATTGTATTGGTCCAGTGCAGGATCAGCGTGCGCCGCGACGGGTCGAGGTCTGCGGCCAGCACGATGCAGGGCGCGGTTTTGCGGCCCAGCAGGGCCAGCGCATTCCGGCGGCGATGCCCTGCAATCAGCAGATACCGCTCGCCATTTGCCTGCACGACCAGCGGCTGCTGCAGGCCGACCACCTGGATGCTCTCGGCCAGCTCGTCGATGTTCCGCTGGTCGTAGCGGTTGTCCTCATTCTCATCAATCGCGGCCAGCGGGATGTCATGCACCTGCATGGGGTTCGAATCGGACACCGCCGCGCCCAGCAGCGCGCCTACGTCAAGCCGTTTCGCCATCGTCCACACCTCCCAGGTACTCCCGCACCCATGCGCGGTAATCCCGTGCCGCGCCCGAGGTGGGCGACCATTGGCAGATCGGCTCGCCTCCCAAAACCGACTTATCTACCGGCCGCGACAGCCGGATATGGCTGTTAAACACACGCTGTCCGCTGTTTTTCCGCAGCCAGTCCTCCACCCCGATTATGTCCGGATCGTTGTACCACATGGTCAGCAGCACGCCCGCGATCCGCACCGACGGGCTGACGCGCCGCACGCTTTCCACCTGCCGCGTCAGCTCGGCCATGCCGTCGATCTCAAAGCCGCCCGGCTTGAGCGGGATCACAATATCCGTGCTCGCCGCGATCGCTGAGATGGACGCGAGCGAGAACGCGGGCGGGCAGTCTATAATGATATAATCATATGCGTCGTCCTCGATCACCGCGTCGCGCAGATCGGTGAGCGCACGCAGCGCACGCTCGCGCGGTGTCCCGCCATGCACGTCGTCCGGCAGGCTGCCGTCGAGGTCGAGCGCCGCCAGCGACATGTCCGCGGGGATCACATCCAGCCCACGGTAAATCGTGTGCTGGATCAGGTCTGTGTAACAGGCCGCCATGCCCTCAAACAGGTCCGCGAGGCTGCCTGGCTCGGCCGGTATCCGGTAAAATTTCGACGCGTTGCCCTGATGGTCCGCGTCGATCAGCAGCACCCGCGCGCCGTATTCGGTCGCCAGGATCGCCGCCAGATTCACGGCGGTCACGGTCTTGCCGACGCCGCCTTTCAGATTGACAATAGAGATAGTTTTCACGCTTCCCCATCCTCCCCATATTTTCGATCATACTCGTCCGGTGTGATCAGGCGGCAGTCTGCCGGTTTATACAGCTTATCCAGACAGGTCAGCCCCAGGACTTCCTCAATCTTTACCTGTTCCAGCAGGCTCTCGTATGACGCGCCGGTCATTTCCTCACCGTCCTCATCGTCCAGCGTCAGGCAGACGCCTGCGGGACATATGGTTTTCCATTTTCATCCATGCCAAGTCTCTGTATTTCAAGACAAATCCGAACTTTCTTACCCATTCCGATCATCCTTTCTTCGGTGCTTACCGCTCACGCGCTCCAGCACCTCGACCGCGATACCGAGCGCGCGGGCGGTGCGCAGGTAGTCCCCTGCAAATTCCGGCTCGCATACCCTGCTCATTGCCAGCACACGGCGGCGCTCAAAGCGCAGGATTTTGATTACTTCACGCAGGTTCATCGTCGTCCTCCTCCGGCGCGTTCATGCGGGCGCAGCTCGCCAGCCGTTTTCATGCGGTCCGTCCGCCTCAAACCGCGCGATATTTGCACTTGGTAAACATTGTGCTCCCTGAGCCTGTACTGCACCGGCGATCGCCGTCCAGATTTCCGCCCACGCGGCGAATCGCATATCCTCGTAGTCCTTGAGCAGCGGCGTACAGTGCCTGCGGCACCCTCGCCCCATTCCACGCCCTTAACGCCCCCCATACCCCGTCTGGGTGTTTTCCATGTCAGTCGTCCCATTTTGCTCCTCCGTTTCCCGCTTTCTATTTCCTGCTGGCGGTGGCTTTTTCTCCACGCGCCAAACGACAGCGTCCATATACTCGGCAAAAAGCTGGTGCTGGCCGTCAAACGACAGCGAAAACTCGCCCAGCCGCCCCTCTTTGTTTTTCAGCACACGCAGTTTGCGGTCGTCCGCAGGCGCGTCCTCGTCCGGATCGAGATACAGCGCCAGCACTGCGTCCGCGTCCTGCTCGATCTGGCCGGATTCGCGCAGGTCGGTCAGCGTGGGCGCGGCATCCGCGCGGCTGGCCGCGGCGCGGGAAAACTGGCTGAGCGCCACAACCAGGATGCCGTGCTCCTGCGCCATCGTGTGCAGGTCGAGCGAAATATTGGTCACCTGCTCGAACCGGTCGCGCCCGCGCCCGCGCAGCTCCTGCAGGTAGTCGATGAACACGATCCGCTGCCGCCGCGCCAGCGCGGTGGTCAGGATATCCTGCACGCCCCAGCCCGGCGCATGGACCAGCTCCAGATCGGTCGCGGTGACCTCCTTTTTCCACGTCGCCGCCCGCTGCCATTCCTCGTCGGTCATTTCGCGCCGGTTAATGCGCGCGAAATCGATGATGCAGCGGTTCGCCACCAGGCGGTTGGTCAGCTTTGCGGGGCTGGTCTCCAGACTGTAAAAGCCGACCCGCTCCTGCTGCCCCATGTGCGCCGCCATCTGCAGCGCCAGCGCGGTTTTGCCTGCCGAGGGCCGCCCCGCCAGCACCACAAAATCCCCGTGATCCGAGTACAGCCGCCGGTCCAGCTTGTCCAGCCCGTAGCTGATAAATTTCCGCTTTTCCCCCTGCTCGGTGAAAAACTGCAGCAGCGCCTGGTCCATCGTCACGACCCGCGTCCGGTTTTTCTCGCTGAGTATTTCGCCCGCCTGCCCGATCAGCTCGCGCGCCTGCGTGCTTGTCCGCACCTCTGCAAGCTGCTCTGCGAGCGCCCGCAGACACCGCACCCGCGTCTGCTCCTGCATAGCGGCTATATACGTTTTCCAGCCGAACGCCGTCGGCGTGATATCCATGCACTGCAGCAGCAGGTTGTTATACTCCGCGCCGCAGACGCCGCGAATGGTTACCGCGTCCACCGGCCGTCCCGCCGTAAACAGCCGCACCGCCGCCTGATACACCGTGCGCAGCTCGGGGATGCTGAAATCCTCCGCCCGTGTCAGGCTGATCAGCTCGCCCACGATCGACGGGTCCACCAGCAGGCAGCCGATCACGCTGTATTCCGCGTCCAGCGTTGCCTTTTCTACCATTGCTCGTATCCTCCGTTCTGACGGTGCGGTGCAGGCGCGGCGCTGCCGCCGTACTTGCCCTCCAGCACCTTGACCAGGTTATTTTCGCTCATGAGCCAGTCGAAATCTGCCCGCCAGCCCCGGTCGTTGCTGCCCGTGCAAAAGCTGCTTGCCTGCGCGCGGTAAAATACATCGATCAGCTGCTCGGACGTATAGCCGGTTGCGTAAAGACGGCGCACCGCTTTCGCCCGTTTCTCCGTCAGCTTGACCGCCTGCGGCATACCGGTGCAGATCGTGTTATACCGCTCCATCAGTTCCAGCGGTTTGATATTTCCGTCCGGCTTTTCCTCTTCTTCTTTTAACTGTGTATTTAACTGTTCCTTATACATTTCACCGTTTGGTGCCAAGTCGTCACCGTTTGGGGACGGGGTGCTGTCACCGTTTGGGGACAGCTCGCGACAAAACGGGGAAATGGGCAATTTACTCTCATCGAGCGAATAAAACAGCGTCCGGTCATGGCTGTCTCGGTTGTAATTTGCCGTCAGCACGACCCCGGCGTCTTTCAGTTTTTTGACGATGCGCTCGATCTGCCGCTTGCTCCACCAGGGAAACAGCCTTTCCATTGCACGGATGCTGTTATATGTCCAGTACCGGCCGTCATGGAAATGGCGGTCGTTGGCTTCGTTTTTTGCGATCCAAAATTGAAGCATGGCGATAAAGACCGCCTCATCCACGCCATACATGGCAGCGATCCGGCCGTCGAAATGATAAGTCATCCTTTACCGCCCCCCCCTGTCAGCACGCGCAGCGCCTGCACGATCGCAGCGGCGCGCGTAAGCAGAGCCTCCAGCTCGGCCAGCGCTGCATTTGCGTCCGGCAACGCAGGCGGCTCCGCTTTATCCGCTGTGGCCTCGGAGGCATGCGGAGACAGGGCCGGACTGCTCCGGTCCTTATCCCCCGCGCGCGGCGGCAGACGGCCCGCCGCGACCAGGTTGTCGATTTTGCGGCGGGTACGCTCGACCGTTGCACCGACTGCATCGGCAAGCTGCACATAATCGCGGGTCCCCTCTGTCCATAGCTCAATCAGCCGCGCGGTCTGCTCGGCCGTCCAGCGCTCCCTTTTTCCCTCCCGTCCGTGCGGGACAGAGGCGGGAGCCGCCGCTTGCACAGCGCGCCGCGCTGTCAGTCGTTCGGCCAGCAGGGCCTCGGTGACTTTCACCGCCGCCCCCTCCTCTCCAGCGCACGGCCGAGCAGCCGGTCCATACAAATCCCGAGCGCCAGATACAGGCACCCTATCCCCAGCATCATCAACAGCCAATTTGTAACCATCGTTTATTCCTCCGTTTCCCCTGCGCCGCCTCTTGACAGCGCAGGGTTTTTGTTTTATCCTGTAAGTAGCTTTTATTTCTTTGCGCTCAGTCGCGGTTGCCGCCGCCCGGCGCTTTCGCTTTTTGCCATTGCGTTGCATAATCCAATTCCATGCCGGTTGCAATGATATCCCGCAGCTCTTCCTTGATCGCGTCATGCAGTGGACGCCTCGGCGGTAATTATACCGTCCTCGTTGATCTCCATCAGTTGATCCAGCCGCCCATCTCTGGCGAATTTCCCAATCAGCCGATACAGCCGCATTGTCGCCTGCTCCAACGGCCTCGACTGCACCTCCGGCAGCACCCCCGCCCAGCTCGCCTGATGCGATATGCTGATAGCAGAGATACGGGAAATCATAGACCTGCGCCATCCGCAAAACCGTGCTGTCCGGCGGGCGGCGGCGATCCTGCTCATATGCGCCCATTGTGTCCACGGAAACGCCTATGCGCTCCGCAGCGATTTTCCTGCGTCAAAACCCTTTAGCTCGCGCGCAGTTTGATAGATATTTCGTTCGTTTCACACTGGTTCAATCCTCCATTCCGTGCTATAATGGTCAAATACCAGGGAGAAAGCCCACGTGCTGTTGGCGCAGGTACTCCATATCGGCTTTTTCCTTTGCTTTTTTCGTATCGTAACAGCTCGTCCTGCCGGACTTTCCACCGCCGAGCTTGGTCGCTGACAGTTGACCACTGACGATCGTTTGCGAACGTAGTCTTTCGAGCAGCTACCTCTGCGATCGTTAGGTATTTACCGACATTCAGATCACCTCCTTTACCTCGTCCGCGTACAGGTCGTTAATGGTGCAGCCGAGCGCACGGGCGATACTGAAGCCAAAGAAAAACGACGGTTCGCCGTTACCAGTCTCGATCTTACTGATGCTTTGCTGCGATACCCCACATTCTGCTGCGAGCTGTGCCTGCGTCATTAAGCAACGCTCTCTCAATTTTGCGATTTTGCAAACCATATTCTCCCTCCTTTCTTTTACTACCTTTAGTTGTTGTTCATATCATAATACCCTTTTAGTTGTTGTCAACACCTTTTTGTTTACACATACAACTAATAGTGGTACTATTAAAGCAAAGAGGTGAGCATTTTGTTTGAAGAACGTCTAAAATCCCTGCGCAATGAGCATCAAATGTCACAAAAAATGCTCGCTGAAAAATTATTTGTTAGCCAGCAGGCTGTTGCAAAATGGGAGAACCCCGAGTCGAAAGCATCACCAAATCCTGACACGATAAAAAATAGCGGACTTTTTGATGTATCTATTGACTATCTCCTTGGGAAAACAGATATAAAAAGCGCCCTCCGATGAGGACGCTGGCCTAAGCGCTGAAGAAGCCGAGTTGATTGAGCTATTTAGGAACGCTTCTCCCGCATTGCAGGATGCAGCCCTCGCGTGCTGGAGGCCGACCAGAAGAAAGAATCTTCCTGACTTTGTCCATCGCGGCAGACGGATCATCAGATTTCCGTATCATTTCTATCAACAGTTTTTCTCGATCCGTCATTATTCTCCTCCCAAAAATCCGAACAAGTGTTTGCATTTGAAATAATACACCTTATCTTGTTCGATTGCAAGAGGGATTTCAATATATTGTATTTTTTCACAAATTTTTGATGTTCAATTTGAACATAAGGGGACTGCTCTATGGGTTTCCGGTTTCGCAAAGTTTCAAGATTGCGCCTGGTGTCCGCGTAAATATTGGGAAAAAGAGCGTCGGCATATCGGCTGGTGTAAAAGGCGCGCGCGTTTCGTTAACAGCAACGGCCGTGTTACCAAATCAGTTGGGCACAGGGCTCAGTTATGTCTCGACCAGCAAAATCGGAGGAGAACCAGATCCCACAAACGAAACAACTGGGAGCGAGACATCGGCGGTAAATCTGGCACCCCAGCCGAACAGGCCGCCATCGTCTCAAAAAGTGGACGGGCAAATCAGTTAAAATACTGTCCGTTGTTCTCATTGTAATGGGACTGATTTTATCCGTAGCCACAATTATCGGTGGATTTTTATTTACTGCGCTGGGCTGTGTTGGGTTGCAGTATCGAGCGAAGCTGCTGGAGCAGGAAGCTGGGCTCGTACCCGTTGCCCCGTACAAGCGAAAGTGGCAAATTGTTGTGATAGCCCTTTTTGTGTTCTTTTCCGTTTCTGGTGTGCTTACACCTGATCCAATCAGCGAAATTAAAGTCGATGGCCTTTACCACTCGCAACTCAAAGTGCCAGAGGCAGAGGGAAATTGTTTTTTTCCTATTCGCCCGCTGATTCGTCCACTAAGGATATTGCCTGTACATCCTCAGATAATTCCTTGCCATCGTATCAGTTGCGGAAATAGAAAACGGCAAAATTAAATGTATCGTTACGCCAATTTCTGCAGGCAATGTTACCATATGGTGCGAATCCAACTCAATAAAATCTCCGGAATTAGCGTTGACTATTACTGATCCAGCGGCAGAAGAAGCGGCGCGCAAAGCTGCCGGAAGAAGCCGCCGCCGCACAGGCAGAAGCCGAACGAAAGGCCGCAGCGGAAGCCGCTGCTGCTCAGGCAGAGGCTGAGCGAAAGGCCGCAGAGGAAGCCGCTGCCGCTCAGGCAGAAGCCGAACGTAAGGCCGCGGAGGAAGCCGCCGCTGCAGCAACACAGCAAAATACACAGACCGTATATATCACTCCCAGCGGTAAACGTTACCATCTGTCTGCAACGTGTGGCGGGAAAAATTCTCGTCGGTCGATATCAGCGAAGTAGGAGCCGCACTCCCTGCAAAAATGTGCGGCGGTTAATGAAATCCAGCAGACCACAACCGAACACTGTTCCGTCGTGGTCTGCTATTTTTCACCCGCCAAAATCGAACAAATGTTTGTTTTTGTAAGGAGATTGTCCCAAATGCCAACCGAAGTCAAGAAAAGTACGCCTACAAATATCAAAGCCATCACCATCGGCCACCGACCGGACGGTCGGCCAATCCCAAATACATCCGTGAGAACAACCGCGCGGTGTTTGACCAAAAGGTGCGCTATTACCAGACACTGGGTGCGCGCGGCGCGCAGATCGCCAGCAAGGCGGTCACCGTCGAGCAGTGGGCATGGCAATGGTACCAAACTTATAAAGCGCCCAAGGTGGGCGCGAGCCAGCGCATCAACTACGAAACCAACCTCAAGCGGCATATCCTGCCCGTGATCGGCTTTTATGGCGCTGTCCGCCGTTCGGCCATACCACCTGCAGCAGCTCATCAACGACGCCCGCCGCGAGGACGGCACACCGCTTGCACAAAGGGACCGTCCGGCAGATCATCTACACCCTGCGTCAACTGTTTGAGCAGGCCGAGATCAACGGCTTGATCGAGGTTACGCCATGCCGCCGCATCGAAAACACAGCCACCTCGAAATCCAGCCGACGGGCGCTCACACGGGACGAGGAGGCGCTCGTGCGCCGCGTCGCTGCGCGGCATTGGGCGGGACCGTAAGGTACTGCTTATGTGCTGCACTGCGGCCTGCGCCGCGGCGAAAACCGTGCCGATCGGGAAATCAGACCTGACGCGCGACGGCCTCCTGCGCATCACCAGCTCGGCCACCTATGCCGAGGGCAACCAGCGCAGGAAAAGGGACGAAAACCGCAGCGGGCGAACGGCTTGTCCCTGTCCCGCCGGAGCTGCTGCGCAGCTCGACCGGTCCGGCCATATTTTTCCACGGGCAGAACGGGAAAATGCTAACGCTAACCCATCTGCGCCGGATGTGGAGCAGCTTCCACCGATGCCTGCGATCGGGAGGCCGGTGCAAAGCTCTACCGCAATAAAATAATCGAGCATGCCTTTGATCCGGCGATCACCCCGCACTACCTGCGGCACACCTACTATGTACCAACCTGCGCCGACAGGGCATCGACCTCAAAACCGCGCAGTACCTCATGGGGCACGCCAGTATCACCACCACCGCAAATATTTATAATCATGTTGACGAGGAGGACATCGCCAGCCTGCAACGGGCTGTTGCAAACAGGGCGAACGCCTGTTTGCCAGTACCTTTTGTGCGGTTTCGGACAGGCTGTCCAGCACACCACATTCCCGGATGAGGTTGCCGAACATCAAAAAGCCAACCAGCGCCACACTGCGCGGCACAAACAGCCCAGCCACCATGGTAATAATGATGGGGAACAGGATTTTTGCCGTTTTGCTGACTTGCTTTTCGGCATATGGCATGCGGATCAGGCGCTCTTTTTTGGTCGTCACAAGCCGGATGACCGGCGGCTGGATGATGGGCACCAGCGCCATGTAAGAATACGCCGCCACAATGATGGCCCCCAGATAGTTGGATTCCAGAAAGTTCGCCACAAAGATGGAGGTCGGCCCGTCCGCCGCACCGATCACGGCAATGGAGGCGGCATCTTTGAGTTCAAAGCCCATCAAAGTCGCAGCCCCCAGCGTGAAAAAGATGCCAAACTGCGCCGCCGCCCCAAAAATCATCAGCTTGGGGTTGGAAAGCAGCGGTGTAAAATCAATCATTGCACCAATGCCCACAAACAGCAGCAACGGGAACAGTTCGTTGGCAATGCCAGCATCAAACAGCACATCCAGCGGGCCGACCTCGGTGCCGGTGGACAGCACCTGGGTAACAGCACCGGACAGCGGCAGGTTGACGAGAATGGCCCCAAAGCCCATTGGCAGCAGCAGGGATTTCGACCAGACCATTTGCCGCAAATGTAATCGCGCACGGCATCCCCGCGGCCTCGATCTCATCCGACAGGAACCCTGACCGCCGTCCGTTCCCGGGCCGCGCGCCATATCGTTGCCCGCAACCGCGTTTTCCACCTCCTGCGGCGACCAGCGCCACTGCGGTCCAGTTCATGCAGGATATTCTCGGCATATGCGCCGTCCGACAGGGCGGTAATACGCCAGCTCCTCCACGGTGCACCGGAAAAATCGTTTGTTTCCTTGCGCATCATTAGCTGGCTACGGGTCGAATTCCCAACCCGGCCGCCCGCCGTGTCCAAAGACCACCAGACCGGCGGTAGATGGGCTGCACCGCATCCCCCAGCCGCACGGCCCTCATACGCGCACACTGACCGCCGTCCGCAAAGGTATAGACCCAGCTTTCGCCCTGCTTCACCGGATGCGCAATGCGGTCGGTGCGGTCGCCCGAGCGTCCATTCCATCGCCCCGCCGACCGCAATGAATCGGTCGGCGTCCACTCCTGTCGGGTCATAACCGCCCGCCCCGATGGGCGGTGCTCTATCCCATGCGCGCCCGGTCAGATCGTTATCGTAGTCCCGCGTATAGCGCGCAAGCCATCCAAACGCCCACCGTTCAGATAGGTGCGCGCCCGCCGCGTCCGGCGCATGGATAAGCGAGCCGCCGTCCAGCGCCCGCGGCCTGATCCATCTCCTGATACGCGGCCGCGATGTCCCCTGTCCTGCGTATCATACTGCGTCGGACGCAAACGTCAGGTAATAGGTCAGCCCGTCGCGCTCGGCCAGCGTCTTGCTGGTACCGGCCAGTCCTCGCCAAAGGTAGATTGCAGATAGTCTGTCGCTTCTACGGCAAGCATCATCACCGTACCCGCCCCATACGGGTCGGAGGTCGCTTCCGGCCACGCGTTTTTCAGGCCGAACATGGCGCAGCCATCCTTCTCGGTTACATACCCCTGCCCGACAAAGCACGCCGGCAGGGTGAGGGTATAGCCGTAGACGTCGTTCACATAAGCGGAGTCGATTGTGCGGCTGGCTTCCGCCGCGCCGCCCGCTATGCGGAATACGAATGCGGCGGTATGCGCCGTTCCATCCGCCGCCGTGTAGGACACGGTCACGCCGCGGTACACATCAGCCGGCTGCGTCGAGGACAGCGCCTCCGCCGTGATATGTTCCACGGGATAGCTGTACGACATGCTGGCCGCTCCGCACGTATAGGAAAAGCTGTCCGTTTCGGTCACCCGCTCGTCGTACTGGCGCACACCGTCCTCACGGACGACCGCGTCCGCAATCGTGACCTCGCCAGCCGGCGCGGGGTCGAACAAAAGCTCGATGGTGTCGCCTGCCCAGCAGCGGGATGCTGCCCGCGGCGTTGCGCACCGCCTGCTCGGTGGTCGCCCACGGGCAGGCTTACCCCCCCCGTGGCGGCAAAGCCCCCGTCAAGCGGTTCCGCCAGCCCGACCGGCAGCCAATAACCCTCGGTCTTCTCCATGCGCACGTCAACGGACGGGCTGCCGTCGATGAAATGCAGGCGCACGACGGCTTCGGTATCCGTCTGCGAAACCAGTTCGGCGGTGAGCCATGTCCGCATCCGGATGTATGTTGTGTTGCCTTCCATCTCTTCGTATGTTTCACCGAAATAGCCGAAGATATTTTCGATTGCGGTCAGCGGCTGTTCCAGATCAGTGATCGGGCCGCCATTATAAAACGAGGCATTAACTACCGTTTCCCCGGTATTGCCGTATTGCAGGTCGGGCCAGGGGGCAGGCCTGAGTCATAATACAGGCCAAATATCACGCATGGTATAGCCCGCGTCCTGTCCTGCCAGCTGATCCTGTATGAACGACAGGTGATCGTCACACCGCTGCATTTTGGAAATGACCCTGCGGCCGTTTTCCTCACCGGCGGTAATTGCAATCGCGGGCGGTAATCGGTCGTGCCGCCGCCGTACATCTGGAACACCGCGACACAGGTATTTGCCTCCTCGGTCGGTACGATCACATAATTGCGGTAGGAAGGCGACGAGCCGCCGTATTTGGTATACCATACGGCGTTTTTTCGTCCTCGCTGCCGGCAAGGTGCTGCTGCTGCCGCACCAGCGCCTGCTGCTCCTGTTCGGACAGCACCGGATACAGCGGCCACACCGACTTTATATGCCACCGCGCGCGCGTACTGCTGCGCGAGGTCGGCGGCGGTACGGGCGTCTTTCCCCGCCGCCGTAGGTATAGTCCTGCGGCTGACCGGCCGCCATAATGATACTGAGCTGTTCGCCATTGTCAAAGGTATGCCGCACCTCGGCGGTCGTTTTCACCGTCGTTGGTCACGTCCCAGCGGCGGACGACCTCCGTGCTGCCGCCGGACAGCCGCAAAATCTCTGCACTGCTCCGCAGCGTCGTCCGATGCCGTCCCAGTGTTTTCCGGCAGTCCGAGGTCGTTTTCGTACAGGATGCGGAATTCTTCCAGCGAGGTCACGCCATCCCGTGCAACCGGCTTTGCGCTTTTCATCATCCATTTGCCGTCCATATCGCGTTGAAAATCCAACTGCTGCACCGCCCGATAGGGATGTTTCCCTGTTCCTCATCAGCAGCAGGTCAGCTACGGCATAGGTTTCCTCCCGCGCAGCACCGCTGTGCTGGCAAGCAGCTCCGCTTCGCCGTTGATATGCTCGTGTATCTGCGCTGCCCCACCATTCCGCAATCTCAGCCGCGTTTCCTCTGTCAATTTTTCCTTACTCTCTCCTACCGACACCGCGCAGCCGAGCGAGGCGACCAGCACCGCCGCAGCCACAATGAGCGCAGCGCCGCGCTTTTTCGCGCGCTTGTCGAACCCTTCAAAGCGGCGCATGAGCGTTTCCCTTATCCCCCGTGAAGCACGACACCAGCGCGCCCGCCGCTGCAGCTGCTGTGCCTGCGCGGACCGCAGGATGGTTTCCCGACAAT
>VOFH01001488.1_pt1 | contig 25529 bp, 35 predicted proteins | sample 5384091 | NCBI WGS metagenome assembly VOFH01 (sample SAMN12384727, study PRJNA508395) | human gut metagenome | isolation source: healthy gut G | host: Homo sapiens
ACCAACTCAACATTCTGCATATCAGCGGCAATCCAATAAAGGCTGCGCATCTCATGGCGTCTTGATCCGTTATCGCTTCAGGCTTCACAAACAGGGGAGGCCATCAGACGTTCGGGACGGACGTTCTTTTTTCAAACTCTCTGAAGCCACGCCTCCACGGAGCCTTCTCAGAACAAATTTCTCACCTTCGGGGATGTATAGGCGATATAACCATATACCGATGGTAAGCTCTACGGTTTTACTTGCAGGCCAGGATTCAGTTCTTTCAGGCGTTCGGTGAAATAACTCATACTCATGGCACAACGCAGGGAAGTGATGAGCGGGCGTCAATGAAAGCATCCCCCGAAATACTTTGCGGAAAGTTATGATACATCCGTTCGGCTATCTCACGGTGCTGGCGCTCGCCAAAGTGGGGGATATCTTCCACCATCCGCGGGCATCTTCCCAAACCTTATGCAGACGTTCGCGAACATCCACGCCAAGGGAGTCATCGGGAACATGTGATAAAGGGAATCAAAGACGCAGATAACTTCGTATAACGCTCATCCGCCGTCATCCAGCGTGAACCGTGACGCCGTAGTGACTGATGTAGAACTCATAACCGAGTAGGGGCAGGAGTATAGGTGGATGAAGGAACAGGATAAGCATAATAAATACTTCCTGTCTGCTCCGGTTAATGCAGACTGGGAACGAGCTGTGAAAGTACACAGCAAATACAAGATAAAAAATTATGCTTTGTCTCATCTTCGTGACGAATTTAAGTTATTAATATGAATCAGTAGCTTGTAGCTTATCACTTTTATTTCTTTATTTTCAGATTACGAACATCCCTCTGCCCAATGCCTTCTGCTGCCTGATCGGGACGGATATCTCCCCAAGTAACGGTGCAATCATCTATCAGAATATCAGATGCCGTATCGATATAAAAACCATACGTCTTATCATGGATAAACCCTTCGCCCACACACGGACGTTTATCATAGATACCACCCTCATAAGCCGTACGCTTTTGCAATAGCAGATCTACGTCTTCAAAGTAGATATGATTCACTTTGTCTTGCGTATCCCCACCTACAAAGATGCCGTTCTCGCTGGTGCATTTGATATTTGTGAAGTAAATACGGCTCACCTCTCGCAACGTCCTTCGGTAGCTCCCTTCGGAAACGCCAGCCGGCATCTTTATGATTGCCTACGGCACGCCGGATAGGAAGTCACGTAAATAGGTTCCGCCTTTCCCCACCAGACATCGGAGAAGAACATGCAATCCACAATCATATTAGAGAAAATCACATTGGTAACCGTTCCTTCATCCCGGTTCTGAATACCGATGCCACGGTTACTGTTCTGATGATACAGTTATTGAACAGTACATTATTAATCTTATCCATATTTTCCGAACCTATCTTGATGGCACAGGAACGGGAAACCATAGTACAGTTGGTTACAACTATGTCTTCGCACGAACCGTATTCTTCAAACTCACGACGATTCTTCAGACAGATGCAGTCATCACCCGATTCGATATGGCAATTGGCTATACGTACATTCTTGGAATGGTCTACATCGATGCCGTCACCGTTGCGTATCTTCAAGTTATTCAGGATAGAGATGCCATCGATGGAGACATCGTTGCAACCGATGAGATGAACCGTCCAATAGGCACTGTTGCGGATTGTCACATCACGGATCACTGTTTTCTCTATATTGATAAGCGTCAGTACATGCGGACGGGGATCAAAAAGTCGGTCACCGGTTTCAGTTCATAAGAGTCTTCCAGTTCCTTACCCATAAAGGAGACACCGTTTCCATCTATGGCTCCTGTTCCGGTGATGGATACCTCTTTCAGATCTTGACCATAAATCCACATCATGCCTTCACCACGATTATCACGGAAAGCGCTCAGTGTATAGGCAGCCTCATCAGGATTGGCAAGCAGACAGGAATTAGGTTCCAGATGCAGTTCCACAAATGAGGCCAGATGGAAAGGGCTGCACATGAAAGTACGCCCTGCCGGAACCAGTACCGTTCCGCCACCCGATTTGGAACACTGATCGATAGCAGCTTGTATGGCCGCGGCGTCATCGGTGACACCATCACCTTTGGCTCCGTAGTCCATAATGTTATAAATAGTCCCTCCGGTCTTCGGAGTGCCGCATGCCCCTAACAGCAAGATGCTGCACAGGACAAACAAAAATGCTTTTGCTCTCATATAAGTTATCTTTCTTAAAATTAGTAAGCTACGGGCTACGAGCCAAGTTACGAGTTACGAGTGCTGCGCTATATAGTCCTATAAGCTATCAACGCTATTATTTTATACTAACATACCGGAAGGCACTTGTAGCTCGTAGCATGTAGCTCATCACTCAATCACCGTCGGCGGACAGTCTTCCGCTGCCGTTCCCCACTCCTTATTCGGTTTATCCCCATCACAAACTCCATCACGCCACCGTTCACTATATCTTGATGGGTAATGTAATTACGCGTATAAGGTTTTCCGTTCAGCGTTGCCGACTGAATATAGATATTCCTCTGCGATGCGTTACGGGCTTTCACTGTGAACTTCTTTCCACTCTCAAGATTCAGCGTGAAGCTGGGGAATGAGGGGCTGGCAAGTATATAATACGGAGTACCGGGACACACCGGATAAAATCCCATAGCGGCAAACAAACATGTACCAAGCCGACATCTGTCCGGCATCGTCATTGCCGGAAAGTCCACCCGGTTCATTCAGATATTCCGTTTCCATAACGTGGCGGACAGCACGCTGAGTCTTCCAGGGTTCACCTGCATAATTGAACATATAAGCAACCTGATGACAAGGCTCGTTTCCATGCCAGTAACGTTGTTCACTGAACATGGAATCCAACTTGGCTACATACTTATCTTTCCCTCCCATACTTGCCATCAGTCCGTATGGATCTTGCGGCACGTACCAGGTATAGTGACAGGGGGCACCTTCAGTAATAAAATGGGCAAAATTAAAAGCATTGGCATCATTCAGAAAAGTACCATCGGCATGGCGCCCCTGGGCATATCCTGTACGGGGATCTATCACATTGCGATAATTGGCAGCACGCCGTATCAATGCCTGGTAATCATCCGTCTTACCCAAAGCTTTTTGCCATCTGTGCAAGGGCAAAGTCATCATAAGCATATTCCAAGGTACGTGATACCTGTTCCTTTGTATGAAAAGCATCAGGTACACCGTCTTCAAGAGGAATATATCCATACTCCAGATAAGAGGCAAGAGCTCGACGCCCCATACCATTTTTATATTCATCAAGGTTAGAAGGAGTTTCAAAGGCATTCTTACGCATTCCTTCATAAGCCTTGTCCACATCGAAATTACGAATCTTACAGTATGCATCGCTGATGGCGGAGATACAATGATCGCCTATCATAGCGGCAGTATAGCTATTCCAACAAGGAAAGATGCGCAACCAACCACCTTGTTCATATTTATGCACCAAAAAGATTGCATCATATCTCCCCCTTTGTCGGAAAAAGCAGATTGATCATCGGATGCAGGGCACGGTAGGTATCCCACATACTATAATCCTCATAATACGTTTCTCCTTCAGGAAGTTGGCATATCGGAGTACCATTCGCAAAAGAGGGATAACGGCCATCTATATCATTAAATGTATGCGGCAGAAAAGAGGCACGATAGAAAGCACCGTAAAACATTTCCTTGTCTGCAAGTCGTTCGGTCTCTACATCAATAGCAGAGAGATGTTTCTCCCACATCTGTCTTAGCTCTGTGCAAGTCTGTCCAAAGTCCCAATGAGGAATTTCAGCTTTCAGGTTCTTCAAAGCACCATCGGTCGGTAAAAGAGGAAGCGGCTTTCACCAATACCTCTTCACCTTCGGTCACATCAAACTCCACATAGGCACCTATCTGCGCCGCATCTCCTATCTGAATGACGCCGGGAGACAAAGAATCTCCCTTGAACACACCGTAATCCGTCAGCTTCTTTTGGAACTGAATGATAAAATATCCGCTATACCCTGCCGATTTTCCCCAACCCTGATAAATGCGGTGAACAGGATTATATCCGTAAATCTGATTGTTAAGGGTGTCGATACAGATATATCCTTGACCTTCATCACTGTTAGGGTTTACCACCAGATAACCTTTTCCCGCTTTGCTGTATGTGAAACGGAAAATTGCGGAACGCGAACGCCCCGTCATTTCGGCATAGATATTCTCATCCGGCAGGAAACCGTATAATAAGCCGGTGTTGCCGTTTCTTTCTCATGGGAGAAACGGGTGGAACGTGCTTCCGGCTGGCAACGCAATTTACCGAAGAGCGGCATCAACGTCATAGAACCGTAGTCCTGCGTACATCCGCCCACAATCCAGTGGGAGTTACGAAAGCCTTGCAGCAGAGTATCTGCGTAATAATAGGGTGCTATGCATTTCTCCTCCATGTCCCGCGTCTGCGCAGTCCAGAAGTTCATTCCGTTGGGTTCGAGTACCGCCGGGAGGGTTTGCCCGTATTCTTCCGTATCCCTGCCAAACAACCCCGCTGTATGGGTCGCACTGGGGCGGTACCTACACGAGTATCGATATAGGATAATCGCGACTCGTCAACAGTCCCACAGCGACTGGTACACGAAGTAGTACCCGGCAGCAACACAGTTGCCAGTAACAGAGAATAGCATGTATAGATTGTTCGTCTCATCATTATTATATTTTTATATAGATTTTCTTTTTTATACAATGGATAGCCGCACGCTCCCATCAGCAATGTAAAGGCAAGGGCGTAAACGGCAGATGCCAGATAAGGATCGGTTATCAGAAAATGTACCCCTTCGTAAATCACCGGCTTACTTCCGGTGGCGCCAATGACAATAGCCGCTACCTCGCTGAGTACGTAGAGAAACAAAGGGTTAACACCGAATATTTCAAAAGAAACGACACCAGTTCTTCTTTTCCTTCATATCAATGTAATAAATCAGCACAGACTGAAGCATGGCTGCCAATCCACATGTTACTAACACAAATGTAGGCGACCAGATACGCTTATTCAACGGTAGGGCTTCTGTCAGCACAAAACCATGACATCAGAATAAAACCTGCAACAAACAATTTCAGTGTTTTCTGTTCCCAAAGCTTCCTTAGCCAGAATGATTTTCCCACAACAGAAGCCGATCAAAGTATGAGCGATAGCAGAAAGGGTACTGGTAAGTCCTTCCGGATCTATCGGGCTTTTATGATAAAGGTGGTCTGCACCTAATACATTCCGGTCTATGATAGCCAGAAGGTTTGTATCATCCGGTGCATATCCGTTGCCTATACAAAGCAATACGGCATATCCGGCGATAAGGCAACCAATGAGCCAGCCGATATATTTATGATTGACATACAAGGCTACAAAGGAAACTACACAATAGCACAAGGCTATACGCGGCAGCACTCCCGTAAGCCGAAGATGGGCAAAAGGAAAGAAATCTCCATCACAAATAAAGTGAAACCAGTGAATAGCCCAGCCGATGCATAAAATAACAAGAGTACGTTTCAGTACCTTACGGACCACTGAACCAGATGCTTGAAAATGGAACTTGCCCAAAGCAATATAAGTGGAAACTCCCATGATGAACAAAAAGAACGGAAAGACCAGATCACAAAGAGTCAGCCCATTCCATGCAGAATGTTGTAAAGAATCATAAGATAACTTCCCACCGGAATTATTGACGAGAATCATACCGACGACAGTAATTCCGCGCAGCACGTCAAGAGACAAAAGTCGCTTCTTCTGCGGGGAAGTGGAAATTGGGGGTGAGAGTTTTCCATATACTTTCTAAATATCAATATGCACAGTTGGTTGTATCTCAGTTATACTATCTCATTGCCTTCTCAAACACTTCTTTCGCCACATCCACACAGCTTCCTTCAGGAACCGAACTATACGGATTCTTTGCCAGTGTCCAGGGTTCTTCCATCGCATAATAATCCAGCTTAACTTCGGGTTTACCATCCAGTTGGTCCTGAAGAGTTTGCCAGTAGGCTGCCCAACGTTTATAATAGAAATCGCGCAGAATACCGTTCCATTCCTTATGGGCATAGTCGCGCAGACCACCGTCATCAGCGCAAACACGATTGCCCCAAGTGGTTATCTGCACGCGGGCATTCCACTCGTACAGGTCTTTTTTCTTCGGGAGTAGTCCCCAAATTGCGTGCCTGCTCTATCCAACGGCCTACACGGAATTCACTACGTGTACCCAGCAATTTATCCTGCAACAGCAATATATCCAGGAATTTCCGGGAGTCACGGGCAAAACTGCGTTTATCAAAGCTTTTGAAGTCAGCAATGGTCCGGTTATAAACAATACGTCCTTTATCGGAAAGAGACTGTCGTACGATGTCTACCAGGTCATATTCAAAGTTATTATTACCACGATATTTATCGGCTACTTCCACCATCAGCCGTGCTGCTTCTTCCGTAACGGTAGGATCATAATAGTTCTTCATCTTCGACCAGCTCGATGCCTGGAAGTTATTCAGCGAAGGACGTCCGCAGAAAATAGACTCATGAGGCCCTTGTTGGTTATTTCCGAAAGGACAGTTATAAATGGTATTGGCAAGCAAAGTCCATGCTTTTTCTATCTTCTCGTCTCTTACACCATAACGGGCAAAGAGATAATCTTTCAGCCATTCTTCTTTCGTGAATTTCTCCGGTCGCCAGGAAGTTCGCACATCAGTTCAAACATCATGGGGTTATTCTCTGCACCTTCCATGGTCAGACCTATTCCTTTCAGGTGAACAGCTAACGGATTATTCTTAGTCAGGTAGAAATTATCGAGTAACTGGTCCATACGACCGTGAAGTCCCACATTGCCACCGAAATTGAGCAACATACAGAACAGCCAATTGTGCTGTTCATACCCCTTGTCACGCTTCCAGATGGAAGGGATTCCCCACATAGGACGACATTCACTGAACAGGTCCAGTATCAGCAGATCTCCATTCTGCATATTCTTTATCATCTCGGACGAGGATTCTCTGTCCAGCCCTGCACTACCCAGGTGGCTGTCGGATTCACTTTTTTCATAGCCGCCATAATAGCTTTCCCGGCCGCATCGAAATCTACTGAAGCGGCATTCTCAGCTTCATGAAAAAAAGGGTCCATAGAATAATAATCGACCTTGCCGAAAAGCTTCTCCTGTTCCTGATAATATAAATCGGCAATCTCGGCAAAGCGGACATCGGTAGGTTGCAGGAAAGCAGGACGGGTAAAGCCGTTCCATAAATCAGACTTGGTCAGGTTCAGTCCCAACTTCTCATCAGCATCGTGGGGAACCATACCTGAATATCCCGGAAACACAGGTTTAATGCCATATTCGCGCATACGCTTCAGAATTTTCTTCTGCAAAGCTTCCTGCTGTACATACCAGGAATCCGGATTAGGTCCGCCCCATCCTTCCAGATTATTCATTGCCCACCAGGCAAGAAAAAGCAGGGCCGGCAATGAATCGGTTAATTTCATCTTTAGAATATCCCAGTTTTTGAAGCATATTGAACCAGATACATTCCTGGCCTACGGCTGCCAAAGGGAGATTGATACCATGTAGAGCCATCCAGTCTATCTCTTTCTCCCAGCGTTCCCAGTCCCAGAAAGCCATGGAGTAGGAATAGGTACAATAGTTGAAATCGTAACGGAGTGAGAGGGATGTTTCGTGACGCTCTTTCCGGGGACAGGAGGAAGTGTCTGCGGCAATTTCGCCTGCATACCATTCCATGACAGTTGGATTCCGGCATAATATTTCAGATACCAGTTGATACCCGTCGCTATATTCACATAGTTATTACCCCGGACTACGACTTTAGTTCCTTTCTGGTCCAGTTCGAAAAAAATCATCCGCACCTTTCTTGAATTCGATAACAAATTTCTTCGATGCTCCCTTATCAATTCTTTCGAGCAAACCGTTTATAGGGTTGGCTGATAACTGAACGGATAAGCCTACTATTAACAAAATGAGTAAACAGAGTTTGGTTTTTCATGGTATTCATTCTTCTGGGTGATGTGCAAAAGTAGGCGTTTATTTTTTTATGTAAGGAGAAAATAGAAAAGTTTGGGACGAATATAGTAAAGAATGAGACAAATAGTGACGAGCTCGTCACTTTACCCCTTCTTCCCCAGCTTCGAGCTCGGCAAATATCCGAAGAACTCTTTGAAACACTTCGTAAAATATTTAGGATCGTTGAATCCTACAGCATAGGCTATTTCAGGAAACATTCACATCTCCCGATCCTTCCTGTATCATCCGTTGCGCCACGTTCAGACGGTAGTTCTTCATAAACTGTCCGATGGGCTGTCCCGTCAGGTCCTGCATTTTCTTGTTGACCAATGTCTTGCTGTAGCCCATGTCGCGTACAAAGCGTTCCAGGTTATATTCTGCATCGGCATAGTGTTCCTTCATCAGGTTGACCGCATTCGTAATGAATGTCTTGTCTCTCGATTCTTCCTTTACATGCAGTTCTTCCACATTACTGCTGGATGAGAACATCTTCTTATATTTCCTTCGCAGACTCAGTATATTACGGATACGAAGCCGGAGCACTTCTTCATCAAAAGGTTTGCAAAGATACTCGTCCACACCTATTTCAAAGCTTCTTTTCTCTTGTACGTCCGAGCGAAGCGCCGTAAGCATTAGGAAAGGAATGTGCGAAGTCGCCAGATTCTCCTTGATACGGCGGGACAACTCCATACCATCCATCACAGGCATCATCAAATCACTGACTATTAAGTCGACGGTATGTTTCTGAACGATTTCAGGGCCTCCTGCCCGTCACCTGCCTCAAACAAACGATAATCCCCCACAAGCAGTGTGCGGATATACGAACGCATATCTTTATTATCTTCCACAATCAGGATAGTCTCTTTCTTCTGGGTATCCTCCGGTTGCAAAGTATCCGGTAGATATACACTATCAGGCTGTACCCACTCCCCATTCGTCTCTACCCGTTCTCCGGGAATCAGCGGCATCAACATACGGAATGAAGCCCCTGCCTGTGATTATTGCGGGCAAAGATTTCTCCGCCATGCAAATATACAATCCGCTTGCACAGGAAAAGACCGATGCCTGTACCGCTCTGCCCGTAAACCGGATATTTGGTACTCTTCTTAGACTGGTAAAAGCGGTCGAAAATCTTTTCAGATCTTCTGCCACAAGGCCATGTCCCGTATCGCATACATTCATATAAAATAGTCTCTCCCCGTTCTTTCCTCTAACAGATGCCACAAATATGTCAATACGACCGCTATCCGGTGTAAACTTAATAGCATTCGAAACCAGATTCACCAACACCTTGCGCATATATCCTGTATCGATCATCAGAAAGGATTCTCCAAACGGAAATAAGTACATATGTCGATATGCCTTTCCTTGGCAAAGACTCTGAAAGGTATCAGCAACTCAGACAAAAACTCGATAAAATGCGAGGAACGCTTATCCAGCACCACCTTGTCTATGTCCAGTTTCCGGAAGTCCATCAGTTCATTGACTAGAGAAAGCAAATACCGTGAATTTCGCTCGGCTATCTGCAACTGTGCCTTTACAGCCTCATCCTGCGTCTCCTTTAAAAGCATGTTCAATGGGGCCATGAATCAGTGTAACCGGAGTACGGAATTCATGAGTGATGTTCGTAAAGAAAGCAATCTTCTCTTCCGTAATCTCTTTTTACGTGTTGAGCCATGGTTTCCAACTGTTTGTTCTGGACAGCCAGTTCCTGCGTGCGCAGTTCCACTTCTTTTTCCAATCGCGCTTTCTGTTCACGATAACTCCGCATCTTCCGCTTATAGAATAAATAAATAGCAAGGCAAATAACTACGACAAGAAGCAGATAGAATCAATGGATTTATAAAAATAAGGAGTGATCCCCACTTCTATGTCGGTTATTTCATCCGACCAACGCCCCAACTCATCCGTCGCACGCACTTGCAGGGGTGTAGTTCCCCGGCGGGACAGCTGCATATCTTGCCATACAATCACCCGGTTGAGTTTCATTCCACTCTTCCTCGTATCCCTCCAGACGATAGGCAAAGCGAATACGGCTGCTGTTTCCATAATTCTGTGTGGTAAATCCTACGGAGAAACGATTCTCCCTTTCATGCAGGAAAATACCGGAGGCAAGGGTGATATCCTTTTGCAGATAATCACCACTGGAAGGATAGATAATATTTCCTCCAATTGCCAGTGAAGAGAGTTTCACATGCGAATCCGCAGACGGCGAAGTTTCATTATCAGAATAAATAATGACCAGTCCGTCTATAGTAGCCATATAGATAAAGTCGTGCTTTGACGAATAATGGATGCCATTCCAGTAGAACTGAGTAGCAGGCAGGCCATCATCCTGCGTGTAGTTACTGAATGTCATCGACTGGATATTCAGACGGGACACTCCATCATTCGTAGTCAACCACAAGTTTCCCTTCCCGTCTTCAGCCATACCGATAATTGTATTATTAGGCAACCCGTGACGTGTGGTATAGTTTTTAAAGACAAAGTGATTATTCTTGTCACTCGTCAACTGATACAGTCCGCTTCCATTGCCACCCAGCCAGATAGTACCATTCTTGTCTTCCAAAATGCTATTAATCTTTTCCAGTTGTGTTGACTGTGGATTATCCAGTTTATACCGAAGATATTTATAATCAAAGCGCTTGTTCGACTTTAGCAAAAGAAGCAAGGTCTACAATGAAGACACCTTGCGTGGTTCCCACCCACAAACGTTTATTTCTATCAATCAACAGGGCGTGAACCGCTTCGAACTCATTATCCGACTGATCGAATAATACACGGATGAAAGTATCTTTCCGCTTATCGTAGAAATGCACTCCACGTGTAGAGCCGAACCATATTCCGTGATTGATCACATCTTCACAGGCACTATTAATAAAGTCACCTTCCAATTCGGGAATATTCTCACGGGTATAACGCTTAAAGGTACGGTTATTGGAAATATTCAGGTTCAGTTCGTTAATGCCCACACCCAGTATGCCCACAAACGATTATCGGAGTCAATCAGCAGTCCGGTAATAGTGTTATTACTGATGGAAGTAATATCGTTAGGAGAAAAAAGATGATGGGCACAAATCTTTTCCTCCTGATTCCATTTCATCAGTCCACGTTCTACTAATCCAATCCAAAGATTGCCGTCTTTATCTTCACCTACAGCATTAACAGGTGTAGGAGTATCTGTTTTCTGTGACAGAAGTGCCGCATGTCCATAATTCTGTTTGCAAACGCTTCGGGGAAAGCAGGTTAATGCCTCCGGTTTCAGTACCCAGCCAGATGGTCTCTCCATCGGTGAACAGGCAGTTGATGGCATTACAGTTAATGGTTACTCCACCCCGGTCACTGGTCTGACGGATGAATGAAAAAGTATCCGTATCTTTGTTATACACATTCAGTCCATTCAGGGTAGATACGATCAGGTATCCCCGTTCCGTCTGTTTGATATCCGTTATATAGGCTTGGCTCAACATTCCGGGACGATGAGTGGAGTAGCGATACCTCTTCAGACTTCGTTCGGCATGATTATATCTGAATAGACCACGGTTAGAGCCAATCCACAAAGTATCCCCATCCGCCTGCATACAGGAAATCCGCCAATCTTCACTGAAAGAAACCAAACTATCGGACAAGACATCTGCCTTTAAGAGATGATCCGGTTGCTTCTCAACACGATATACCTGGTTGTCAATACCTGCACAAACTGTCCAGCCTATATCAAGAATGGCATGTACGGGAGATTCGCATTCGCTCTTCAGACGATACCAGGTCTTTATATCTCCCTGATCGTCCAAATCAATACACCACAGTTCTTTATTGCCGGAAATCCATAAATCTCCTGTCTGTCTTTATAAATGGTACTAACGTTTTCATTCAATAACTTTTGCAGCGGACTATCCGGTGGAACAGGGAGTTTTACCAAAGCATAAGTATCCAGGTCGAGGATATCTATCCCACCTTCGGATGCAATCCACAATCGCGATATATCCTTCAGCACCTCCACAAAAATACCGCCCAGACCGCAGAGTACCACATGTCCGAACTTCTCTTCATATTTGGCACCGATAAACAATTCCGTCCCTTTCAACATCGGCTGCACCATGATAGCACTAGCTTCGGGAATCTGCATCATACGGTCGAATTCCAATGCCAAATGCTGTTCACTCTTGATATTGAGCACAACACCGCCCACATCCGACTTATGCACCGGCCCCACCACCTTTGCCACCACCGGGAACCCCGTGCGACGCGCAAAGGCAAGCACTTCTTCCTTGTTGTCCGAAACAAACTCCTCCACAATAGGAATACCTGCAGAGCGGAGCAATGCCTGCACATAGTGCGGGGCGATATAACCGTCCGCAGGAATGGAATCTATAATCCGGCGGATACGGGGAACATCCACTCCAAAGAGCTCGATTTCATTATTGGCAGGCCGCGGGGCATTCATTATCCGCGAAAGTGCCGTACCCAAAGTCACTTCATCGGCAAAGTTCACATGGCCTTTTGCCAGAAAAGCAGCAACCTCGGCTCCTGCCGTATTGATGGAAGGAAGAATCGGAAAAATCGGCTTCTTGCAATGCAGCATCTTCTCGTGCAGCACATCATACATTTCAAACATGGTCACCAGCCCCGGAGTGCCGAAAATAGCCATTACAGCATCAATATTGTCAAACTTCTCCTCACAATACTCCAGACAGAGGCGCAGATGTTCCGGCGTACCCGTAGCCAGAATATCAATGGGATTCCCCACAGCCGCACCGGGGAAAAGCTTACCCTTAAGTTCCTCCGCCACCGGTCCTTCCAGTTTCGGAACATTCAGTCCACCCTTACTCAATGCATCGGTCAGCATCACTCCCGGACCGCCGGCATGGGTAATGATGGCGAAGTTTTTCCCTTTCAGTTCCGGCAGTGTGAAGATACAACCTACGGTCGTCAGCTCCTCGCGCGAATAGCAACGCACAATACCCGCCTTACGGAACAAGGCCTCTACCGCCGAATCGCTACTGGCAATGGCCCCCGTATGCGAACTCGCCGCCCGGCTGCCGCTTTCGCTACTGCCCGCCTTGATGGCCGCAATCTTGCAGCCCTTCTTGATGAGCGAGGATGCATGAAACAGCAGACGGTCGGGGTCACCGATACTCTCTATATAAAGAAGTTTTATTCTGGAATCCGCTTCCGGATTGAAGTGTTCGTCCATGTATTGCAATACATCCTCCACACCGATTTGCTTGGCATTGCCCACAGACCATACAGAGTTGAACTGCAAGCCCTTGGTCACAGCGCTCTCCAATATAAACACCGCTGTGGCACCGGAGCTGGAAATCAAGTCTACCCCTTGCGGATGCAGTTGCGGGATGGGCTGGCTGAATACACTGTGATGCCACGAGTTCATAAAACCGATACAGTTGGGGCCTATCAGAGAGGCTCCATACCGGTTCACCGTTTCCAGTATGCGATCTTCCAGCACAGCACCCTCATGGGTCTCCTCACCAAAACCGGCAGAAAGGATAATGAACGCCTTCACCTGCTTCTCCGCAGCAAGCATCTCCACCGCATCGGGACAAAGCGCGGCAGGTATGGCAAGGATGGCAAGGTCCGTATCGGGAATGTCCTTCACATCCGCAAAGGCAGCAACACCCTGCACTTCAGTCTCTTTCGGATTCACGGCACGAAGCTCACCGGTATATCCGCCGCTAAGCAGATTTTTCAGGATAGCCCCTCCGGGTTTGTGTACATTGTTGGATGCCCCCACTACCACAATACTGGCCGGGTGAAGTAATTGGCTTGTTATCATAGTCTGTAGCAGGGCCTGCCATACAGAATTCATTACTCACCGCCATCAATGAGAAAAATTTACCGGAACGGAGACAGAGAAATCAAACTACCGCTTAAACTTCTGATTGCCGCCAGTAACGAGTTGCCCGCGCACGGCGAAGGACTCGAAGCATTGTGGGACCGATTTCTGTTACGCATCATCTGCACCTGTGTGAAAGATGAAGCGACCTTCTACAACATGCTGCTCGATGATAATGATAAGGAAATAAGCATACCTGCAGATCTGCAAATCAGTGAAGAAGAATATGCAGACTGGCGCAGAAAGATAAACCAGGTTTCACTATCTACCGAAATACTACATTATATTACAAATATCCGCCATCAATTGAAACGTCTTCCGCTGGATGATGAAGACACAATTCCGAAACGTATACATAAGTGACCGACGCTGGAAGAACATCGTGCAACTATTGAAAGCCTCAGCCTTCATCAACGGACGCACAGCCGTGAATTCGGCAGATTTGTCGCCTCTATACCATTGCCTATGGAACGAGATAGACGAGTGCGAGCCCATTCATCAATTAGTTCTCCGTGAACTGTTCACTTCCTGCCTTGAAAAAATGGAAGAAATCACCGAAGCGATTAAGAGTGATATACGAATCAGCCGGGTGCGCCAGGCGCTGGAAGATTTTAAAACAATTGCTCGCCCAAGAATGACCTTGAAATTACGGATTACTTCTACTATCATGTAGCAGAACATGACACAGGTCATACCTTTATATCTTCGCCGTAGACTATCTGGCACTGAAAGAGCAGAAGAGAGAGAATGCTCGAGACAAGCCGTCATCTATCCCGATCCGTTGAATCCGGGACGCTCAATTATCCGTTGTTATCCGGGTGGAGCACCCTCAGGCGCAGTTCAGCAACGGGTGAACCTGTACAGAGAGGGAACAGAATACCTGTTAATAGATGGTGTGCGATATCCGATGACGCAAAATAATAAAGGAGAAAAATGACTAAAGCATCTCACCAGTCCGAACAAACTTCCCAAAGCCTGTTCGACAAACTGCCCCAGATCACCTCCTGCAATTACCTGGATGAACTGAACCGGCTCTTCAGCATCTTCTCACCCTTACCAACTCCTTATGCACGGACAATCTGTTCGTCAGCCCCGCTGACAAAGAGTTAATCACCCGTTACTCGGACGAAGTGTTGAAAAACTGCGGAACGTAGAAATCGAAGAGGAAAAGTTACAATTCAACTTGCGGCAATATGGCAGGGCTGAGCAAAAGGAAGTATGATATCCAGTTCTATGTAAAGGTAGTCGAGAAGTTCGTACAAACGGGAGAATGTGCCAAGACGCTATACGGTGAAACGGAAGATCCCCTGCTTCTCTATCTGCTGGCCATCATGAACGATCCGTCCATCAGGTTCTGGTGCTGGGCGATGAGGTCCGTGCACGCATATTCTACGATATCACCACGCAATTTGTCTGGCAGTTTCTGGAACAAGAGAAATTTCAGATGCAAAGAGCACAATCCGAACTTGGAGAAATGGAAAGTGCCCTGAACTGGATTAAAGAAAAACGGGATGGATGGCAGGCCCTACTGAGAAAAAATCAAAGATGACTATAAAGAGAATGCCTTCGATGAACCATTCTACGAACATATGTTCAGGGGACAAAGACAAGCAACATGATTCCACCGTTTGGGAGAAGATGCTGAAAGACTGGGAAGATTCTTTTCAACAGAAGCAGAAGGAACAGAAAGAGAAAAATCTGGATGCCAAGAAAGACTTTCTGGAAAAGAAACTGAAAACCAGCCTGAACAAGATACCGGAATACCTGGAAGAGCACCAAGTGGACAAGGAGGAATTCTATCAGGCATGGAGCATGATGAACGGATTGTGGAATACCATCGATTTTGAGAATATCCGGAAGATTGTAAAACTGCAAAAGGAATACCCCGAACTGCTGAAGGTAGCCAACCGTATGGGAAGAATAGCCGACGATGAAGGCAGCAAACAGGTATATGTAACGGAAGGCAGTGTCTACAAACTGGCTCATTCCCAAAAGAGCGATATTCTGGGTGTCACCATCGGTAACGACCTGAACGCCCTGCTTCCTTCGGAATTGCTATATTATGCAGACAGCGAACTGCAAGATGTCTTCATGCTGAAATACTTCACGCAGAAGCTACAAACCTTCCGTTATAAATCGAAATCATGCAGCCTTCAGACGTCTGGAAGCAAAACCGGCAGTTCTGAAAGGGCCTATGATCGTATGCCTCGACACGTCGGGCAGCATGACGGGGAAACCGGAGCGAATGGCCAATTCCTTGCTGATAAAACTGATTGAAATAGCTGAACTTCAAAACAGGGAATGTTTCCTCATCACATTCTCCGTATCCACCAAAACCATTGACATACGCCGCGACCGGCTGAAACTGATGGAATTCTTCAGCCACCCCTTCACCGGTGATACGGATGCCACCCAAATGCTGAAAGACACTTTCAGAATGCTCGACGAGAACCGCTATATGAATGCTGATGTCTTACTTATCAGCGATTACCGCATCCCCAAATGCAAACCTGAGCTATTAAAACAAATGAGCGTACACCGGGAAAAGGGTACTCTCTTCTATGGTCTACAGATTGGCATTGCTCCGAATGAATGGACAGAGCATTTCGACATCTACAGGATAGAGTATCATGTAGATCGCAAATATTAAAGCCAATCTATCAGTTCCGCAATAGCCATATTCCCATAAAACGGTCATAAACCATATATCCACCGGTCGATTTATAGACAAGTTCTTTCTCTACCAACGACTTCAAAGCGGCATTGACACTGCTCGGAGTTTTCAGCCCATGCCCCAAATGAACTCTCCACTATTGGGTGCCGTCACTTTCCCTTCATGCGCAATGGCTTTCATCAATGCCAACTGATTGTCCGTCAACATAATAATCAGGTTCTGATAGACAGGTGTATTTTCTTCAAGAAGCCCCATCAGCACTTGCTCTGCCTGAGTGATATCTACAACCGGTTCATTTCGCTCATACAACCGATTCAACATTGCCTGCATATACCAGGTATGTCCCTCAAAAACGGGTATATATCCAATGAAATACAGATTTGTCCAACTCTTGCCCCCCCAACTCAAAAAGTTCCTTGCAAACCGATAATAAGATTCTTCATCAATCTCACGCAGCACCATCAATTGCGTACTCTGATAGAAAAGGACGCTTGGCGGAAACAAACATTTCCTGCATCAAATGCTGACTGCTACCTGCAAAGATGAAACGGACATTCGGGATAAACTGGATATAAGAGCGAAGCAAAGCCTCTGTACCTTCTTCAGGATAAGAAGTGATCTGCTGAAACTCATCAATAGCCAGATAGCAATTCTGCCGGAAGCAAGCCATATAGTCAAAGATTTCCTTCAATGTCTGTTCAGACTTGTCGACAACAAAGTCTAAGGTTACTGTAGGAACTCCCGTCAACTCATCTGCACTAATCACCGGTCGGCAAGAGCGAAAAAAAGAAGTCAGCTTATGCAAAGCACTTTCGATGAGCGTATCAAGCTGCCCTAGTACGGTTTTTGCCAGCAGGCGAACGAAAGAAGCTAAATCGCGCGTTGCAAAAATATCCATATAGAAACTAACAACTTCCGGTTTCTCCTCTTGCAGGGTATAGAAGACATTTTATCAATCCCGTCTTACCCATACGCCGAGGGCGCTATAATGTCAGATTCCGTTCATTCTCCCAAAGCCGACAACATCTGTTGTGTTTCAGCTTCACGGTCACAAAAATAACGAGGGTTCGCATAACCATACACTAAAAAAGGATTCCGGGGTTGCATCTTCTGAGGTTTCATAAGCAACATTACATATTTTACGTTACACTTTTTTATGTAACACAAAATACGGAATAAATATCGGATAAAGCAAATAGATGCGAATATTTAACCTGCATCATTAAAGCCAGTCCATCAGTTCCACCAGACTTTTCATCTGTTTTCAATCTGGGATGAGCGAATGTATCCACCACCTCATGCTGCCACATCACCTCAAAGGAATGTGTACCCCGTATCCTCCAATAGCCAGTACCGGTTGAATATCGGATTTCAAGGAATTACCAATCATCATGAATTCTTCCGGAACGACCTGAAGGATTTGTAGCAGGCGGGTATATTCTTTCTCCGTCTTATCAGACATTATTTCAATATGATCAAAATAAGAGGTCAACCCGGAGCGGTGCAATTTACGTTCCTGATCCAACAAGTCACCTTTCGTAGCCACTACCAGACGATAACGGCCTTGTTCCTTCAGAGCTTTCAAGGTCTCTTCCACACCGGACAGCAACTCAATCGGCATCTGAAGTAGAGATTTACCTAAAAGAATAATCTGTTGTATCTTATCTGCTGACACCTTCCGTTCACTCACCCGCAAAGCAGTCTCAACCATTGAAATAGTAAACGCTTTGGCACCATAGCCCAAACATTCCAGATTTTCCATTTCTGTTTTAAACAGTTCTACCGAAATCTCCTTTGCGTTACCATATTCACTTAATAGCTCCGTATACTTTCGTTCCACCTCCTGAAAAAAAGGTTCATTGCTCCAAAGAGTATCGTCTGCATCGAAAGCAATGACTTTAATAGTATGTTTCATTTCCTGAGTCTCCATCCGGTTCATTACATATTTTACATTACACCATTTATGCAATGCAAAGTTCCAAAGAAATTACAGATAAAGCAAAGAGTACGGACTTTTAACGTCTTTATACTCTGAAATAAAAACAGATCAAAAGACTATGCAGCATAACCTGAGTTGTACTTGCTCCGTACCAACTCCGTAGCTTCTCCATATAGAGGTACCCTCTGACCGAAGAAGGTACGGAGCAGGTACGGCCCAGATACGGTTCGGGTACGATTCGGATATAACTCACATCGAGTTTACACAAGACTTATATATATTTTAAAATATAGTTACATTATCATAAAGAAGTTTTATTATCCTGTTTTTTATAAAAAGCTACCTATTTTTGTATGTATTAAAGCATTAACAACAAAACAAACGAATACATGAAACTAATCAAGCAATCACTTATCATTACCTTTTCACTATCGCGACTCCACTCATGTGAGCGTATATAAAACTCAAACTATGGAACACAGAATTAAAGAACTGGACTATCTGAAAAGCATCTTTATCCTCCTAATGATCGTTTTCCATCTGGTATACATTAGCGATAAGTATCCTTATATAAAGCAAATCGTATATACATTCCATATGTCCGCTTTTCTTAATCATATCCGGTTATCTGGATAATGTTCAGAAAGACATCAGAAGTTTTGTAAGGAAACTATTCTGGATTTTTGTTCCATACATGTGCATGGAGGCAGGCTACGTAATTATGTCACATATCTTACCGGTCAGGGAAAGTATACCAGAAGTTACTCAATTATATTATTACACAAGATATTTATAAAACCATTAGGTCCCTACTGGTATCTTCACACCTTGATTATTTGCAGTCTCCTACATTATCTGGCCTTCCGTTATACTCACATGAAAACAATATCACAGTTGATATTGCTTGGCCTTGGTTTATTTGCTACCGCATACTGGGGTGGACTCATAGTATTTGCCAATGCCATTTATTTCCTTGCAGGAATCATTATCAAACAAAAGTAAATTACCATTCACTCAAATCTTTCAACCCTCTTTTTAGCCCTTATTCCTATTATGTTACTATGCTACTTCCCTAACAATCTGGACAGAGGTACATTAGCAGGCATTGCAATTACTTATCTGGTCATCATTATATCATTATATGCGCACAACTATCTGCCTAAAGATATCAAAGAATACTCTTATTTTATAGGCAGGAACACTCTTGTCATATTCCTGTTCTCCCCCATTTTTACAATTTTATGCAAGCTTTTCCTACCCTTCCTATTCTTTGATTCCACCGGAATGCTTTTCATGGTGATATCTGTCATTGTTACCATAAATGGATGCATAGCGATAGCATGGAGCATGGATAAACTGCACTTTTCCCGTTTTTTTTGGACAAGACAACATATTAAATTAACAGTCGCATAAACCCGATAGAATCTAAAAAACAAACTTAATATAAATATCATGCAAGAACGACAGAAAAACAGAAGATTATATTTTGAGGAACTTTCCATAACAAGCAGGAAATATTACATCCCATATATATCAAAATACAAAAGATTAAAAAGGGAATGAATATTTTAGAAATAGGGTGCGGAGATGGAGGTAATTTATTACCTTTCACCGAACTGGGATGCAACACGACAGGAGTCGACTTATCAGCAGGAAGAATAAAAAGATGCCATCCTGTTTTTGAAGAAAGACAAATAAAAGGGAATTTCATTGCCTCGGATATTTTCAAATTGAAAGGACTTGAACATAAATTCGACTTAATCATTTGTCACGATGTTATAGAACATATAAAGGACAAAGCGACATTCTTATCAAATCTTCCCAAATACATTAATCCTGAAGGGATTATCTTTATGTCATTTCCCGCGTGGCAAATGCCTTTTTGGAGGACATCAGCAGATATGCAAAAGCAAAATAATTTCCCACTTCCCTTTCATTCATTTACTGCCAGCACCTATATATAAAGGCATTTTGAAGTTTAGCGGTGAGAGCACCGGTTGTATTGAAGAACTTCTCTCTATAAAGGAAACTAAAACCTCAATAGAATTATTTGAAAAATTAGTGCATGAGAAACACATTACAATTATAGATAGGCAACTGTTCTTCATAAATCCTCATTATGAAATAAAATTCCGATTAAAACCCCGGAGACTATATGCCATAATTGCCCGGCATTCCATATCTGAGAAACTTCTTTACTACCTCATGTTTCTATACTCTAAAATGAAATTCTCCGTATTACTCATTCAAAGTAAACTGCCAGGCGCAACAGCAGCTATTATCGGTAATATCCGGATAGCAGCTAAGACATTCGCAAGTAATGCGTTCATCTATTGTTTTAGCAAAACCGCTATATTCCATTATACCTACCGATTTACAAGGATGATACTCCATCTGTTTTCGTTTGCGGGCTGTTTGCACATGACATTCAAGCGTGCGATACACCAAAGTTTTATTGTCTTTCCCCAGAATAATCTCATCATTATTTATATTCGCATAAAAACGTAGCTGCAAGGCTTTTGCCAAACCCTCCAGTCCTGCATGTTCCGGCAATCCGAGGAATTGTTTTATTCTTCTCGCCTCTGTTATCGTGAAAGACTTCCATGCTTCCCTATCGTGATGCATGGCTTCATCCATTCCAAATTTCCGTTCTATTGATTGAAACCACACGCCATCCATAGCCAACCAATTTTTGGAATAGGCTTCGATGAGTTTTATCAGTTCTTCTTTAGTGAGGGAACTTAAAAAGTTGTTTTGTTTCATTGCAAAAAGATTCGTATAAATAACTATACAAAATGGTTGAATAACAATACTGAATTATCAGACCAAGCATGCAAATGTATGAAATTAATCTAAAAGTTAAAGAGTATTGCCTTTATACTTTTGTGGAGACATATTCAGAAGCATTATTAAGATTCATTGTTAATTAGTGAATGTCAATGCTGTAACATCTCAATTATTGTCGGAGATTTTAAAATAACAATTTTGCGATTATCATCAGTAAGTGCAGAGTCCCAGAACAATAAATTGTCAGATAATAAGTGTAAACAACGACAAGTAACACGAAAGTCGAAAAACGAATTTCACTCTTCAACTTCAACAAAGTTTATTACCTTTGTATGCTAAATAACACTAACGACTAAAACAACACGCGTATGAAATGGCCTGAACCGCTACTACTAATCATTCTCTTACCACTTTACTTCCTCTCCTGTGACAGTAAACCTTATCCTCAGGTCTTACAACTTGCTGATTCTCTCGCAAATACTTGTCCGGACAGTGCTATCGTATTGTTAGAACAATTCAAAGACAGTACACATCAAGAATCTAAAGAGGCACAAATGTATTTATCAGCTACTGACCATAAAAGGCCAGAGACAAAGCGTATATTACACATACCTCCGATAGCTTGATACTGGAAGTACTGCACTATTATGAAAAAGAGGAAAGATAAAAACACCTACCAGAAGCATATTATTATGCCGGACGGATATATGAGATTTGGGAGATGCACCGCAGGCGCTGGAATATTTCTTCAAAGCTATTGATGCATCAAATGCTTGCATGAACTATAGATTAACAAGTCGCATCTATAGTCAAATAGGGAACCCTTTATCTTTATCAAGAAGTATATGATAAAGCACACGACGTATTCGTCAAAGCATATCAATATGATATCTTGGCAAAGGATAGCATCAGTATTACTTACAGCTTGAGATATCGGCGGACGTTTAGCACACTGAACAAGGTGGACAGTGCAATATATTACTACGAAAAAGGCAGATAAATTAGCTGACAAAATAAAGAACATAAATCTGAAAAGAATCGTCAACAGTGAACTATCTGAATATTACACTAAACTGGGGATGTATCAAAAAGCTTATCAAAGCATGCAAATTGCCTTTGAGCAGATCAACACTATCAATTTAGCTCCCCGTTATTGTACGGCAGCGCGTTATTACCATACAAATCAATTAGACTCAGCTACTTATTATTACACCCAATTGTCACTCATGAACCGATATAGCTACAAGGCAGAAGGCTATCAGATTGGGGCTACATTGCACGTCTAAAAGGAGAATATAAAAAAGCATTAGAGTATTTAGACAAAGATTTAGCATATACAGATTCTGCGAGAAATATTATTCAGACAGAAACAGTACGCAAAGTAAACTCATTATACAATTACCAATTAAAAAGAAAAAGAAAACAACCGATTGAAAGACATGGCTAATAACCAGAAGATATGGAATATTATTTTCATCTCCTTTCTCATCTCTCTTATACTAATCTTTGCTGTTTATTGGCAATATCATAAGAGAAAAAAAACAAGAAGAATTAGCCCAACAAAGGAGAATAAAAAGAATGCAAGAAGAACAATATAACCAAAGTTTGGCATGCATTGAGGAAAACAGGGAGGCAAATAAAAAAACTGGAACAATCGCTACAGAGTGCAGAAAGCATAAAAGTTCATTAAATCAAGATTTACTCAATCTCCAGAAAAAGCTCATTGAAAAAAGCAATGAGCAAATTATAGCTAAACAAGAATTTCGTGAACAAGGTATCTCTATTTTAAAGAAATCACCAATATACCACAAATTTCTAGAGGCGGAACAAGGGATAAAAATTAAAAAAGAAGACTGGCAAGAACTGACTCATAGCATAAATGAAGCCTATACAGATTTCACGCTACGTCTACTTGATCTCTATCCAATGAAGACAATAGAGATGCAAGTTTGCCTACTCATAAAAATAGGAGTACCTCCTACCCAAATTGCATATATAACCTCACATACCAAGCAAGCCATTACATCCATACGAAAAGGTTATACAAGAAGGCTTTCAATATGGATGGAAGCCCCGAAGATTGGGATATTTTCATTAGCTCAATGTAGTCAGAAGCGTACTTGTTGCGTACTATTATTATTGAGTACCTGTAAAATGCGTACTTATTGCGTACTTTATTATCATGATTCTTACACAAAGTCCCTACATTTGTAAAAACTCAAAAATTATAAAGTAAACGTCAATCTATACAAACTTTATAAACACCCTAATTATGATGAAACTATCGCATTTCTTTTTCCTGATATTAATACCGGTTCTGTATTCTTGCTCATCCGATGAACATTATCTTGATTTCACCATTGAAACACAAGATATAAAAATAGCAAAAAAGCATTTTGGGGAAGAATAAAAATATTAAGCGGTAATATGGATTATAGTATAAATAACTTGAACTCTAATATAGCTGAAGCATATATCTATGAAGACGGGGAATATGGCAACATAGTCATAAAACCGATTCAGAAAGGTAAAGCAACTATTGAAATAACAGATAACATTTGCCACACTAGTATTATTATAAAAGCAGAAGTTGTAGACAATGAAATCGGAACCATCATACGTGAAAGCAATCACCCTTTATTGAAAGAAGGCGGCTTTTTATGGTTCAAAGGAGGATGAAAAGCGCTCATTTCGCATAACCGTTCAAGATGTGGACATTGCAAAAGGGCTATATTCAATATACAAATTCGAGAAGAAATACTACCTCTCACTCGCCTATAAGAACGATGATGGCAATGAGGCTACGGAAGTTTATGATATAGGAGAAAGCGACTATGTAGCGTTGTATATGTTGGACACTGTTTTAAACTTAGGTTTATTCGAAACAACAAGATCGGCTCCTCCTCCTAAGGCTCACTGGCTGAGAATGAAAGGGATTAACAACGAATATAACATCAATTGCATAGCTTCTACCGATGAAGGATATGACATAGAAGGGAAACTCGATGAAGCACCCAAATTATCGCTTTTTATCACTGTCAATATAAAAATTAAAATATGAGACTGAACTACACTTTATTTGGGGTACTGTTACTGCTTTTGGGTGGATGTGATTTTTCGGAACCGGAACCAGAAATCGAACCGCCGACTGTAGTAGAGAAAGATCCTGTTGATATAAAAGTATTTATAGAACAGTAACGAACGATAAAACCTATGATTACATAGACTTATTGGGCAGAGGATTTGACTGTAAAAAGAAAGTACCATAAAGGGATATATAAATGTAAAAGGCAAAGTTATTGATGTAGAACGTCTGTTAGCAGACGGATATGATTATGTAAAGCAGGAACCAATTAAACTATACCCTTTATTCTACAGTAGAAATATTTTTGCTTTACAATGGGGGAGGTTGGGTTATAAGTGAAAATCGAGACTTGAATAAATATATAGATAATATCTATTTAAATAGCCAAGTGGAAACAAAAGATAGGGGATGATGTTCTTAGGCTATTTACCGAAGATATAAATATAGAAAACTTAATTTTTCTATTTTCACAAAGCGGAATGTTTTCACCCTACCAGCAGATATACCCTTCCCCATGTTTGGCCACATTATTTGTGTTTTTTCTTGTCTAAAGAGTTCTGAATGATTTAGAGAAGAGTAACGGGGATGAGATAGTGAAAAAATATGGTACCCATGTTTTCTTACCGATGTACTCTTGGGGGATATACCTCTCTTTTTCTTATGTTTGCTCAATATAGCTATATGCTATCTGATGTGGATTTAGGAAGCGGGTTCAAAGCTTACACCAACTATTTTAATGCATCTCGTTATCCCTCTGGATGTAAACCCAATTTTGAGGAATGCAGTAAAGTAAATATTCATTTTAAAAGCAAATGGAGGAAACCCCGTCACATTTGTTGCCGAAGGCGATAAAATCATGAGCTTTGACAAGTGGATTAAAAATTAATAATCAGGGGAACTTTAATCGGAATTGGAAATTCTACCACTCATATATTTTAATAAGTGATTTTGTGAAAGATGAAAAAGAAGAAAACTGAAATAGAAAAAGCGATTACGGTATTGCAATCAATAACCGATACACAATTTCTGAATCTTTTTTGAATACATCATTGGACATTTCATTGTCTTCTCTTTTTCTTTAATTGGAAAACTAATTATCTTTGCACACCAAAATGCACTCATAACAAAAGAGATACATAGATCACAATGGAAAAATTCAAACACTTACTAC
>VOFH01003426.1_pt1 | contig 25433 bp, 35 predicted proteins | sample 5384091 | NCBI WGS metagenome assembly VOFH01 (sample SAMN12384727, study PRJNA508395) | human gut metagenome | isolation source: healthy gut G | host: Homo sapiens
TAGTTACGTATTGCTATTATCAACTTATATACACAGAAAGGACTTTACATGTTCTTCTCAGATTACCATGTAATAACAGCAGTTTTTCTTTTGATTCCGAGGAATCTCCTAGGGCTATTGTTGAGAAAGCCATTGCTCTTGGCATGAAACAGATTTGTTTTACTGACCATCAGGACTTTAATTGGCCAATTAAGGGGAATCGCCTTATATTGATTTCTTTTCCCAAATATTTTAAAGCTGAATTTTATGAAATTAAACATTCTTCCAAAATCAATATTAGAGCTGGGGCTTACTTCTGACAATTTTTCTTGTGCCATAAACTTTTGATTCCTACGATTTTGATTTTGTCATTGGTCTCGCCCAATATTGTTGACCATGGATCCTTATTATAAGAGCTTCTGAAGCGAAAAAATGACCGTGACTGTTTTGAACCATTTAAAACTTTGTTGGATCTCGAAATTAGAAGGAAACACTTTAACCACCATCAACACTCATTGGGATTGGTATTTATCCACAGTCCAATCATGATTAAGAATTGCAGTGTGTTTTATCATTTATATAGATTAGATCAGAAAATGATTATTAAAAATGATATTGCTGAACACTCAAACTTTTCTAAAGGATTTGATCAACCATAATATAATGAACTATGTTTTTATTACCGTAGGTCTTATTCGTCTGGTTCCGGTTTGATTGAAAATTGAAAATAAATCAAAAGTTTTTACTATTTAAATTGTAATAACTAATATTCATTTGACTGATTTTATTAACAATAAATTTGATCTAATTCTATCAGAAAAAATAATTTGACTTTTTACATGATTTTTAAACTTAATTTAAGCTGCTCAGTTCTTCACACCGGCTTTTAATTTTTCAACGTGTAATCGACTTTTCAATATTTCACACATCATATGAATTGTTCCATAGGCTTTTCTTTCTCAGATTCAAACTTATAAGAACACACACTCCTTCTTCATCCAACATTAATTTCATGCTAAACTATGTTGCCCGGAAGTCTGTTTGTGTAATGACCGTTTAGACTTACGTTTGAATTTCCCAAGCATTTTTACCACTGTAATCTCTTAGATTAGTAGCGGGCACTCATATTGAATCTTCAACTGCCGCCCCCATTCCTATTATCCCGGCCACATTTTCCGTTCCACCTCTTGCCCTGAATAATACATTTTGATTTCAGTAAAGAAAACCCACGCCTTTATCGTTAAATTTGACTGCACTAAGCATATCCACTCCAAGATAATTTACGTCTATTGGTATGTGTCCAAAGCCTGAACTGCATCAGTATGAAACAGAACTCCTTCTATGTGCCACCATTGCTATATTTACAGGCTCAATTGTTCCGATTTCATTGTTTGCTAACATAATCGAAACCAGCGCGAAGTTCTCACAGGATTTTCAACTGTCTTTGTAACTCAGTTTCTGAATTAACCACACAACGAAACGTTCACATATGTGACTTCATCTTCATTGTTGTTTGCATTTCAGTCCGACTCTGCCTCCAAGTAAAAAATATTTTCAGGTTTGCAGCTTAACGATTTTGCAATTGTCCATCTTACCTTTTCAACCTGCTCCCTTTGTCTTTCTTCCTATAGAATCTTCTGATTGCCATATTCTTTTTTAAATATGTTCCATTGTTTAACAGTTTTGTGGTAGCTGCGTTATTCAAATAAATCATATTATTCTCCCATTTTTCGTTTTATGTTCAAATTTTTAGTTTTTCAACAATTCGATTATGTCTTTCATGTTGTTATAATTATTGTTTTGCATAATTCCTATTTTTTTGAATATTTTATATAAATGCTCAGGTGCAGTACACTATGTTTAATAAAAATCCAATTATTAAATTATTCTCACCATAGCTAGTCTTTTAAGCAGAATAATAGGTTTCATATAATATCTTTCTTAACCTAATAGTGCATGTATTTAATCACCTTTTTCCTGTACTTGTTTTTGCATTGTCTGTTGCGGTGGAATCCAAATTGTTGTTTCACGCTTTGTTGCTAAGCAAAAGCTAGAAAGAAAGTTTTCCAGCAGTATATTTAGTCTTTATTAATTGTGTATTTTGCATTACTTTATTTAAAAACAAAGCTTAGTTGAATTTTCATCCATAACGGTTATTAGGCCTCCCAAAAACCCAGCTCTGTAATTAAAGTTTAAGACTGCAAAGTTATTCTCACCTCTTTATTTATATAGTCAAATAATTCCATAATCAGAAATATCTGTTACATTTTAATTGGGGTAGATATTTATCGATTTATAACATTTATGAACTTCTCAGCTTTTAAGACCAATATCTAATACTTTAAAGAAAAAATGTTTTCTCTTATTTATTTTGACTTAAGACTTGAAGCTGTTATTTTCCTGCACTTTAAAGCTGGCCATCCCTATCCGATTCAAATATATGTAATTTTGAACCTCCAGAAAATACTTCTTCCCTGTTAAACACTCATCACCATGTTGCTCCTCACCATACAGAATCCCTGATTGGCTTGCTTATAAGTAATCTTGTTGTGACTTTGTTACATAGTTTTTATATTCATAAATATGTGGATTTTAACTTTTCGGCAATTAACAATATTGTAAAGCCTACACTTTGGATTGCAATTGGTCTTATAATGGGAAAATTAGTTTCATACATATTTAGTTTTGCTGATGCAAAGGGATTAGTTTTTTTTGTATTTTTCCGCAGGAATAAGCGGAATTGATAATAGTGATGGTGTTTGGATATTTTTGTATGGCGTGAGTGTAAATTTAAAACAGTATATAAAAATGGAGTATAAAAGCTCCATTTTTACACTGAAATATTATTTATTTGATTATCCATGCTTCTTCATTTATTTTATTTAAGTGTATAAACACTTACTTCTTGGTTAATCATCTCTTTTTAGCTATTATAAAGTTTATAGTAAAACCCTCTCTTTTCAAGCAGTTCTTCGTGATTTCCCTGCTCGATTATTTTTCCATCCTTCATTACAAGAATTACGTCTGCTTCTTTTTTATTGTTGAAAGTCTATGGGCTACAATAAATGTAGTTCTGCCTTCCATCATTTTTTGAAAATGCGTCCTGAATCTTTACTTCTGTTCTTGTGTCAATTGAAGATGTGGCTTCGTCAAGTATTAGCATTGGTGGCAGACATAACATTACACGGGCTATACACAATAACTGTTTCTGTCCCTGTGAAAGACTGCCTCCGTCTTCACCTATTACTGTATCATATCCCTTTGGCAAACGCTTAATAAAGTTATGTGCATAACTTGCTTTTGCTGCATTTTCTATTTCTTCATCAGTTGCATCAGGCTTTCCAAAAGCGATGTTTTCTCTTACCGTAGTATTTCTAAGCCATGTTTCCTGAAGAACCATTCCATAAGAGCTTCTTAAATTCTTTCTTGATATGTCTCGTATATCTTTTCCATCTATTGTAATTGAACCTTTGTCCATCGCAAAATCTCATCAAAAAGATTTATGATTGTAGTTTTTCCACAACCTGTCGGTCCAACAATTGCAATTCTCTGACCAGGCTTTACGTGTAGATTTAAGTTTTCGATTAATTTTCTATCCGGCACATAAGAAAAAGCAACATCATTAATGTCAACCCTTCCTGCCTCAATATTCCGGAGCTGATTTTCACTTTCTTCCACATCAATCTCTTTTTCCTGATTAATAAGCGAAAAGATTTTTGCACCACAGGCAATGGCATTTTGAAGTTCCGTAACAACACCTGAAATCTCGTTAAAAGGCTTTTGTGTACTGGTTGGCATAACTTAAGATTGTTGCAAGTCCACCTACAGTAATTCCTCCTGTCATAATTGCCACAAGGCCGCCACTTATTGCAACTCCGGCGTAAACTATATTGTTGACAAATCTTGTACTTGGATTTGTTATTGATGAAAAAAAAGTTCCCTTCAAATAATATTTTGCCAATTCATCGTTGATTTCATCAAAATCCTGAACGGCTTTTTCTTCCTGTCCAAAAGCCTTAACAACTTTCTGACCCTTATCATTTCATCAATAAACGCTGTCTGGCTGCCCCTTATTTCAGACTGTTTTCTAAACATTGAATACGTACGCTTTGCAATAAATCCCGCCACAAAAAAACGATACAGGTGTAATACAAATAACAACCAACGCAATTTTCCAGTTAATCTGTAACATAAAAACAAGTGTTAAAACAATTGTGACAACACCTGTAAACAAGTTTGAAAATCCCATAAGTAAGCCGTCTGCTAACTGGTCTACGTCCGCAATTATACTACTTACAAGACTACCTGTTGAATGTGTATCCAAGTAAGCCAAAGGAAGTTTCTGTATTCTCTCAAAACTTTCCTGACGAATGTCTTTAATCACGTGATATGTGATTCTGTTGTTTAACAGTCCCATAATCCACTGGGCAATTCCTGCAATTGCAGCGATTACAGCTATCTGCACTGCTATTCTCTCTAATCCCTGAAAGTCAACATTGCCTTTTGATACTATTTTGTCAGTTCCTAAACCAATTAGTTTTGGTACATAAAGTGACAAAACAACATAAACCAGGGCAAACAATAATGAACCTATTAACAAATGCCAATTTTTTTATTCTTTTTAACAATTCCATAAGGGCCTGTTTTTGTGTCATATTATTTTCCATTTGACTGCCCTCCCTTTTTTAAACTGTGATTGATAGATTTCCTGATATACTGAACAATCTTTAAGCAATTCATCGTGAGTTCCAAATCCTACAACTTTTCCATCATCAAGAACCACTATCCGGTCTGCATCCATAATTGACGCTGTTCTCTGAGAAACTACAAACAAAGTTATATCTTTAAGTGTCTTTATGTCACTTCTAAGTTTTGCATCAGTTGCATAATCAAGTGCTGATGAACTGTCATCAAGGATCAAAATCTTAGGCTTTTTTAACCAACGCTCTTGCAATTGTAAGACGTTGTTTCTGCCCACCTGAGAAATTTTTTCCCTTTTGCGCCACTTCGCTATCAATTCCTTTATCTTTTTCTTTTACAAAATCGTAACTCTGAGATAATTTCAAAGCTTCCACTAATTCTTCCTCTGTAGCATTTTCATTGCCCCAAAGCAAGTTGCTTCTTATTGTACCTTTAAACAATAATGCTTTTTGAGGTACAACTCAATAATATCTTCAGATTTTTCTCTTATAATCTTTTGCGTCAATTCCAAAAATCTTAACTTTTCCTTCTGTAGGGTCATAAAATCTTGGAATCATATTAATTAATGAAGTCTTACCTGAACCGGTACCTCCTATAATGCCGATTGTCTGACCGGTCTTTGCCTTAAAATTAACATTTTCTATTGAACTTTCGCCTGCGCCCTGGTATTTCAAAGTAGCATTTTCAAATTCCACTGCAATGTCTTTGTTGTAGTTTTCCGGATTTTTAATTTATTATCTGAATCATTTTCGCCGGCTAATTTACCAGTTCCATCATTTGAATTATTGTCATTAACTAAATTTAATTCAATATTTCCTTCTGCCATTCGGCTCAATATCAAAAATATCCTGTATTCTTCCTGATGCTGCAAAAGCTTTTGTAAGATTTATAATAAGGTTTGCAAGCTTAATTAATTCAATAAGAATCTGTGACATATAGTTAACCAAGGCTACGACCTGTCCCTGTGTAAGGCTTCCTGTGTTAACTCTATCTCCACCTACCCACAAAATTCCAATGGTTGCAACGTTAATCACAATATAAGTTGCCGGGTTCATTAATGTTGAAATTCTTCCTGCAAAAAGCTGGAATTTTTCAAGTGTTGCATTTTCCTCATTATATCTTGCAACTTCCTGTTCCTGTTTATTAAAAGCTCTAATCACTCGGACACCGTCAAGATTCTCTCTTGTACTTCCCATAACCTTGTCAAGTCTTGACTGAACTTTCTTATATAATGGAATTGTAATAAAGCATAATTCCATAAACTATAACCGACAAAACCGGAATAGCCACAACAAAAACCATAGCCGTCTTTCCATCTACAAAGAATGCCATAATCATTGCGCCAAAAACAATAAACGGTGAACGAAGTAATAATCTTATGGCCATATTAACCTGAGTCTGCACAAGGTTAACATCAGATGTCATTCTTGTTATAAGTGTTGATGTTCCCTGATTGTCAAGCTGAGTGTACGACAATTTTGTATATGATCAAACAGTGAATGTCTCCAAGTTCTTTACCAAATCCTGCTGCTGCTTTTGCCGCAAAAAACTGTGCCGTAAGTGAAAAAGTCAAACCGCACGCTGCTAACAATAACAGCACACCCCCATCTGCAAAACATAGGTTGTATCTCCCCTTCTGATACCATTATCAATAATTCTTGCTACAACTAAAGGAACTAGCAAATCAAAAATTGCTTCCATCATTTTAAATAATGGTGCCAGAAGCGATTCCTTTTTGTAGTTTTTTAGAAATCTTAAAATCTTCATAAAATTCTCCTGTTATATGATTACACTGCCAAAAGTACCAAATGCTAATCACAAATACTTTATAAATCTCTCATAACTCACTTGCTACTCAATGTAATCATTTTTATTATTAGTTATTTGTATGTTTTTGCCTAAACATTAAGTATAAGTTATATTTTGCCAAAAGACAATAAAGGTATGCATTTAAGGGCACAATCAACGATTATTCTTGACCTATCCACACTGACGTGCTAGTATTTAAATTAGTTATTTTTAGGATTATTTCCTATTAAAAATATATAATCAAATAAATTTCTATGAGGTGTACAAAATGAGTAAAAGTTTTAAAGATTTATTTGCACAGGTAGCTGAATGTCCTATGAAGAAGGTTGCTGTTGCCTGTGCTCAGGACGATGCAGTATTAGAAGCTGTTAAGGCAGCAAAGGAAAGACATATAGCTGATGCTATTTTAGTTGGTGATGAAGCTAAGATTAGAACAATCGCTGGTGTTTTAAAAATGAATATTAACGAATTCGAAATTATTAATGTTGTTGATCCTATTGAAGCTGCAAGAACTGCTGTTAAGTTAGTTCATGACGGCAAAGCTGATATGTATATGAAAGGTCTTATTGATACAAAATCATTCTTAAAGAGTGTTTTAGATAAAGAAGTTGGTCTTAGAACTGACAAAACATTATCACACGTTTGCGTTTTTGAAATAAAAGGTATTGATCGTCTTTTATTCTTATCAGACGTTGCTTTTGTTCCTTATCCTGACCTTGATACAAAGGCTCAGATTATTAAGAATACAGTTGAAATTGCACATGCTTGTGGTATTGAATGTCCAAAGGTAGCTCCACTTGCAGCTGTTGAAGTTGTAAATCCAAAGATGCCTTGTACTGTAGAAGCTGATGAACTTACAAAGATGAACGAAGAAGGAAAGATTCCAGGTTGTATCGTTGACGGACCTCTTTCACTTGACCTTGCAATAGAACCTGAAGCAGCTTACCACAAAGGTACAACTGATAGAAAGATTGTTGGTGATGCTGATGTATTATTATTCCCTGACATTCATGCAGGAAACATCACATACAAAGCTTTAGTTCATACTGCTAAATGTGTTAACGGAAATATTTTAACAGGTACAAAAGCTCCTGTTATCTTAACATCACGTTCAGATGAATTCGAAGTAAAGGTTAACTCAATTGCACTTGCTGCAATCGTTGCTGAAAACCTTAAGTAATCTAATTTTTGATTTATAAAAACGGGCAATTGTTGTTTGTTTAACTTTTGCCCATTGTGATAAATGACGATACATTTAATTTATTGGAGGTATAAAAATGTCATACAAAATTTTAATTATCAATCCTGGTTCTACTTCTACTAAGATTGGTGTATATGAAGATGAAACTCAGTTAATGGAAGAAACTCTTAGACATTCAACAGAAGAAATTGCAAAATATGATACGATTTACGATCAGAAAGATTTCCGTAAAGAAGTTATTTTAGATGTTCTTAAAGAAAAGAATGTTGACTTAAATGATATTGATGTTGTTGTAGGTCGTGGTGGTTAAAGCCAATCCCTGGTGGAACATATGCTACAACTCCTGGATTATTAGAAGACTTAAAGGTTGGAAAACAGGGACAGCATGCTTCAAACCTTGGTGGTATTTTAGCTTCAGAAATTGCTGCAGAAATCAATGTTCCTTCATACATTGTTGACCCGGTAGTTGTTGATGAATTAGCTGATGTTGCAAGATTATCAGGACATCCTCTTTTCCCAAGAACTTCCATTTTCCATGCTTTAAATCAGAAAGCTGTTGCAAAGAGATATGCAAAAACAAGTTGGCAAGAATTACGAAGACTTAAACTTAATCGTTGTTCATATGGGTGGCGGTGTTTCAGTTGGTGCTCATAAGAATGGTAAAGTTGTTGACGTTGCTAATGCATTAGATGGTGATGGTCCTTTCTCACCTGAACGTTCAGGCGGACTTCCAACAGGTGCTTTAGTAAAAGCTTGCTTCAGTGGCAAATATACACAGGCAGAAGTTGGCAAGATGTTAAATGGTAACGGCGGTTTCAATGCTTATGTTGGTTCTAACGATATGAGAGATTTACTTAAAATGATCGAAGAAGGCGACAAAAGGCTGAAGCTGTTGTTGATGCATTCCACTATCAGTTATGTAAAGAAATCGGTGCCATGTCAGTAGTTCTTGGCGGAAAGGTTGACCAAATTATCTTAACAGGTGGTATTGCTTACAGTGCCAAGACACAGGCAGATATGAAGAATGCTGTTGAATGGATTGCCCCTGTAACTGTTTACCCTGGTGAAGATGAATTACTTGCACTTGCACAGGGTGCTTTAAGAGTTATGAATGGTGAAGAAGAAGCAAAGGTATACTAATCTTATACTTATTGCAGGAGATTATTTATATGAATAAAAAAAGATTATACAAGTCATCAAGAAACAAGAAAATATGTGGTGTATGCGGTGGTATCGCTGGATACCTTAACATGGACCCAACTGTTATAAGATTAATTACAGCAATTATTGCCTTAGCATGGGGTTCAGGAATCATCTTATACATTATTATGGCTTTGTAATGCCTTATGATAATGAAATAACATATTAACTTGTTTTATTGTTGCAGACATTGATTATAATATTTCTATAGCGTTGTGATTAGAATTGCAAAGCGATTCAATTAACGATTTATAGTTATAAAAAGGTGTTCAACTTATGGTTGATGCCTTTTTATTTGTTATTTTTTCTAATGTACCCCTGACATATTAATTTCTTCTTTTTTCGTGGCACTTTTTTCCTGTTATTCAATCTTTTTGTTACTATTTTTTGCTTATAATTTTCCCTAATGTACCCCGACATATTAATTTCTTCTTTTTTCGGGGGTATTTTTCCCTGTTATTCAATTATTTTGTGACTTATTTTTCTTATTTTTACGTTAAACGTACCCAGAAATTTACACTTTTTTCATATATTGGGGTATTTCTGTTCTTTTTTATAAAAACTTTATGTTGTATTTTATTGTTTTATTTTGCCAATTCTGTACCCCAAAATTTTCTATTTTTGTTATTTTAGTACATCACCACAACAAATACAATATTCAGGCTATTTTGTGGTGTTTGTCTCTGCATTCTTATATTATATGTTACTTTTTATTGTGTTTTCATCTGTAAAAAACACAACAATTGTTGTGGTTGCTTTACATTTACTGCAAAAAAAGCCTCCCACACCCTTCAGTATGAGAAGCTTTCTTAACTTTAATTCTTCCAAGACATAATACATTTTAACTTATAACAAACCACAAACTTGGTTTACTATTTCAATGCATTATAATTCTCTGAATTTGCTTATTTCTTATAAATCGCTGCCTTGTAATAACATTTCCTATATTACTTCTTGTAAGCCACTACCTTGTAGTAATATTTTTATTACTCTTCTTTGCCTTGAATGTTGCTAATGACTTCTTAGTAATTGTCTTTACTTTCTTATACTTGCCGTTTTTCTTTGTGCTTCTGTATACTTTGTATCCTGTTGCACCTTTTACTTTCTTCCAGCTAAGTACTGTTCTGCCGGCTTTCTTCTTTGCCTTAACTTTCAACTTTTTAGCCTTTGGTGTTGCCTTTACTGTCTTTGAATCAACAGTTTCGCCCTTTTCGTTTACTGCAACTACTTTATAATAATACTTCTTGCCTGTCTTAACCTTCTTGTCTGTGTATTTTAATGATGTTGTTGTTGCAATGTTTACGAATTTGTTGTTCTTTCCGACTTTACGATATACCTGATATTTTGTAGCATTGTCGGCTTTTGTCCAAGTTAATTTAACTATATTGTAAGCTGTCTTTACTACTTTTACTGTTGCAGGTGATAATTTCTTTGTATGTGTATCTCCTGAAACATCAATTGTAGGTGTATCGTCCTTTGTGTAATCATCAACATAGTAGAACTTTATTGTGTCTCCTGCTTTTACTTTATAATCAGCAATTCCTACGTTTGGAGCCTTGCCGTTTACTGCGTACATCCAACCACTTCTTGGACCATTATCAAATTCACCAAGAGTTATTCCTGATGGTGTTTTGATTGCTGAAATGTAGTTAGTTGTTCCTTCTGATGAATAGCCGTTGTCTTTTAATGCTTTTGCAATTACATCTGATACTGTTGCACCGTTCTTTACTGTTACTGTAATATCATTAATCCAGTTAGTATATGATTTATGAGCATTTGTTCCATGAACATCATCACCTACTAAAGTAAACTTAGTCTGGATTACATTACCCTTGATAATATCAAGCTGTAATTCTGCTTCTTCCAATACATCAAAGTTAGTTACAAGAGATTTCTGTGTTGCAGTTAAGCTGTCATAAGCTGCTCTTGCTTCCTTAATTGCTGCTTCGCTATCCTTTGTAACCTTACCAATTGAAGCAATTTTTTCTGTAACTTCTGCTGCTAACTGTTTGTTTTCTGTTTCAGCATCCATTGCAGGAATCTTTGTATCCATGTAATCATCAACATAGTAAAGAATTACTGCATCGTTTTCCTTAACTACATAATCTGCCATTCCAACACTTGAGCTTCTCCATTTACAGCATACATCCAACCACTGTTTGAACCATTATCATATGCTGCAAGTTTTGTACCTGTTGGTGTTGTAATTGCTGTAATATAGTTGTACTCAGCGTTTACTTCTGCTTCATAACCTTTTGCCTTTAAGCCCTTTGTTATTACATCTCCTGCTGTTGCATCTTTTCTAACTTTTACTGTAATGTTACTAATCCATCTTGTATAAGAAGTATGGATTTTTGTTCCGTGAACATCATCACCTACTAATGTAAACTTAGTTGAAACTGCATTGTCTTTTATATTTTCAAGCTGTGCTTCAGCCTGTACTAATACATCATAATTAGTTACTAATTCTTTCTGAGTATCTGTTAATGCGTCATAAGATGCTCTTGCTTCTTTAATAAGATTTTCGCTACTTTCTGTAACTTCTCCAATTTCAGAAATCTTCTTAATTACTGCATCTGCTGCCTTCTGATTATCAGCAGGATCCTCAACTGTTGGAACCTTAGCATTGCTCCAATCGTCAACATAATAAAGAATAATATTATCGTCTTTGCTAACCTTGTAACCGCTGCTTCCCACATTTGGACTCTTTCCATTTACAGCATACATCCAACCACTGCCTGAACCATTATCAAATTCCTTTAAGCTTACTCCTGATGGTGTTGTTACACCTGAAATATAACTTGTTGAGCCGATAATTGAATATCCATACTGCTTAAATGCTTTTACAATTACATCCGATGCTTTTGAACCACTCTTAACTGTAATTGTCGCATTAGCAATCCAAGTACTGTATGAAACATGTCCTGATGAACCATGAACGTCATCACCTACTAATGAGAACTTAGTTGTTACTGCTGTCCCCTTAATAATTTCAAGCTGTAATTCTGCTTCATCTAAAACATCATAGTTTGTTACAAGTTTCTTCTGTGCTGAAGTTAAAGCATCATAAGCTGCTCTTGCTTCCTTAATTGCATCTTCACTTTCTTCTGTTACTGTGCCGATTGCTGCAATCTTTTCTGTTACAAGTGAGGCATAATACTCATCTTCACCTTCATATTTAATCTTAACATTATTAAGATTCCAGTATCCACCCTTACCTTCTGTATAAAGCTTGTAAGATGTTAATGCCCAAACTGCCTGAATTGTAGCATACTGGTTTACTTTTCCACCTTTAAGATATACGAAAGCTCCATCATCTTCACTGTAATAGCTCATTAAAGCTGTTAATGTGTTCTTATATTTTGTACCAATTGTTGTTGTTACATCTTTGTTTAATGAAGTTAAAGCAAGTACAACCATTGCTGTTGTGTTTGCATTTCCATAATCATAATTTGCGTCAGCTTTTGATTCAATATAAGTTAATGCTTTTTCAATGATTTCTTTTGCTGCTTCATTATCCTGATATCTTCCAAGTGCCTGAAGAACCATTGCTGTTGTGTCAACATCTGATGAACCCTTTGTCCATCCAAGTCCTCCGTCTTCATTCTGGAATTTCTTAAGTTCTGCAATAATCTTGTCTCTTGACCACTTAGCATCACTTGGAATTACTGTATTTCTTGCATCAAGTGCCAATAAAGCATATGCTAATTCATTTGCTCCGTCAGACAACTTTTCACTGTTGTAAATTAACTGTGCAATATTTACACCGTCTACATTTGTTATGTCTCTGTTTATAAGTGATAAAACAAGAGCTGCCTTTTCCATGTCAGTAGGCTTTGTTCCTTCTACTGTCCAATTCTTGCTTGCCTCTACTACTGCATCATAGTATTTATTGGCTTCCTGAATTGTAATAGATTTTCCTGCTCTTGCAAGTGTATAAAGGTTCCATGCACCGTTAATGTCATAATTTTGGTTAACATTCTTTTTCTGCATATGAAAGGAATCCTTCAATCCCTTATTTGTAAGAGCTGTCAAATCAGGTGCTTCCTGTTCACTTGCTTCAACCTTTATTGTCAAAACAACAGGTTCTACATTATTTGTTTGATCAACGGGTGTTCCTGTAGCTGTAACTGTGCCTTCACTTAATCCGTATACGTAATAATCTGTGCCTGGAAGCCAGTTATTATTGTCAGGTGCACTTTCGTCCCTCTTCCACTGATAAGCTGTTTTTCTCTCAATTTTTGCAATTCCATCTGTAGAATATGTCCAATTAAGTTCCGGTTCAGTAACACTATAACCTTCTTCAGATTTTTCACCTGTGAAAGTTAAGTTAACTGCTGATTCTTCATTAGCCTTAATTGTAATTTCTTTTTCATCTGTTGTTACAGATGTTAAAGGATTTAAATATTTGTATGTTACATCTTTTGAACCTGAAACAACATTTTCAGTTCCATTTGGATCTGTGTCCTTAATAGTTGCTGTATATGTAACTGTTCCTGCCTTGTATGGTACATAACCAATAACCATACTTGGAACATATTCACCAATAGTTTTATCGCTGCTTTCAATTGTGTAATTAGCTGCATTAGTTGCGTTTGCCGGATCAACTATTACTGATGAATAATCAGGTACAAAATCCTGGCCGTTAGTGCTGTTAGCATTTCTGCCGTGAATTGTTACGCTGTCATTAATTGCAGGTGTAACTGATTTTACTGCCACGTATTCTGATGTTAATGTTACATCTGCCTTTAAGTCTGTGTTGTCGCTATAAATTGCAGTAATTTTGAAGTCCCTGCTTTTTTTAAAGCTAAAACTGTTTGAACCCGGAATATTCTCAATAAAACTTTCATCATCAACTTTTAATGAAAATCTTCTTGGAGAAATTGCTACAAACTTGTTCTCATTTTTGTATTTAACTTCCATCTTTACAGTTTTTATTTCTGAACCCTTAACTGTAAATTCCCCGTTTGTAACATCCTGTCCGTCAATGTATGCTTTTATTTCTTCTACATCTTTGTTATATGCTTTAAGATTAAATGCAGCTACTACTTCTGAACTACCATCTTCCTTAGTTTCAGTTGCCTTAACAACTGCTGTTCCTGCTTTGTCAACTCTGATTACACCACCATCAGAACCAACCATAATAGCTCACTAGGTTCTACACTTTCATATGACCATTCAATTGTGCTTGTTGAAGGTACTCCTTCTAAGCTTAATGAACCGGCAATATTAGAGCCGTCAACGTCGTTGCATGAAATTTCTAAATTTTGATTTTCTACTGTAACTACCGTGTTGTCAAACTTAGTAAACTTAACTGTGTATTTGTTTGCAGGTAAAGTACTTCCCGGATTGTAATCCTGGCTTTCACCAAAATATGGATAACCTGTATTTCCGTTTCTTCCCCAGCTTACACCGTTTTCGCCCTTATTTTCATTTAAAGCACTTACGAAATCTAAAGATTTCATATAATCCTTAGTTTCTGAATATGAATTAACAAGAGCACTTTCAGGAATAACACTGTTGTCTAATGTTTCTAACCAATATGTATTAATTAACTGTCCTTCTCCTGCAGTATCGTTAGTTCCGTACTGATTAAAGAAAGCACCTGCCTTGCCTTCACTTACTGAATAGCTGTTAGATACAATACCTTCATCTGTTAATCTTCTGGCAAAACCGCAAGTTCCTGTTCCTGAAATATCTGTATAACAGTTAATAATTGCACCTGACATGTTGCTTCCAAGAGGTCCCTTATATCCCTGACCAACATTCATTGTTCCTGTAAAATAAACATTCTGAATTATACCATCTTCATTTACATTTGAAAAAATTCCATCTGAAATGTTTTCAATTTTAATAGAATGTCCTTTTCCATCAAGAACACCATTAAAGTTTTCCATGCTAAAATAAAAATCATCTTGTGTGTTTTTTAACTGTAATATCATTGTCTAAAACATAATATTTTCCACTTGAAGCTTTAATCGCATTTAAATCTTTTAATGTTTTTATGTGCGTAATCTTACTGTCATCTGTTGGCAATGCTACAGGCTTAGTCGGTTTATTATTTTTCAAATTGCTAATTGCTGATAATAAATTATTTGTAGCTTTTGTAACCTGTGATTTTGTTGCATTGTCATCACTATTAACTTTAATTGCTTCTGCTAAAGCTTCCTGCAATGCATTCCATGACTTATCAGTATAGTCAGCCTTTGTTATCTTCTGAGCAACTTCAATCTGTGCTACTAACTGAGTTTTGTCAACAATATCAGATGGTACTGTTAAAACAGGCAATCCATTGTTGCTTCCATCAGTTGGTAATGACCATTCAAAGCCTGTGTCAGAAATATCTTTGTTTAATGCCTCTATTCCTTCAGAAGCCTTTAACTTTTCTTCTGTCTTCTTCTCACAGTTGACTTTTGTTGCACTTCCCATAGATACAGGTGATAATCCTACCGTAAAATAGCTGTTTGAAATTGTAGACTGTGATGATGAACTTGTATATGCTATTCCTCCCATAGAATAGTCACCAAAACTTCCTGCAAAATAGCAGTTTGAAATCGTAGAACCTGACATTGTTCCTACTAATCCACCTACTTCTCCCCAATCTGTTGTTGCTTTTTATTTTTGCAGTTGAATAACTATTTACAATTGTACCTGAAACAGTATTTGCCATACTTCCTGATTCATCAGGTAATGTAATTTCAGAAGGTTTGTTACTCCAAGGTTTTCGATTGTTCCCTCAACCTTGTCTGCCAAATATGTATCTGTTAATGTGATTGTGTGACCTTTTCCGTCTAAAGTTCCTTTAATGTCTTTAATATACTGACCTGATTCTAAAGTAATATCATCAGTTAATGCATAAACATCTCCCTCTTCAATTACTTCAGGTAATTCTGATGCATCCTTGATTGTGTAAGGATCATCTGCAGTACCCTTTCCATTAACACCCACTGTTGGAATTGTATAAGGGTATGCATTCCAATCATCAATAAAGTATGCAGTTTTTTTTCCCCATCTTTAAAGAGTATACTGAGGCATAACTACATTAGCATCAGGATCTGCACCATTATGGCAAACATCCAACTACATGCATCACCGTTAGAACCACTTCCAAGAACTGTTCCGTCAGGCTTTGTAATGCTGTTTAATCCATTCCAACTATTTTTTTCATAACTATATCCATTGCTTTCCAATGCTTTCTTAAAAAGCATCATCAGCAGTTGCCCTTTGTCAACTGTAACTTTGTAGTTTACAAGCCAGTTCTCGAAACGGGTATGTGCTTCTGTTCCGTGAACGCTGTCGCCTACTACTGTTACAGATACAGTTATCTGTTCCTTAGTTTCAGACTCTTCTGCCTGAACACTTGTATTTGCAAAAACATTTACAGTATTAAACTGAGCAAACATAAGTGCACATACTAAAACTAAGGCAACGCCACTTTTCCAAAGTTTTTCATTCTGTTCCTTATGATGTAACTTTACATCATCTCTCCTTTCATTTTTCCTTTTTTAACACCACTGTTTCCTATCACTTATTAAGTAAAAAATCGGGACACAACATTATTGTATCCCGGCAAAATCAAAACTCGCGTAACAAACCTTCAGATTCAATCTGAAAGCCTGTCTTTAAAAAAGCTTATAACTTGCCATTTGCAATTACGTGTGTAAATGGAAGAAATTCTAAGCAGGTCTCCTGACTTATGCAGTAACGTTTTTTCTACCTTCTCATGCCTTGGCACAATGGTTGACTTCTATATAAAAGTCACTGAAAAACTACACATTTACAGTAGCACGACTGTACAGGTCTCTCACCTGTTTCCCTCTTAGCTCTAAAGACAGACTTTAGAGAACTTAGAATCGTTGTGTTAAAATCGGTGTTATTGTACCACGTTTTTTATAAATGTTCTAGAGCAAATAATAATTATTATCTGCTGTTGTATTCATTTACTCTTCATCTCCCATTTAAATTTTTATTTTTATTTTCTTTTTTACGAACATGTTTTTATTTTACTGTCTTTAAATAAAACGATGGTCGTTTTGTCTAATCCGGAATTAGTAAATCTATATTATTTTCCAAGATTTGTGTTCAATACAGGCTCCATCTCCTTATTGCATAAAACGAGACGACCGAAGTCGTCTCGTAAAAGTCTAACTTTTGGGGTCACCTCAATATTCAAATTGATCTCGGACTTTTTATGTTCATATTATAAGCGTGTTCCAAGGTTATTATCCTACCTTTATACATACGCAGATGGAACAAAACCTTTTAACACTATAATCTTATAAGAATATATACTTCAATACGAATAATACTGCTAATACGTATAATAAAGGTTTAACTTTCTTTCCTTTACCTGTTACTAAGTTAAGTAATACGTATGAAATGATTCCTACTGAGATACCTTCTGAAATGCTGTAGAATAATGGCATTGCAATAATGCAAAAGGTATGCAGGAATTGCTTCTGTTAAGTTATCATCTGTAAACTTAATATCTGTAACAGCACCAAACATAAGGAATCCTACCATAATAAGTGCAGGAGCTGTAGCGAATGATGGAATTGTAATGAATAATGGTGAGAAAATCATTGCTATAAGGAATAAAACACCTGTTATTATTACTGATGTAAGACCTGTACGTCCACCTTCAGCAACACCGGCTGATGATTCAACGAATGTTGTTGTTGTTGATGTACCAAGGACAGCACCTACTGATGTAGCAATAGCATCTGACATAAGTGCAGGTTTGATTTTGGTAATTTACCATTTTCATCAAGCATTCCTGCTTTTGTACTTACACCAATGATTGTTCCCAATGTATCAAATAAGTCAACGAAAAGGAATGCAAATACAACGATGATGAAGTTTACAATACCTACTGCCTTAAAGTCAAGATTGAAACACTGTCCAAATGTATCACCTATAGCTGAGAAGTCAAAACTTACAAACTTAGTAGGGATAACTGAGAAAAAGTCCTTTCCATCAGGAACGTAAATCTTTGTAAGTTCGCAGATGATTCCAAGAATCCATGTTGATACGATACCAACAAGAATTGAACCTTTACTCTCTTAATATAAAGAATTGCTGTAATAAATACACCGATAACTGCTAATAATGCACAAATACCTGCTGTATGGAAATTCTGTGTAAAGTCTGTAATTGTAACAAGTGTTGATGAATCAACTACAAGACCAGCATTCTGTAATCCAATGAATGCGATGAATAAACCGATACCTACTGATACTGCTTTCTTAAGATTAACTGGAATAGCATCAAAGATAGCTTCACGAACATTTGTTAATGAAAGTATTATAAAGATAATACCTTCAACAAATACTGCAAATAATGCTATCTGCCATGAATAACCCATTTCTCCACAAACTGTGTATGCAAAGTAAGCGTTAAGTCCAAGACCTGCTGATAAAGCAAATGGAAGATTAGCCATAAGAGCCATACACATTGTACCAATAAATGATGCAAGACATGTTGCAATAAGAATAGCTTCCGGATTCATACCTGAAGCGCTTAAGATGCTTGGGTTTACAGCAAGAATATATGCCATAGTCATAAATGTTGTAACACCCGCAACTACTTCTGTTTTTACGGAAGTGTTGTTCTTTGAGTTTAAATAATTTTTTCTAACATTTTCCTCTTGTATAGTTTCCTATACTTTTCCTTTCTATAAAATATATTTGCTAGTGCAACCTTTATTATAGCAGAGCTTGAAACAATTTTCTACAAAAAAATGTATGAAGAAAATGGAAAAAATTATACATATCTTATAAACACCGCAACTACTTAATCGGAATATCAAATATAGTTACAAGAATCAGACACACAGCGCCTATTCCCAATGAAATTTCCACCATATATCTTACATATTTAAGCTGTGAATAACAATTTACAAATTTTAAATATATTTAATTAAATTTCTTCCATTATTAAACCTTAAATATGTGTCAGGATGTTAATTTGTGGTAAAAAGTTAGTTACATATTTTCTAATCTGCATAGTAATTTGTTTATTCCTTGACTTTGACTAATTGTTTTATTATTTTCATATGTTATGGATTATAATTTTGTATTAATTATAATATTTTTTATATTTATGTGTTGTTGTATAATTACTATTATAATTACACTATATATTTTATAAGAATTTGGAGATTTAAAATGATTGATTTTGAAAAAACTAAGCTTATTCTTGCTTCAAACTCACCGAGACGAAGCGAGTTACTTAAACAGGCGGGATATGAGTTTGAAATTATAGCTTCAAATATGGATGAACAAACTTCTGAAGCTGAACCGGTACTTGTTGTTAAAGACCTATCTCTTCAAAAAAGCAACAAACGTATTTAACAGTATTATGAAAGTTGTTAACCTGTCTCTTGACGCATACGAGGGAGTTTCACTTATGATTATCGGTGCTGATACAATCGTTGCAAAAAGACAACCAGATAATGGGCAAACCCAAAGATCATAACCAGGCATTTGATATGTTAAATCTGCTTCAAAATAACACCCATCAGGTATACACTGGAGTCAGCATTATTCTCTATGATTTTGAAACTAAAGAGAAAAAAGTTCACTCCTTCCACGATTGCACTGACGTTGAATTTTACCCGATGACTGACAGTGAAATCAATTCCTATATTGAAACAGGTGACTGCTATGACAAAGCCGGAAGTTACGGCATCCAAGGCTCTTTCGCCATACACGTTAAAGGGATCCACGGTGATTACAATAACGTTGTAGGACTACCTATTGCAAAGTTATATCATGAGTTGAGAAAATGTAAGTAAAATAACATTATATAATTAACCTATCACTGGTTTTTCATTAAGTGATAGGTTAATTATCTTTTATGTTTGATTTATTTTATATTGGGTTTATGCATTTAATTTATTATACCAAGAAAGTTTTAATTATCTTTTCAACATTTCTTGTATCCAATGGGCAACTTTGTGATTCATATGTTTCAATAAGATTATCTCCAACTATAAAATTATTACTTAAATAGGAATTTTTCTTTTTTAATGCTTTAATTATGTAATCTTTATTATCCATCATCCCATAATGTTCCCAATAATACTCTTTCCTTGTTGCTACATTTAATACTTTAAAATCTGGTTTTACATACCCATATCCCTTTAGATAAAGTGGAACTTCATAACAATAAGGTATATTCATCATATTTAATTTATCTGCAATAATTTTCTCTGATTTCGATTTAACACTTTCGCCTTTTTTCAGTCAAAATTTCTATATCTTCTCCTGCTTTTATGCTATACACATACTTACTTGCCTTTGCTATTATTTCCTCCTGCTTTTTATACCAATCACATATATATGCCATATCATCTTTGACATACATTTTAATCTTTTCTAACTTAGGTTCAGAAATCTTATTAACCACATCTAATACTGATTTTTCATTATATTTCTTAACAAATTTTTCTATTAATTTCCTTTACTCACATATATTTTTTAATACCTTCTCATATTCTCTTTGAATTAATTCCGTAGCAAACTTATCTTCCGATTTTTTAAGATATTGCCAATCTGTCTCGCTATCCTTCTTCCAAAAAAATTGACAACAATTTTCTCCTCTTCTTTTTGCATAAATTTTGCCTTCCGGTAATTTTGTTAACTCTTTCAATGCATTCTTCTCAATTGCTGATAATTCATCTAACTTATCTTCAAGTTCTTTTCTAACGTAATCTTTTCCCATGCAATCCCCCTATTTTTATAATTTTGTTTTTTTGCATTACATAACGCTATCATAAACATTGCCATTAATACCTTTCGATCAATTTATAACTACTAATTATAGCCAGTGTATGTAACATTTATCTTTTATGTAGCGTTTTTATTTCTTATGTTGCGTTAATTATATTCTTATATGAGTAACATGTCAATTACTATTTTTATAATAATTCAATTCTTTCTTATTTGTACTATATAGATAACTTTTCGCCTGTATGGTACAAATTTCCACACGCGACTCATTCAATTTTTTCTTCATCTGTACCATATGAACAACTTTTCCTCTGTATGGTACAGATTTCCACACACGACTCATTCAATTTTTCTTCATCTGTACCATATGAACAACTTTTTTTCTCTGTATGGTACAGATTTCCACATACGACTTATTCAATTCTTCTTTATCTGTACCATATGAATAACTTTTCCTCTGTATGGTACAGATTTCCACATACGACTCATTCAATTCTTCTTCATCTGTACCATATGAATAACTTTTCGCCTGTATGGTACAAATTTCCACACACGACTCATTCAATTCTTCTTCATCTGTACCATATGAACAACTTTTCCTCTGTATGGTACAGATTTCCACATACGACTTATTCAATTCTTCTTCATCTGTACCATATGAATAACTTTCCCTCTGTATGGTACAGATTCTCACATACGACTTATTCACTTCTTCTTTATCTGTACCATGTGGATAACTTTTCGCTTATATGGTACAGATTCCCCATCTAAGCACAAAAATTTTCCACACTAACTCTCTCCTTCCACAAAACCATGTTCATATGGGGCAGATATTGAAAAGTTTGAATAGTAACAAGCTTAGAATCTACCACATATCCCACAAAACTATATTCATATGGAGCAGATATTGAAAAATTCAATAGTAACAACCTTAGAATCCCCACTAAACACAAAAATCCCGCGTCTTTCGACGCGGGGACTAATATATCAACTATATATTATATTTGATTATTTATTAGCTTCTGCTGCTTTGATAGCTGCTGTAAGCTGTGGAACGATCTTGTTTAAGTCTCCAACAATTCCGTAATCAGCTACATCAAAGATAGGAGCTGTTTCATCTTTGTTGATCGCAATGATAAGATCAGAATCTTCCATACCTGCTACGTGCTGGATTGCTCCGGAAATACCGATTGCGAAGTAAATCTGTGGACGAACTGTTTTACCTGTCTGTCCAACCTGTCTGTCTACTGGTAACCAACCGTTATCTGTAACAGCTCTTGAACATGAAACTTCTCCACCGAGAGCTTCTGCAAGATCTTCAAGAAGCTTGAAGTTTTCAGCTGAACCAACACCACGTCCACCTGATACTAAAATCTTAGCGTCCATGATATCTACTGTTTCAGCAACTGACTTAATTACTTCCTGAATTTCAACATATTTGCTGTTCTTTTCTAATTTAGCGTCAAAGTTAATAACTTCTGCCTTTGCGCCTGGCTTTGGTTCTGCCTTCTGCATAACACCGGCACGAACTGTAGCCATCTGTGGTCTATGATCTGGACATGCGATAGTAGCAATTGTGTTACCACCGAATGCAGGACGAGTCATAAGAAGCTGATTGTGTTTCTGTTCTCTACCTGGAATTGGGTTGATTGGGAAATCGCCAATTTCAAGAACTGTACAGTCAGCTGTAAGACCTGTTGCTACTCTAGCTGAAACTGTAGGACCTAAATCTCTACCGATTGCTGTAGCACCAACTAACATAATTTCAGGCTTGAATTCATTAATAACTGCTGTTAAAGCCTGAGCATATGGTTCAGTTCTATATGTTTCAAGTTCAGGATTATCAACAACGATAACCTTATCAGCGCCATATTCAGCTAACTGATCAACTAAATTTCCAACGTTTGATCCAAGAAGTACTGCTGTTACTTCTGTATTTAATGGTTTTGCAAGTCTTCCTGCTTCTCCAAGTAACTCGAATGCGATACCGCTTAATTCGTTATCTACCTGCTGAGCGAAGACATATACGCCTTTATAATCTTCTAAATTAATGTTCTGCATAATTATAATCTCCTCTCTACTAAATAACGTGCTTTGTTAATAATTTGTCCATGATGTAATCAACTGCTTCATCAGGTGAATCAGGAGTAACCTTTTCTCCAGCACCCTTACGAACTTTGTCAGAAGCCTTAGCAATCTTTGTAGGTGAACCCTTTAATCAAGGTCTCCATCTTCTACGTCAACAAGATTTGCTCTTCCCCAAGTTGTGATTTCAGCATCACATGCATCAAAAATTCCACCTGGAGTCATGTAACGTGGCTCGTTTAATTCTGAAAGAGCTGTCATTAATACAGGCATTTTTGCTTTAAGCATATGATGTCTATCTTCATACTGTCTCTTAACAATTACGCTATCTCCGTCAACTTCAATACCTTCAGCATATGAAATTACAGGGATTCCAAGATGTTCAGAAATCTGTGGTCCAACCTGAGCTGTATCACCATCGATAGCCTGACGTCCTGTAATAATGATGTCGTAATCTTTTAATATTTCTAATTGCACCAGCGATTGTAGTAGATGTAGCCCAAGTATCAGCACCACCTAAAACTCTATCTGTTACTAAGATTCCATTGTCAGCACCCATAGCTATAGCTTCACGAAGAACTTCGTCAGCTTTTGGAAGTCCCATTGTAAGAACTGTAACTTCAGCGCCGTACTGATCTTTTTAATCTAAGTGCAGCTTCAAGACCTGCTTTATCATCAGGGTTCATAATTGTAAGCATTGCACCTCTATCTAATGTACCATCTGGGTTAAATTTAACTCCACCCTTTGTATCAGGTACCTGTTTTACACAAACGATAATTTTCACGATTAGTACCTCCTATTATTTTAATAAGTTTGCAGAGATTACCATACGCTGAACTTCTGAAGTACCTTCGTAGATTTCTGTAATCTTAGCATCTCTCATCATTCTTTCAACGTCATATTCTCTGATATAACCATAACCACCATGTAACTGAACAGCCTTAGTTGTAACTTCCATTGCAACTTCTGCTGCGCATAATTTAGCCTGTGCAGCTTCAAAAGTATGTCTTCTGTGTAGCCTTAGCCATTGCTGCTTTGTAAACAAGCATCTTAGCAGCTTCTACCTTAGTAGCCATATCTGCTAACTGGAACTGTGTATTCTGGAACTGTCCGATTGATCTTCCGAACTGTTTTCTTTCCTTTACATATTCGATAGTTGTTTCTAAAGCGCCTTCTGCAAGACCAAGAGCCTGTGCAGCGATACCAATACGTCCACCATCAAGTGTATGCATTGCAATGTTGAACCCTTTACCCTTCTTACCAAGTAAGTTTTCAGCTGGGATACGGCAATCTTCAAAAATTAATTCATATGTTGCTGAACCACGGATACCCATTTTCTTTTCTTTTGTTCCGAATGTGAATCCTGGAGTTCCTTTTTCAACGATAAATGCTGAAATTTCTTTCATCATTCTACCACGTTTTTCAACTTTACCTGTTACAGCGATTACGATATAAACATCTGCGTACTTACCATTTGTAATAAAGCACTTAGAACCATTTTAATACCCATTCATTTGTAGCTTCATCAAAACAGCCTTAGTCTGCTGTCCCTGAGCATCGGTACCTGCACCTGGTTCTGTAAGACCAAAAGCACCTAACTTTTCACCCTTTGCAAGTGGAACTACATATTTCTTCTTCTGATCCTCAGTACCGAAGGTCATGATAGGATCGATACACAGAGAGGTATGTGCGGATACGATAACACCTGTTGTACCACATACTTTTGATAATTCTTCCACACACATAGCATAGGTTAAAGGATCGCATCCCTGTCCGCCGTATTCCTTCGGAACTGGAATACCAAGGAAACCATATTTTGCCATCTTTTCAACTGTCTCAACAGGGAACTGTTCATTTTCATCTGTTTCCTGTGCAAGAGGCTTTACTTCTTTTTCTGCAAATTCTCTGAAAAGAGTTCTTGCCATTTCATGCTCTTTGCTTAAAGTAAAATCCATTTATCTTTCCTCCATATTTATTGTTTGCCCTAATTACTGAGCATCAACTGGTGTTTTTTGTACGATCTGCGTTATAAACGTAGAATCCCTTACCTGATTTAACACCAAGGTTTCCACCTCTAACCATCTTACGGATTAATGGACATGCACGATATTTGCTGTCTCCTGTTTCATTGTAAAGAACATCCATAATTGCAAGGCAGATATCTAAACCAACAAAATCTCCTAATTCAAGAGGTCCCATTGGGTGATTTGCACCAAGTTTCATTGCTGCATCAATACCAGCGATGTCTGAAACACCTTCCATCTTAATGAAAGCAGCTTCGTTGATCATAGGGATTAAGATTCTGTTAACTACGAATCCAGCACCTTCTTCAACCTGTACAGGTGTTTTACCGATTTCTTTTGAAATCTTGATGATTTCTTCTACTGTTTCGTCAGGTGTGTTAACGCCTGCGATAACTTCTACTAATTTCATTCTATCTGCAGGATTGAAGAAATGCATACCAATCATAGGACGTGTAAGACCATTTCCAATCTCTGTAATTGAAAAAGATGATGTGTTTGAAGCAAAGATACATTCAGGCTTACAAATCTTATCTAATTCGCCAAATGTTGTTTTTCTTAACTTCCATATTTTCAAAAGCAGCTTCTACGATTAAATCAATATATATTAAATTTCATTATTATTTATTCTGGAAAGGAACTACTTTAGTTTTTTCTCTTTGTCCTTCTCTCAAAAAAGTTACCCATTCCTGCTTTCTGGTCTT
>VOFH01004059.1_pt1 | contig 25370 bp, 44 predicted proteins | sample 5384091 | NCBI WGS metagenome assembly VOFH01 (sample SAMN12384727, study PRJNA508395) | human gut metagenome | isolation source: healthy gut G | host: Homo sapiens
TATTACATCCACAGTTTGATGCAGCAGCTCTTAAGGCAGCTACACCAGTTGCTAAGGCACTTGGAGCATCTCCAGGAGCAGCTTGTGGTAAGATCGTATTCACAGCTGAAGACGCTGAAACTTGGAATGCAAGAGGAGAAAAGGTTGTACTTGTACGTCTTGAAACATCTCCAGAAGATATCACAGGTATGAAGGCATCACAGGGTATCTTAACAGTTCGTGGTGGTATGACATCACATGCTGCAGTAGTAGCCCGTGGTATGGGTACATGTTGTGTATCTGGTTGTGGCGACATCGTTATGGATGAAGCAAACAAGAAATTTACATTAGCTGGAAAAGAATACCATGAAGGAGACTTTATCTCAATCGATGGTTCTACAGGTAATATTTATGATGGTATCATACCTACAGTTGATGCAACAATCGCTGGTGAATTCGGAAGAATCATGGGATGGGCTGATAAGTTTAGAACACTTAAAGTTAGAACTAATGCAGATACTCAGCTGATGCTAAGAAAGCTAGAGAACTTGGTGCAGAAGGTATTGGTCTTTGCCGTACAGAGCATATGTTCTTCGAAGAAGACAGAATCGCTGCATTTAGAGAAATGATTTGTTCAGATACTGTTGAAGAAAGAGAAGAAGCACTTGAAAAGATTCTTCCATATCAGCAGGGAGACTTCAGAAGCTCTTTATGAAGCTCTTGAAGGATGTCCAGTAACAATCAGATTCTTAGATCCACCTCTTCATGAATTCGTTCCAACTGAAGAAGACGATATTAAGAAACTTGCTGAAGCTCAGGGCAAATCAGTAGAAGAAATTAAGGGTATTATCCAGGGATTACATGAATTTAACCCTATGATGGGACACAGAGGACTTCGTCTTGCTGTAACATATCCAGAAATCGCTAAGATGCAGACTAAGGCTGTTATTCGTGCTGCTATCAACGTACAGAAGAAGCACAGCGATTGGACAGTTAAGCCTGAAATCATGATTCCATTATCATGTGATGCTAAGGAATTAAAATATGTTAAGGATATCGTAGTAGCTACAGCTGATGCTGAAATCGCAGCAGCAGGTGTTGAACTTGAATACCAGGTAGGTACAATGATCGAAATCCCTAGAGCAGCTCTTACAGCTGACGAAATCGCTAAAGCAGGCTGACTTCTTCTGCTTCGGTACAAACGATTTAACACAGATGACATACGGATTCTCAGAGATGATGCTGGTAAGTTCTTAGATGCTTACTATGATGCTAAGATCTTCGAGAATGATCCATTTGCTAAACTTGATCAGGTTGGCGTTGGTAAGTTAATGGAAATGGCTATCAAACTTGGTAAACCAGTTAACCCGAACCTTCATGTAGGTATCTGCGGCGAGCATGGTGGAGATCCGTCCTCTGTAGAGTTCTGCCACAAGATCGGTCTTAACTATGTATCCTGCTCACCATTCCGTGTACCTATTGCTAGATTAGCAGCAGCTCAGGCAGCTATTGCAGAAAGTGGGGAAATAATCGTTTATGGTGTCAAAAGCCCCTAAACATCGGCAATTTCACAGTTTCTAAGGACTACTTGAAAGAGTACAAAAAGTTCGATAAAAACATGAAAAAGCGGGTAAATGGGAAGACATTAACGTAACGATTACGGTTTGATAAAAATAATCAGGGAATCATACTTTTTAAAGTATGGTTCCTTTTTGTTATAGCGACGAGGCAAGTGGTCATCAGGCTTGCATGAATGAACATTTGCCGACCGCTAATCAGATGCGAGATATGCATAGCGTATCTCGTATCTGTTAAAAAAGAAAAGTATTAATTCAGGTTATCAAAAGTAGATTAAAAAATGAGGTTGGTTCTTTTGCAAGATACGCATTTGTATATACAAATACATTCTTGTTAGGAAGAATCCTAAAACCTCTATATCTCAAATATTGGATTAACGGGTGAAATTGCTTCGAGGAGATGCAAAATAGTACATCAGGTTAATCCTGTAATCATTAAAGATATTGTTGGTTATACCGTTGAGAAATTGGCTTCTTTTATATATCATCTTGAAAGTAGAATTCGGCAGTTTGAAATGATTTTATCATGCGTGAAAAACGATTATCAAAGAGTTATATGATTCAATAAAGATAAAACCAATGATAATATCGCCAGGAGCAGATATGTTTAAAGTACAATATTGTAGACAAAAAGTAATTTCGGGGATAGACGATTTTGGGAGTAATATTGCTCAAATATCTATGGCTATTCAAAAATCAAAAGTATGATGGCAGCGATGATAAATTTAATGAATGGGTAATTCGACGAAATAAGAAAATAAACAAATCAGAAACGTAATTAAAAAATCGAATTAAAAATTGAAAAAGATAAGGAATCCTGAAGGATGTACAGATGAAAAATGGTATTAGGATTTAGCAATTTAGAATAAATAAAGGATTAACACAAGAGCAATTAGCAAATTTAAAAAAGAAGATAAGCATTTAACGTGAAATGATAATAAATAAGGCTTTTGCATATCAGAATCATAATATATAAATGTGAGAAGTCGAAGAAAATGTTTACTTAAAAATGATTTAATGATAATATAATAGCATATGGTGTGGAAGAATTCATTTGTAAAGGATTGAGGTAAAAATGGCAGTTTCATACAATAATTTATGGAAATTATTAATTGATAGAAAAGTTAATAAAAGTACATTGTGTAAAAAGGACAGGAATTAGTAGTAGCACAATGGCAAAACTAACACGTGAGGAATATGTTGCATTACCGGTATTGGAGAAGATATGCGCAGAATTAGAATGTAATATTGGAGATATTATGGAATTTAATAATTTGGAGAAGATTAGAAAAAGAAAACACGGAGGGATAAAGTATGGATTTATTTGCAGATTTGTCAGAAAAACAAAAGAGAGGCAGTAGAAACAATAAATGATGACTTGGAAATAATTGCTTGTGCAGGTGCAGGAAAAACAGGTGTTGTAACAAGAAGAATCGTAAATATTTTAAAGTGTAATGAAGACGTTCGACCAGAGAATATTGTAGCATTTACATTTACAGAAAAAGCGGCCGATGAATTAAAAAGCAGAATATATAAGTATGGTGAAAGCGTTCTAAGAAATACAAAAGGATTTGCCAATATGTATGTAGGAACGATTCATGGATTTTGTTTAAAAATGTTGCAGGAGCATATAGTACAATTTCAAAAATTTACGGTATTAGATGAGATAAAAACAAAACTGTATATTGAAAAAATTATGATACCTGTGGTATGGCAGAATTAGGATTGAGAAAATTTGTTGAAACAGGTTTGTTTTTGACTGTAATGAAAGTACATTGAATGAAAATTGGTTTGAACGTGATAAATGGGATGAAAAAAACAAAGAATGCAGTTGATAACTATAAAAAAGTATTTTATGAAAAGAACTACTTTGATTATTCTTTAATTATGCAAGAAATGTTATATCAGCTGGAGAATAATCAGGAATTTGCGAAGACTGTTACGAATCAAATTAAGTATTTAACTGTAGATGAATATCAAGATACCAATCCAATACAGGAGAGATTGATTCATTTTTGAAAAATGGTGGTTGCAATTTGTGCATTGTTGGTGATGATGATCAGACTATTTATCAGTTTAGGGAAGCAACCCGGAAAATATTTTAACGTTTAAAGAAAGATATGGAATTAAAAAATATATTGTATTAGGAACAGATTATCGGAGTTCTGAAGCAATTATTGATATTGCAAAACGTGTAATTCTAAATAACACGAAGAGATTATCGAAGGAGATGGAGTCAGGAGCAATCTTCCCATATGATGATGGTGATACCATTTATCATGAATTTGAAAATTGTGAAGATGAGTATAATTTTATTGCAGAGCGGATACAAGAATTGCATAGCATTGGAATGAAATATTCTGAGATTGCAGTTCTGTTGAGAAAGCGTAAGTTTGGTCCGGATATTGCAAAAATATTTGATGAGTATAATATTCCTTATATTATAGAGGGAGTAAATGAACTTTTAATACACCAGAGTGTAAAGCGGCAAAGGGTATATTTGAATATCTGTCTGGTAATATAGGGATGATGGAATTATTCCAATTATGGGAAAAAAATAGAATACGATTTGGATGGAAAAGAGATTGCAGATGCAATTTCAACACTAGAAGCAATTGATGTCGATAGCAAGAAATTTTATGGAGATTTTATATTACAGAAAGTATATCACGACTTTTTACGACAAATATCTATTGTAGATAATTCTGAAAATGAAAAGGCAGAGATTATTTTATATAATTTAGGTAAATTTAGTCAGGTAATTAATGATTTTGAGACTATATATTATGCAACACTTCCGAAGAATAAATTAAGGAATTTTTGTGGTTTTTGGAATACACTGCGAAAGGATTTTATCCTGAAGGGTATATTGCAAATACTTACATCCGCCCAGATGCGATTAACATTATGACTGTACATCAATCAAAGGGATTAGAATTTGCAGCAGTATTTATTCCACAATTAAATAGAAATAATTTCCCATCTGCAAAAAAAAAAGGAGGAAAGGGAATATGGCATGTCATTGATAGAGATTGGATTACTAATTCCGAACGTTTTGATGGAGGTGTAGAAGAAGAGCGAAAGTTATTTTATGTTGCAATTACTCGTGCAAAAAATATCTTTGTTTAACACGTGCTCCATATAACAATAGAGAACAAAAGGTGTCAACATTTCTTGTTGAAGCAAAGGATTCGCCATATATGTTGGGATATGATGAAGAGATGCATTATTCGCAGGAGCATTTACCTAAAATGGATGAAGGGGCAGCTCAATCAATTTGAATTTTTCTATATTACAAGATTATTTTGATTGTGCATATCGATTTAAACTTTCTATGTTTTATGGATTTGTGCAACCTATTGTGCCTGCGCTAGGATATGGTAAAGCTATGCATGAAATAGTAATGAATATTCATAGAAAGTATTTGAGTGGAAAGAACTTTCTAAAAATGACATAGATAATATTGTAGATGAAAGTTTTTATTTACCATATGCCAATCCAAAATTGGAAGCAAATATGTTGGAAGGAGCTCGAAAATCTATTCAAGGATATGTATCAAAAAATGAGTGCGATTTTGATAAGATTACTATGGCAGAAGCAGATATTGAATTAGATATGGGAGATGGAATAAAGGTTAATGGAAGAATTGATTTAGTAAAACGCCGAGAAATATCAGGAGAAGAAAAAAGACATACATAGTTGATTTTAAAACGGCTAGTCGTGAAGTAACGGAGTGTATTAATGCGGAACAGTTAAAAATATATGCATTGGGATATCAGAAACTGACAGGTGAGAGTGCGGATTATTTGGAAATATATAATTTAGACAGTTCAGAAAGTGAACGTCAAAGGGTGACGGAAGGATTGTTGGGTGATGTGAGTCATGATATTAAAAGTGCTGCGACGAATATACGACAAAATATATTGCCTAGAAAATGTTCAAAAGAGAAGTGTAAAAATTGTTATCTGAATTATTTGTGTTTAAGTAAAAAAGAGAAGAAAGAGTTTGAAGTATAGAACAAGGAGAAAATACAATGGAGAATTTGTCAAAGATTCGTAGAGATAAAATGATTCAATTTTTAGAAACGTTGAAGGAGCAGCATAGTGATGATGAATCCTTAATTGCAATAAATCAGATTGAAAAGGAATTAGTGTCAAAACGATACGGTTTGGTATGGGAAGAGCATGAGGAAAATGTTGATGTTATGATGCGGGATAACATCCCTGTTTTTACGGAGGTGCCTGAACGTGAGATAACAGAAGCACCGGGAGAAAGATATAATTTTTTGCTAGAGGGGATAACCTTCATAGTTTGCATTTGCTAGAGAAGACACATAAAGGAAAAATAGATGTTATTTATATAGATCCACCATATAATACGGGAAATAAAGATTTTAAATATGGAGATGCATTTGTTGATATAAACGATGGTTATAAACATAGCAAGTGGATTTCTTTTATGGAAAAAAGAATATCAATTGCAAAAAATTTATTGTTAGAGGACGGAATAATATTTGTATCTATTGATGATAATGAACAAGCTCAACTTAGACTAATATTAGATAGTATATTGGGAGAACAAAATTTTATTAGTCAATTAATATGGCAGAAGAAAAAAGGTGGTGGAAATGATTCGAGACATGTGGCAACAGAACATGAATATGTATTGGTATATGCAAAAAATAAAGAGGTATTGGAAAATATTTTTTATAGATTATGGAGAGGATTATATATCAAGATATAAGGAAAAAGATTATAAAGGAAGATATTTTTGGGACACATTTAAAAGAAAGTCAGGTAAACAATATTATCCTATAATTTGTCCAGATGGAACAATTTTAGAAAAAGATGAAAATGGAGAGCCAATAAGTTGGCTTAGGTCTGAAAAAAGATTTCTTTCAGATTTAGATGAGGGAGAGGCAAGAATTATAAAAATTAATGGAAAATGGACTGTTCATTTTAAGCAACGACAGCCTAAAGGGTATAAAAACCAAGGTCGATTATGTTAGATTATGGAACCACATCTAATGGGGCAACAGAAGTAAAAAATATATTTAAAAAAACAAATTACTTTAATAATCCAAAACCTCTTGAGTTATTAAAATTTTTATTACAGTTCAAAGATAAAAAGAGATTATTGTCCTCGATTTTTTTGCTGGTTCGGGAACAACAGCTCAAGCGGTTTTAGAACTTAATAAGAAAGATGGTGGAAATCGAAAATTTATTTTATGTACAAATAATGAAAATAATATTTGTGAGGATGTTACATACCAACGAGTTAAAACTGTTATTACAGATATTTTGGAAGAACATTGGAAAGAACATTCGGAAATAAAAGCACTTTATATATCGCAAGATGTACTACTGACTACTAAACAAGAGGCACTATTTGAAACAGTGGATGTACATATCATACCCGATTGCTATTTTAACTTTGAATTGAGAGAGGCGGGAGAATTATGGTAAATGAAATAAAAGATTTTGACTTTCAAGATGATTGTGTTGATTTTTTGATAGAGAAAACTGTGGCAAGCGATAGTAAGCAGGTAATTACTGTAAAAGCACCTACAGGTGCCGGAAAAACGGTCATTTTGATAAAATATATTGATGAGTATTTAAATAATACAGATGGAAATGCCGCATTTATTTGGCTTTGTCCGGGAAAAAGGAAATCTGGAAGAACAAAGTAAGGAGAAGATGGAGAGCATTACACCAAATCGTGATACGAGAAATTTATTATATTCTCTTTTATCTGGGTTTGAACCCGGAAGTACTACATTTATTAATTGGGAATTAGTTACAAAGAAAAGGAAATAATGCACTGAAAGATGGCGAACGACAAAACTTATTTGATTGTATTGCCGATGCTCATAAATCTGGGTTAAATTTTGTGGTTATCATTGATGAAGAACACGCTAATAATACAAGTAAAGCAAATGATATTATTAACGCTTTTTCAGCAAAAAATATTATTCGAGTTTCAGCAACAGCAAATAAAGTAAGTCATCAGGAGTTTTATGAAATTCCAGAAGATGATGTGATTAATGCAGGATTAATTACCAGAGCAATATATGTTAATGAAGGCGTAGATGAAACGACGCAGATTACAAATGATTATGATTACCTGTTAGAATTGGCAGATGAGAAACGTAAAGAGATTCTAGAGAATTATCAAGTAATAGAATCAAAAGTTAGACCTCTTGTACTGATACAATTTCCGGTGGGACAACCGGAAACGATTCATGCAGTAGAAGAAAAATTAGAGTCTATGGGATATACTTATGATAATGGAATGGTAAATATTTGGATGAGTGATGATAAAATGATATCAGATGATTTGACAGATGTGGATGGTTCCCCGGCATTTTTTATTAATGAAACAAGCGATATCAACAGGCTGGGATTGTCCACGTGCAAAGATATTAGTGAAATTGCGTGAAGGGGGGAAGTGAAGAATTTCAAATTCAGACAATCGGAAGAATTCGCCGAATGCCAGAACGTAAACACTATGGAATAAATGTTCTTGACTTTTGCTATTTATATACATTAGATACAAAGTATAAAGAAGGGTTATTGTCCTCTTTGGATAAGGCATATCAGTTGAGAAGATTGTTTTTGAAGGATGAGGTTAAAGGTTTTTCGTTAACAAAGGAATTAAGAAATCTTGATTATGATGGATTGGGAGAAAGAGAAACTTTATTGAGAGTATATGCTTATTTCAAAAAAAAAATATATTCGCTATCGGGCAGTAAAGCAGATAATAGAGTGAATTTGGAAGGAGCAGGATATAATTTTGATGAAGAGATAGATAGCCAAGTCTTGAAAGGAATTTTTCGAACTACGTCGGAGTTGTCAAAGAATGATTCTAATCGTCAAATTGTTATGAAAACGAAAGTAAATACACATACTCATGGAATTTACTTACTGCATGCTGTGGATGAAATAAAAAAAGTAACGGGAATGCAGTCACAAAAGGTGAAAGCCATATTGGAGAGAATGTTTCGTAAGGGTAAAAATTCAAAATATAAGTTTCTGGCATTAGATACAAATGCATTTTATGCATTTATTATTAATAATACTCCAAAATTGAAACAAGATTTTAAGCAAGTAACCGCACAAATGTATGTACAGCAATCATTTGTACTGCAACCAAAGACAGACAAGTTTGTTATACCGGAACAAGAAATGTATAAATTTAGTGAGGTAAAAAAAGAAAAACCATTTCATTTATATGCTTATTGGAAATATACATCGGCTTTTTGTACGGAAAAAACACGTTCTTTACCAGAAAGACTATTTGAACGGTATTGCGAAAATAATGATAATGTGAAATGGTTTTATAAGAATGGTGATGCAGGAAAAGATTATTTATCCATTGTTTATACAGATGGATTACAAAAAACAATGGTTGTTTTATCCAGATTATATAGTTCAGATGGATAATGGAGAAACTTGGTTAATCGAAACAAAAGGAGGAGAGGCATCTGGGCACAGCAAAAATATTGATGTGCAGATGGGAAACAAGTTTCTTGCATTTAAAAGATATGCTGAGCAGTATGGATTAAAATGGGGATTTGTTAGAGATTTAGATGAACAGTTATATATCAATAATACGGAGTTTGTAGAAGATATGTCGGACGAGCATTGGGTTGAGATTGAAGATGAATTTTGACAATAAGTGCAGTAGGAGGAAACGAGAATGGATACTTTAGACAACTATTTGCAGCCAAGAGAAGCAGTTACTAAAAATGAAGACTTACGACATTTTCAAGAAGTTGGAGGATATTGTCCATTATGCGGAAAGGCATTGCTAATTAAAAAGGATTAAGATATAGCAAAAAATATCAGATTGCACATATATATCCTAATAGCCCCTGATGAACATCAAAAGAAGGAGTTAGATGGTCTGGAAAGACTAGGAACTACATGTGAGGATTTTGAAAATAAAATTGCATTATGTAGAGATTGTCATGGACTTTTTGATGACTATACTACCAAAGAAGAATATTTAAAAATTCTGAAAATAAAAAAACAATTGCTAGAAGAAAGTAAGGCGAGAGAAAGTATTGCATCAGAGGAAATCGAAAATGAATTAATAGCAATTATAGAAAAACTTTCTTTTGTAAGTGATGTGGAGCTAAAAACATTTGAGCTGAAATATAAAGGGGTAAAGGTGGTTAACAAATTGAAGTAAACTATTCCTTATTGCGTCGAAAAATAGAGTCCTATGTATGCACATATTATGGCTTTATTAAGGAAACGATGAGAAACTTGGTAGATGAAGTTAGGGTGAATTTTGATTTACTTGCTTTGAAAATACGAACAGCTTATATGAAAGCATCAATATCATCAAATGATAAAGTCATAATTTTTAATCTACTTGTTGATTGGGTAATGAGTAAAATCCACTGTCTTCAAGGGAAGCATGTGAAATTCTTATTTCCTTTTTGTACAGGATTGTGAGGTGTTTGATGAGATTTGAGTAAATTATTTCACTATAAAGAAACAGTAATATACGATTGTAATATTATTATGGAACCTTTAGAAGACGAAATGACAATTTTAGATGTATATATGGTGTGTATAAAAAATGCAATGGAATACAATCATTTTTTGACGCGTTAGATTTATTGTATGCAATTAAAAAGATTAATTACAATTATACTACAAGGAGGATTTCGAATGCTAAAGGAAATAATTTGTGACAAATTTAAGCAAAAGAGAGTGGAATTTCATAGAGGGCTCAATGTAGTGTTGGGGATGACCAAGGAAGTAATTCGATTGGAAAGTCTACATTTTAATGATTATAGACTTTGTATATGGTGGAAAAGATTACATAACTAAATCAGAAGATATACAGGAAAATGTGGGAATACATACTATAAAATTTTGTTTTGTATTTGATGAAAAATATTACTATTTTTCGCGTGATACTGTAAATACTGAAACAGTAAATATATGTGATAGTAATTATAATATTCAAGATAATATTTCTGTTGATGATTATACAAGAAAATTGAGAAGACTATATTGCTTCAATAATAAAGATGTTAGTTTCAGAAATGCAGTAGGTCGATATGCGCGAGTTTATGGAAAGGATAATTTAAATGAAAAAAGACCACTTGATTTAGTTCGTAATGAGAGAGCTGAGCAGCCTATTAATTCGCTACTTCAATTATTCGGATTATATGGACAAATAAAAGAACTTGATGAGTTGGTAAAATCTAAGAAAGATGAATTAAAAGCGCTTACGGAGGCACAAAAATATAATTTTGTATCTAAAATTGGAGCAACCGAACGGAGAAGTAATGATAAAAATTGGAAGAATTAGAAAAAGAAAAAGAAGAAGCTTACGAAAGAATTAAGTGAAGGATTACTTGATTTGGATTCTGAAAAAACGGAATTAATACTAGAATTAAAGAGAGAATTTTCTACTTATAATAAAGAAACAAAAAGGCTGAAAGCTAAAAGGAATTCTTTAAGCGATAATTTAGCGGGAGTAAAAAACTATAACTAAAAAAAGATATTGAACAGATTCAAAAATTTTTTTCCGGAAGTTGATTTTGGTTCAGATACAAAAAATCGAAAATTTTCATAAAGAAATTAACAGGGTATTGAATCAAGAAATTAAAGATGAACTGTTGAACATAGAGAAAACAATGAATGTTTTAGAGATGGAAAAGGATAAAATTTCTATAAAAATTAGTGAAATAACTAATACGGAAAATTTTTTCGAAAGTCATTTTGTTTAAATATGCGGAAATACAAAAGAGATTGAAATGAGACTCAATCAAAATGAATTTTATGACAAGAAAAAGCTACTTGAAAAAAGAAAAAATGATGCTGAAGAAAGAAAAGAAAAAAATAAAGAAACAGAAAACGAATGAAGTACAAGAAAAAATTAATAATAAATTGGAAACATTAAATAATAAGATTTATGATGATGCAAAAATACCACCTACATTAGAAATTGATAAAAATCAATATGTTTTTAAAACGGTTGATGATACGGGAACAGGAGCCAGTTATAGAGGAATGGTGCTTTATGATATAAGTATATTAGAACTTACTTGCTTGCCAATACTAATACATGATTCTGTTTTGTTAAAGCAGATCGAGGATATTGCAATTGAAAAATTCTTGAAATATATAGTAATTCAGAAAAACAAGTATTTATTGCATTAGATAAATCATCTTCATATAGCAGGAGAAGTCAGGAGATACTAAATGATAAGCGTGTATTAGAGTTAGGAACAGATGGTAATGAACTTTTTGGTAAATCATGGAGTAAAAAATTATCTACAATGAAAGAGTGAAAAGGAAGAAAGTGTAATTATGGCAATACCAACTAACATTAAAACCCTTTTATCGGGTGATGTAGTAGAATGGGCAAGAATTGAATATAAAGAAACGTGGGATGCTGCAGCATCTTTAAAGACTATTTTGCATTTGCCAATGATCTTGATAATTGGGGTGGTGGATATATTGTTATTGGTGTGAAGGAAAATAATGGTAGACCAACTTATCCGTTAAAAGGTGTTTCAACAGATAAATTGGATGCCTATCAGAAAAGTATTTATGCAAAATGCAAGTTGATTAGACCGTCATACACACCGATAATAAGTGTTGAGAGATATCAGGACAAACAATTTATTGTTATATGGTGCCCTGGTGGTGACAGTAGACCATATTCTTCTCCCAAGACTATGGGAAAAGATAATAAAGAGCGAATTCATTATATTCGCAAAGCGTCAAATACAGTTGAACCATCGGATGATGAGGAAAAGGATTTATTTAATTTGGCGAATAGAGTACCATTTGATGATAGAGTAAATCATCAGGCAGAAATATCTGATTTAAATATAACTTTAGTTCAGAACTATTTGAAGGAAATTAACAGCTCTCTTTATGAAAAGGCTAAAAGCGGTGATTTTGTGGAAGTATGTAAAGATATGAATATTATCAGTAATCTTCCGGAGTATATAAAACCGAAGAATGTAGGACTGATGTTTTTCTGTATGGAGCCGGAAAAGTTTTTCCCATGTACGCAGATTGATATAGTACAGTTTCCTGATGAATTAGGTGGAGATAACATTAGAGAGAATACCTTTAAAGGACCAATTCATCAGCAACTTAGAGAAGCATTGCAGTTTATCAGAAATTCAATCATAACAAAGAAGATTGTGAAACAGTCCGATAAGGCGGAAGCAGATTGGGCATTTAACTATCCCTATGCAGCAGTGGAAGAGGCTTTATCAAATGCAGTATATCATCGTGCATATGATATTAGGGAACCAATCGAGGTAAGAGTAGAAAAGGAAATGATTGAAATTGTCAGCTTCCCCGGTCCGGATCGTTCTGTTACACAAGAGGGATTGAAGAAATATAAGGTGTCAAATCGTCGTTACAGAAATCGTCGTATTGGAGATATTCTCAAAGAATTACATTTGACAGAAGGAAGAAATACAGGATTTGGAAAAATTCTTAGAGCACTCGAAGAGAATGGTTCACCTAATCCAGAGTTTGAAACAGATGATGACCATAGTTATTTTATATCGAGATTATTTGTGCATCAGGCATTTTTGGAGGAAGATGAGCTGAACAAGAATTCAAAAGAATACGAAAAGGAGCCGAAAAAGGAGCCGAAAAGGAGCCGAAAAAAGGAGCCGAAAGAAAGCAGGATATATTGAGTCAGTTAGTAGGAAATCCAGAAATGACACAGACAGAGCTTATGGAAAAACTTGGACTTACAAGAAAGCAGGTGCAGAAGGACATAAAAAGAATTACAGGAAGAAGGATTACTTGAAAGAGAAGGTTCTAATAGGAAAGGAAAATGGATTGTGAAATAGATTAATGCAGGATAATTTTCATATAAAACTTGCATTTTCAGTACATGAGTGCATTATAAATATTAATTAGGGGATATATTTGCGGATGCATACTTGAGAGAACTGGATAAATCTGGTTCTCTTGCATTATAGGCATAATGTGATTAAATGAGGTGGCAATCAAAAAGCCGCCTCATTTAATCAGATATTCCTTCCTTGTTTTTCACTTATCAGGTGTCATAATATCTAGGGAAACAGTATAAGAAGATATAAATCATAATAATGAGCAGACTTGTTATAAATTTAGTATTTTCAAGGGATTGCAGGTTTTTAATAAGAGAATATAACACTTGTTAAATTATATAAAAATTCAGCTTTCTAAATCTGTATTTGACGAGGTGTTGATAGAATGGTAGAAGTTAAATTTTATGACAATGTCGCAGATGAATTTTTGAAATTTGCAGTAATAATATCAAAAACAGATAACAAGTGGGTATTCTGTAAACACAAAGAAAGAGAGACCTATGAAGTACCAGGAGGCCACAGAGAATCTGGAGAAAGTATTTTAGAAACGGCCAAAAGAGAACTAAAAGAAGAAACAGGAGCAATTGATTATAAATTGAACCAATATGTGTGTATTCTGTTAAAGGAAAGACACGAGTAAATGAAAGTATTGATAATGAAACTTTTGGAATGTTATTTATTGCAGACATCAATTCATTTGAGGAATTACATAGTGAGATTGAGAAAATATTGATTTCAGATAAGCTAGTTGATAATTGGACATATCCTTTAATTCAACCTATATTGATTGAAGAAGCAAAAAAAGAGGCTTTATATAAAAATCAAGATAAGCAACGGAAAAATTCAGTTTGTAGAACTGATGTGTTAGAGAAGAAAATTGAAATTTAGTGTATTTAGAATATGTCCAAATATAGGACTAAAGTATATTGTATAAAACACCATAAATATATTAGTAATCTAGTCTATTTAGGGTATTGTACAAATAGTAGAAATATGCGAATTAATTATGTTTCAGAAAAGAGGAAAATGGCATCGAGTCTTATACATTTAGCAATTACAAATGAATTTGCTAATAAAATCAAGGTGAAGGATATTAAGAGGTTACGTATGGGATCAATGCTCCCAGATAATGTAGGACCTAAAAGGGCACGTAAAAATATCTATATGTGGTAACCATAAAAAACCTATAACCTTGAGTATTTCCGAAAAAAATTTATAGAACTGATTAAGGAAGATGATCTTTATCTAGGTTATTATCTTCACTTGGTTCAAGATATCCTATATAGAAGATATGTTTATACTGAGCATAATTGGAATCCTTTGATTCCAGGTAATGTAGAAAGACTTCATAGGGATTATGAAATCTGTAATTCTTATGTGATTGAAAAATATGAATTGACGAAAGAAATGATAGAGAGTTTTTCAATAGATGGACAAGCTATCAGAAGTTTGGCTGAGTTTAATATTGAAGAATTTGCAGCTAAGGTGAGAGATTATTTCAATCCAGTAGATTTCGATGATATCTATTTCTTTACAAAGGAAATGGCAGATGAATTCATAAGTAAAGCGGTAGAAATGTGCATCAACGAAGTAAAAAATCTTCAATCAGGAGAAGAACTTATAGATAGTTATGAATGGGCATGGGATAATATGCCAAGCTCTTTATTAGAAACAACATTGAATACGCGTGATTTAGGTGGATATAGAAGCGATGATGACAAAACATATTTGAATTATTGTAGAATACTTAGAAGTGATGTTCAGAATTATCCTCTAATCGTGATATAAAATATTTGAAAAATCTGGGAATCCAAACAATTATAGATATGCGAGGGAAAAAGGATGTGGTCAGAAAACCAAGCGGATTTGCAAAACGTGAAGGATTTGATTATCACAATATCCAAATTGATGAAGGTAGTGGATTGCCAGAAACAGTAGAGATGGTAAGCAAGTTATATATGGCAATTGCACAATCAAAAAATATGCCAGATGTGTTTAAAACAATTGCGAATGCTAAAGATGGAGTGATGATTAATTGTTCTGCTGGCAAGGATAGAACCGGCGTAGTTAGCGCAATACTACTCAGTCTGTGTGGTGTAAGCAGAAAAGATATTATATATGATTATATGATTACAAAAGTGTGCAATAAGGAAAGATTTGATCTGCTACATAAGAATTTTCCTGAAGTTGATATGAACATTGTCATTCCAAAAGAAAGATATATGCAGGAGTTTTTAGATATGTTCAAAGAAAGATATGGAAATGCAGAAGCGTACTTATTGGAGATTGGCCTGGTCGAGAGCGAAATTAGAAAAATAAAACATAAACTTAAGTAAGAATTAAAAACGTTGATGTGATTCTAAATATAGTTCAGACTTCAATTTGTGGAAAATGAGGCAGTAGAAGTGACGGAAAAGGAGAACTTGCCTATTCTAAAAGACAATTAGATAGACAGGTAAAAAGAAAAATGAAAATCCTAGTGTTGGACTTCTTTTGTGTGCATCAAAAAATGATGAGGTTGTTGAATATGCTATGAGTCGTTCTATGTCGCCTATGCTTGTTGCACAGTATCAGTTACAATTACCTGATAAAAGTATTTTGCAGAAAAATTGCAGGAGTTGGTAAATATACCAGAAATGCAGGAATAACTGTTTCTGTCATATAATGAAGTGGATGATTATATAATGGCAGTGGCATATATTAATGAAGAGTTTGCAAAGACAAGAGATGAGAAAAAAGTAAGTAGTAGTGAAAATGATACTACCACTAAAGTTTCAAATGGAGAAAGGATTTTAGTATGATTCAAGCTAATCCTAATATTAATGCGGAAGAAATGGCAGAAAAACTATTTATGACTGTAAATGGAGTTAAATACTATATTAAAAAGTTGAAGAAAGAAGAAAGATTGATAAGAGTTGGCTCTACAAAGAAAGGCTATTGGAAAGTTAAAGCATAAAATGCTTTTGTGACAAGATAGTAACATATTCATCAGGTTGGGACCTCGTGTCCCAACCATTTTTTTATTATTTCTAAAAATAAACCATAGTAGATGTATTTTTCTACAAAAATAGACCATCCTAGAATTCGACATTGCAATATTAATAGAGTAAAATATAGCCATAAAGATTTAATAACAAACAAAAAGGTTTAGCAGAACAAACTTTAACTTTGCGACATTATGTCGGGAAGTGCATTTTATAAAACTATTATTTTCACATTCCCACTGTGAAAATAAAAAAAATTTTAGCAGTTACAGTTTTATGAATAAAAAAAAAATCTTTATGTTAAACTAATTAGGTCAGACCTGGGAAAGACAATTTTTAACAATAAAAAACGCCAAGAAGTAATCTACAGAAAAAGTAGGTTTTACTCTTGGCGTTTGTTGCTATCAGGGTATTAGGGTGTCCCTAACAAGAATGCATTTGTGGCCACAAATGCGTATCTTGCAATATACATTTACACCACTAAAAAATACGAAGCACAGGAGGGAAAAATGAAACAATACATAAAAAAAAGAAACAAGATTAGCGGGCTTTGATCCATGCCCCAGATTTATCTGGAATGAAGGTTTATCAAGCTTGGCTATTTCAGTATATACTCTTTTTGCTTGGAAGAGTTTCATTGTCGAAACAAAACGATATGATTGATGAGCAGGGAAGAGTGTATGTAATTTATACAGTAAAGCATATGGCAGAAAAACTGTCCAGGTCGGAACCACCGATTTATGCTGCACTGAAAATGTTAGAAGAAAAAGGATTAATAGAGAGGAAAAGTTCAGGCAAAGGAAATCCTAATCATATTTATGTAAAGATTAAACCATATAAAGAAAATGTAAGTAAGGACTTAAACAAATTTAATACGGGTACTAAAGAAAACGATAAATATGACATTAAGGAATCAAAAGGAACAACCTTAAGTAATCCTAATACTAATAAATATATTAATAAAAATAATATAGAAAATAATTATAAATATAGACAAGGAGACAGATTGTAATGGAAAAACAAAATTATAATATCAATGAATTAGAACAAATAAAAAACAACCAATCAGAGCAAATAGAAGAAAATCAATCAGAACAAATAGAAGAAAATCAATCAGAACAAATAGAATATTGCAAAGTGTGTGGGAAACCAATAACAAAACGCTTTAATTTCTGGGATAAAAAATCAAGGTTGGTTTGTTGCAGATGTGATTGCGATGAAAAAAGCCGAGCAGGAGAAAATTAATAAAGAGCAAGAGAGAAAGAGAAAGGAGCGGGTAACAAAATTGAAAAACGATTGCTTTAGCAATAAGGCAATGTGGAGTTGGAATTTTGACAATGATGATGGTCGAAATCCTAAAATGGAAATTGCACAAAAATACGTTCTAAAGTGGGAGACCATGATGGAGCAGAATTATGGTTTGATGTTTATTGGAGATGTTGGCAGTGGGAAAAGTTATATGGCTGCCTGCATAGCTAACTCATTAACAAATCAAGGTTATACAGTGAAGATGACGAATTTTATAAAATCAGAAATGACATTTTTAGTGCCGCAGATAAAAATGCTTATGTGGAAAAAATTGTGTGATTACGATTTACTTATTCTTGATGATATTGGTACAGAGAGAAATACGGACTATTCGTTAGAAAATGTTTATTGATTATTGATGAGAGAACTGCAGCTGAGAAACCAATTATAATAACAACTAATCTAAATTTGGATAAATGTAATTTTGACGAGAATATTACATATAAAAAGAATTTATGACAGGCTGCGAAAGGTTTGTATCCCTATCGGAATGGAAAATAGAAATCTGCGACAGGAAGATTCTATTGAACATAATTCAAAAGGAATTACAGAATTACTTGTAACTGATGAGGGGACTAATGAGAACAAAAATTCAGAATGAATTTAAAGTTAAATTTAGTGATAAGGATAGAAACAAAGGAGTGGACATTCTTGCCTTATGTTTAATAAAAGAACTTGGCAGGAAAAAAAAACATACCGGAAGAATTAGTTAGAGCAGTGAAAATAAAATATGATAACGAATAGTTCAAAAAGCCAAGATGTTTTGCACCTTGGCTTTGTAAATATTGAATTAACCAGGTTATGATGCTATACTATGCTAAAATCTATATTTGATAACCTGGTGGATAGGAGTAAATTATGAAGAGAAAAGTTGCAATATACGCCAGAGTATCAACAGAGCATGAAGCACAGATTAATGCTCTCGAAAATCAGATTCAGTACTATGACAATATTTTGGCACAGCATCCTTAATGGGAACTGGTTGGAAGATATGTTGATGAAGGAATTACAGGAACATCTGTTAAGAAGAGAAAAAACTTTTTGAGGATGATGGAGGATGCTAAAAATGGCATGTTTTCATTAATCCTAACTCGTGAAGTTAGTAGATTTGCAAGAAATACTGTAGATACGTTACAGGCAACAAGGAAACTGAAATCTTACGGAGTTGAAGTTTATTTTACAGAAGATAATATCAGAACGTCTGATGATACAGACGGAGAGTTAAGACTTACATTGATGGCTACATTAGCACAGAATGAAAGCAAAAAACATCTGTAAGAGTTAAGGCAGGACAGAAGATTTCTTTTGAAAACGGAGTCTTGTATGGCAATGGAAATATTCTTGGATATGACAGAGTTGGAAGAGAGCTGGTTGTGAATCCGGAACAGGCTGAAACAGTAAAAATGATATTTAATATGTATCATGATGGAATGGGATGTAAGCAGATAGCATATGAGCTTGAGAAAAGAGGAAGAGTTACTTCCACAGGGCTTACGCATTGGCAACCGGGAACAATTTCGCGCTTACTTAGAAATTCATTCTATTGTGGAAAAATTGTTTATAGAAAACAATATGTTCCTGACTATCTTGAACACAAAAGAAAATCAACAATTATGACGAGGTTGACAAGATTGAAATTACGGGAAAACATGAGCCAATTATTTCGGAAGAATTGTTTAATGATTGTCAGAGAAAATTGATGCGAAAACTGTAAACAGACTGCGAGGAAAGCATGCAATTAATCCACCCAAAAGTGCCTATGCAAGAATACTAAAATGCCAATGCGGTTCTAATTTTGAGCGCAGAAAATGGCATAAATACAAGGATGGAAGAATACGGTATGGCTTTGAATGTTACAAACAGAAAAATCATGGCTCATATCGTACTAGACTTAAAAAAGGATTAGATACAACAGGTTGCTGCACAACCAAGATGTTTCCGGAGTGGAAATTAAAGATAGTTGCACATTGGCTATTTAATGATTTATGGAAAGAAAGAGACAAAATTATTAATAGAGCAATAGAAATGTTAAATGCAACAATTAAAGATGAAAGTGTTGTAGATTATACTGATGAAGTAAAAAAGAATTAAATAAAAAACGAAAGAAATATGAAGAAAAACTTTCCAATCTTGTTGAACTTCTGTGTTGAAGGAGATATTTCAAAAAGAAGTTTATGAGGAAAAAGAAAGGAGCCTTCAAAAAAGCAGATTGGGTACATTGATTCAGAGCTATTGAAGCGTGATGTGAAAAATTCCGCAATAGTTTCAAATGTAAAAACGCAGATTCAATTACTTACGGATTTGCTGGGAAAAAAGTATGATGTTATCAGTGGAGATATTCCTGAAGACATAGTGGAAACATTCATAGATCAGATAGTTGTTCATGATGATTATTTTGAATGGAGACTTAGAACATCCACAGAACCGGTGCTATGTAAAGTGGAAGGAAACGAAAAAGATAACACTATTATTTTTTTTTAGAAAACGACTCCCACAAGGTTGCCACTCAATACAGGCAGCTATTGCAGATCAGACAAAATAATTTAATACATGCCATAGACCCCATAGAATTAGGGAATTTCGTGATTACAAAGGACTATTTGGCTAAGTACAAAGAGACCGATGGAAACATGAAAAAAGTCAATAAATGGAATGATATTAAAATAAAAGTTACAATATAAAGTAATTATTAAGGGAAATAAGTTTAATCTTGCTTCCCTTTTCTTGTCCAACAACGAGTCAAATACATAAGTTTGCTTGAATGTATTTGACGACTGCATACAATCCCGAAACAAGCGAAGCGGTTTCGTGGATTATCTAAAAAAAAATATAGAAAGGATAAGGCCAGGAAGTCACAACCCTATATATCAAATCGATTTAATCCCCACTTATTTACCAATTTGACCAAACTAGTGTTAAATTTATTTAATTTTGACCAAACTAGCACACTGTACAACCTAAAATATTGTTGTAGTATAAGTGAGCAAGCAGAAATGCTAAAGCAAAAAATTGAATATGCAGTTACAGATTAAACAGAAATGTTTAGATACGTTATTTAACGTATGAGGTATAACTTCGGTACAACTATCAAAACAAATCAGTTACAGTTTGCAGAAGAGAACCCAAGGATCGAATGATGAAGGTGGAGCAAGCAAGATAGAAATAAGTGCAGCGTAGTTATCGTCACAAAGGATTAAAGATAGTCCTAATCCTCGGAATTGGCATAGAAGAAAGTAAATGGCTTGTGAATGCATTGTAGCCTATCTGTAATTCCCAGTGTACGGGCGAGCAGGTGATTAAGAATCAGTACACTCACATAGGTTTTTCTATATATCTCTTTCAGAGATATATGCTCCGCGAGGATTGCAGAGATGCGCATATGAATAATGTCGTGCAAGCACGACGCGCATCTCGCAGCAAGATTCGCGAGCGAATCTTGAGTATAAAAGAAAGGACAAAAGTTATGACTAAGAAAAGTGAAAGACACAGTTCTTCTAATATTATAGTAATAGGAATTGATCATGGATGGAGTTTAATTAAGACTTCCGATTTTATATTTACTACAGGTGTTAAAGAACTGACAACTCAGCCAGCATTTCCAAATCATATTTTGGAATTTGAAAATAAGTATTATGCCATAGGAGAAAAGAGACTAATAGTTAAAGATACGAAAGTCGAAAATGAAAACTTCTATCTTCTAACGTTAGCAGCAATTGCTATGGAACTTAGAAAAGAGAGAAACCTGCAGTAATCTGTAGAAAATTAAGCAAGCTATATAAGGTTCCATACGATGAGTTTTGGGATGAAGAGGACAAAGATATAGCAAAAGGAACTCCATAGTATCATTGATCTTAGCAATGAAAAAGAAGTGAGATATTTATATAATATTGCTCTTGGAATGCAAGCATTAAGAGCATAAGCGTTAAGGCATAGTCATGAGTGGCTATGCCTTGAAATTTTTATACCTTTATTGTATTTTGTTGTTTAGAAAAAATATAAATCAGAGTCATTATTTTTAGATAAATTCTGGTAAACGTCCTGTATCATTACAGTATTTTTCTTGTGAAGAGCATACTTGATTAATATAATTCATTGATGCTAATAGCATTCCTTGGCGGTATATGCTATCTGGAGATTTATCTCTTATGTTTAATTTCTTTTTTGTACGTATTGCATCATCGTAAGTACTATCACCGTTAGGAATATCTAATAAATTTTCCAACTCACGCATTATTCTAATAGAAATGGACCCTTCAGAAGGAACATAATCTTGAAATATAAGATTAAAATTAGGGATAAGAGTTTCTTGAAGTGTTTTATTTAATTTCTTATATGTGACGATTTCATTTTGTGAATGAAAGAAACATTTGTTTAAATTCATCGAAACATGTTTGCTTAATTATTTTATATGCAGCGTTTTTGAGTAAATCAAATTAGTATCGATTTTGTCGTAATCCTCGTTCAGAAACGGAACTGCAAGTGTATTAGGATCTTCTATTAAAAGTTTGTGTAGTGTGTAATATTTTGCATATGGTCGATATGCGAAAAGTAATTTGTTATACTTCTCCGGTTGAAGAGACTCCATATAAGTAAATAATGTGTCGTACAAATCGGGAAGATATAAATCAATCTCATCATTTGTCCCCATAGTATCTCCTGTTTGGTTTTAAAAAGACCAGAGGGGATAAGGCCAATATCCTTATATTTTCCTTCAGATTTATCATAGTAGGAACTATCCATAACGCTATCGGTTATTAAGTAGGGATTATATTTTTTATATATAGTGTTTGAGCAAATCCAGCTAAGCATTTTAGAACTGGCACAATATATTTGATGATATGTTTTGCCAGATGATCTTATCTTATTAGAAACACGATTGGATAGCAATTGATAAAAAGAAATCAGTGATTGTAGTATCATTTTTCATATTAAAACCTCCTCGGGTATGTGAAAATATTAAGAAATATGGTAAAAGTTACTCGTGAAACATATACCACTTATATATAATATATGATAGAATTATAAAAAACGCAAGGAGGTATTTATGGAAGAAACACTATATGATGAACAAGCAATAGAGTATTATTATGAGGAGATAATGGAAACGTACGGTGATGATGAAGAGGTTAGCGAAACCTTCGACGGAATCGACTATTAAAATCCTTAGAGAAATTAGAAAAGCGAAGAGTATGCACCAGTGTTAAGGTGAAGCTCTTCGTAGAAAGGATAGGAAGGAGAAAAAAATGAAAAAGACAATTAAGATAGTAGAGTTAAATGTAAACCAACGAGGGAGGCTGAGCCGATATTTAAAATGAAAAGTTACTTGATTATGTAGATTTTAGAACGGATGTTTTGATTTTACTTGAATACAACTCTTTATCTGTGAATGCTAAAGCATTTGAGGCAAAATTAGCTGATAAAGGCTTTGTTGTTTATAAAAGTAATAATGGGACGATTAGATCAGGAAATGATATACTAATAGCTATTCGCGTTGAGAGTGATATTAATGTAAAGTGTGTAAAAAATTATGTATTTTATAGTGATAATAAGTCTACTTCATTGGATGACATCCCAGAAAATCTGTTTCTAGAAGTGGAAATCAACAAGTGTAAATATCTTCTTGTTGCTGTAAGAATCAAGGAACTCTCAGGGCAATTAATAATAAGAAGAAAAGAGATGGAAAGACTATTATCCTGGCTATTAGAATATTCAGATATTCCTTTTTATTATTTGTGGTGACTTTAACAATCTACGTACTGACACTATAGAAAAAGAGTGGAATTTAGAAGTGTTAGATAAACTATTACAAATGAATGACCTATTAAGATGTACGCCCAAAAAACATAATTCATGGGGAGTATCAAAGAAAGCGAATTCAGATGAGTTTGATGGATATATTGCTGAAGATCATCTTATTATATCAAAAGGTAAAAATATAGGAATAAAGCCTAAAGAAAAAGGACTCAACTGAGGAGGAATGTTTAGAATATTCCTGGGATTATCTAAAGAACAATATAAAAGAATGCGAAGTTGATCCAGTAAATAAATATGGTGAGCAAAAAATTAATGTGCCAATAGGATTTCCAGATCACGCTATGCTATTGGCTGAAATAGAGCTAGATGATTAATGGAAAGGGATAGAATTAAATTCAAATCGAATGTTGAGGGGAAAATACAATTTATGAATAAGTTATGTACAGTAAAAATAGATTGGTGTCATTTAGGTTTATTTGGAAATAAGGAAATTGAGAAGAGTGAGACAAAGTTTTTTTCAACACAAGAAAAGGCAGAGCAATTTCTTGTGAATAGCGGATTTTTATACGGAGTACCATATCCATTTAAAATATGTGGTTGGTACTATATTAGAGGATTTAAATTCCTGTATGTGATAGATTTCTTATTGCAACCACAGAAATGACTATAGTTGATGCAGAGGAGTTGTGCAGTGTAGGAGAATGCATAAGAGAAAAGAAAAATGAATTATGGAAACCTGGTTTACTTAGACCCTGTTATATATACGGATGCATACGTGTTTATTCCAAAACTTTTTGGCTGGGAAAAAGAAAGTGTGAGTGCGGAGATTATTGTGGGAGACTATCGTATCTGGTGCAACTGGGGTACAAAGCTCCTGTTTAATAGAAGCAAAGGAATAGTAGAGAGGGCTCTGCCATTTAAAAAAGAAGGCAGAGGTGTATACGGTTGATATCATAGAGTACCTCGAAAAAAATAACATCACATATGAAGTTGGAAGTGCAAAGTACTGTAATGGAATAGAGTATAACCAGAATGACTCTAGCAGTGAGGTAATAATATATAACAAAGATGCAATTGTAATGAAAAAAACAAGTCATGAGGGCTTGCAGATGCAACTTTGCATTGTTAATAAGAAGTTGAGACCAATGGTTAAGGGGAAGAAGGTCAATATTATTAGATTTAATAATTGTCGAAAAGAAAAAAACAATACAAGATTGAGGAATGGTTTAAAAGTGTTTTAAATGGAGTTATTAGGGTTGACCCATATACATTGGATCATATGATGAGAGATAATCTTGAACGGATTGATTTTACAGGCTGCAGTATATTCTATCAGAACGATGATGAATGTCAGTGGGAGTATTATTGTTAGCAGGCATATTAAAGTCACAAACACAAATCATAAAAAAGATACTTATTTGAAATTTGTTAATAACAAAGATAGAGAACTTGTTGCAGAACATACTTTATACAAACACTATCGTCGAGAAGAATTTTTAGAAAAATGTATAAAAAAAATCAAGGAGAAAGTAAAATGAAATCTAAAAAAAATATTTAATAGCATGGAATATTATGCTTCTAAAGAGGCGTTTGAAGTGTACAAGAGAATCTATGAATCTAGCAGCTTTATAAATGAATTTGATCTAGATAACCCCCGCTTACATGGGATGAGAGAAATGGAAAAGATACTCCGAAAGATGCTGTTGTAAGATATAATGCTTATTTGAAAAATGATTCAACCTTAGTTGAAAGATAGGCAAAGAATTCAAAGTTAGTGGAGATTGCCTATTCAATTTCAACTCTAAAAAACTTCAATTTTTAAAGAACTAATTAAGCAAGATTATGCTGCAGCTGAAAGAGTAATTAGTAAATTAGAAAATGCAGTGAGATGCATAGTGCTCCTTCCTGCCACAGGCG
>VOFH01004395.1_pt1 | contig 25369 bp, 43 predicted proteins | sample 5384091 | NCBI WGS metagenome assembly VOFH01 (sample SAMN12384727, study PRJNA508395) | human gut metagenome | isolation source: healthy gut G | host: Homo sapiens
GAAACTCGAGGTGACTATTGAGCCCTGTAATCACACGTAAAAGAAATTTTGATGAATTTACTGGAAAAGGACGTTCAAATGAAAAGGAAATCTATAGTTATAACAGTGAAAGCAACCTGCAACGACAGACCAATCCTGCCATCATGGGAGGAATTCATTTCTCCGCTATCCGGAAGGAATGGAAAGAAACCAGCAAGAAATTAAGAATATGCAAGCAAGGGCGAGTGTAGACATCCGTTGCTACCGGCCGCGTGTTTGGATCCACCGTGGGAAGCGGAAGGTGAGTGGGATTTTTCAAGCAGAAGGAAATCCTGAAGGCGTTTTTGAGTTGCTGTCAGGAAGCCGGGATGAAAGTATGGCGCGCGTATCGGTCCGTGGGCACACGGAGAGTGCAGGAACGGCGGTTTTCCCAGACTGGCTGGTGGAGAAAGAAAAGCGGGGCAAACTGTCTCTTAGAACGGATGATCCGCAGTATCTGAGAGAGAATAATAATGGATCTTTTTTACCAAGCATCGGTATTCAGATCGAGAATGAGTACGGGCATGCCGAGGTCCTTCCGACAGGGAAGAGGGCATGGCGCATATGCGCACCTTCAGAGTTATGGCGGAGGAAAAGGGACTGACCGCTCCATATTTTTCAGCGACTGGCTGGGGAGGTGCTATGTGCCGGAAGGATTCCTGCCGGTGCTGGGCGGGTATGTGGATGCTCCGTGGGCGAATCATACCCACGAACTTGCGGCAAGCGAGAATTTCCTGTTTCAGCCTTTTCACGACGATGCCAATATCGCATCGGATTTCGCCGAAGGACAGAGCGGTTTTACATTTGATACGTCAAAATTCCCTTACCTGACGGCGGAACTGGGCGGGGGACTGCAGGTGACGGCGCACAGACGCACTTACCCGGAGGATATCGAGGCACAGACGATCTGCATGTTGGGGGCAGGGCAAATCTGATCGGATATTATATGTACCACGGCGGCGTGAATCCGACGGGAAATATTCCACCCTGCAGGAGTCGAAAGCTGACCGGCTATGCCAATGACCTTCCGGTGAAAAGCTATGATTTCCAGACCTGCCTGCGGGAGAACGGACTGCCGTCGGAAAGCTATTACAGACTGCGGAAACACCATGTTTTTATCAAAAATACAGAAGAACTGCTGGCACCGGCAAAAGGCATATCTGCCGGAAAATATATCCGGGGCCTGCGGGTGCAGAGGATATGGAGACACTGCGGGCAGCCTTCCGTTATAATAAAACGGCGGACTGCGGGTTCTTATTTATCAATAATCACCAGAGAAAACGGAAAATGACGGAGAAACAGATCACACCGGAAAAGCCATTACAGTTTACGGTGACAGATGTTGAAGGAATACAGAGGCAGATTATTTTCGACCGGATTCATGTGCGGACGGATGCGATTCTGGTGCTGCCTTACAATCTGCCGGTGGTAATACGGGAGAGCAGTTCAGACTTCGGAAACCAATGCCTCTTATCTGGGATGCTTTGGCGGAACTTATTATTTCTATACGGATGAGAAGCCGGAGGATATTTATTTCGAGTGGAGTGATGGCAATGATCATGCGGAAGCGGTAAGGATCCTTACCATACACGATGCGGAGCATTTTTTGTTATGCGCAGGAAGGGGCAGATGAAAAGGGCAAAGGTGAGTCTGCTGCCGGATCTGCACTTTGCGGAAGCCGGTAAGGTGCGGATCGCGGATGCCGGACAGGCAGTGGAAAGCATCTGGAACGTATATGGTCAAACAGAACCAAACGTCTATGAATTAACAACGGAATATGAGTATCACCCGGCGGATGCACTGTCTGGCGATGTCTGGCTGGAACTGGACTTTGGCGGAGACTGCGCCAACTGTATCGGACGGAAACTCCTGGATGACTGGTTCTCAACGGCGAAGTTATGGCGCGTGGCACTGAAACGCTATGGCTATCCGACAAAACTGACCCTGGAACTGGATCCTTTCAAAGCGGATACCTATTATGATCTGCCGCCGAAGCAGGAGGAGCAAATCTGGCAGGGGCGAGACTGCTGCGGTTAAGTTGACCGGAACCCGGTTTTTGGCAGGACTCACTTTGGAAACAGAAGGATGAAAGAGGATACAGATATGAAAGACATGACACAGGAAAACCGTTAAAGCTGATCATCGGCTTCGCCATACCGATGCTGATCGGCAATATCTTTCAGCAGGGTATATAATGTGGCGGATACAGTGATCGTAGGGAAGATTTTTGGGAGAGAGCGCTGGCGGGGTAAGTACAGAACCTGACCTATTTCTGCTGGCGCTCGTCAGTGGCATGTAACAGTGCCGGACTGAGGTAATTGGCGCAGTGCTTTGGCTGTGGGAATAAAGAGCGTCTGGCAGAAGACGGTGACAGCACTGATCTGGGTGGCGGGAGTGCTGACCTGTATCATGTCACTGATCAGTATTTTCGGTGCGGAATTTTTCCCTGCGGCTTTAAGCGTGCCGGAAAATGTTATCAGCTATTCTGCTAAATATCTGCATATCATTTATACTTTTGCTTTCGGCAGTGTGGTCTACAACGGCTGTGCGGCGATCTTAAACAGTGTGGGGATTCGAAAGACTCCGCTGCGGGCAGTGATCGCTTCCTCGGTAGTGAACATCGTGTTTGACCTGTTTTCATCATTGTGTGTAAGATGGGGAGTAGCGGGAGCAGCATGCGACGGTCTGGCACAGTGTACTTCGGCGGTGATCTGTTTTGTGAAAGTAAGACAGAGTGAGAGAAGAGATCGGATTATCTCTGATGAAATGAAACCGGAAGTCCATTATATTCAGCTGGTGGTGAACCAGTTCCCGGCGGCATTCCAGTCCTGCATGATCGCACTGGGCGGAATGAGGCGTCAGAACTGGTGAATTCCTTGGATCCTCTACCATGGCGGCCTATGTGGCGGCGAACCGTGGACAACGTGGCGATCCAGGTCATTGTCTCCGTCGGATCGGTATTTACCGGGCAGAATATTGCGAAGAATCAATATGACCGGATCCGGGAAGCCCTCTATAAGACGCTGGCGGTCATGGTGGAGCCAGCGTTTGTATTGCGACACTGGTGCTGATCTTCCGGGTACAGCTGATGAGCCTGTTCCTGGATGCCGGCGAATCGGCAGAAGCCATCGGCATCGGCTGCACCTATCTCGACCATTATCGGCGTGGCTTATGTGATCGCGGGGTGATGCAGAGCTACCAGAATGTGATCCGGGGAGCCGGAGACGTCAATACCTGTATGGTAGCGGGACTGACGGAGCTGTCCGGCAGGATCGTGTTCGCGTATCTATTGTCCGGAACCCTGGGCGTCACGGGAATCTGGATCGCCACTCCTCTGTCCTGGAGTTGTGGCTGTGTGATTCCGGTGATCCGGTATTATTCCGGCAAATGGAAGCACAAGAGGCTGGCCTGATGACCAGGTGGCCGGAACACAGAGGGGCTATTCCGGCCGCATCCATCCGGCAAATTCCAGAATGGACTGGTTCTCAGCCTTTTTCTCGCTCTGCTGCATCTGCTTGCAGTATTCCCTGGGGAGACATCTGCATAAGTTTGATAAAGTAGCGGTTGAAACTGGACACGGAATGGAACCCCACCATCTCGGAAATGTCCAGAATAGAGTGTTCCGTACTGCGTAACAGAATACAGGATTTTAAAATCCGGGTGTTGTTGACGTAGTCTAACGGTGAAGTTCCCATAATATCATGGAAAACCCGGCGGAAGTGCGTCGGGCTCCAGTGGCAGAGATCGGCCAGATATTCGATCGAGAACTGTTGCATATAATTTTTCTCAATATATTCCAGAGCGGGTGAGATCACCAGAGAGTTTTCGGCGATCTCGCCTTCTTTTTACGTTCCTGTAAGGCCAGTATTTCAAGAGAGTCCGGTTTGGCCGTGTCGGGATTGACACCGCCGAGACTTTCGATCCGGTACAATTCAATATAAAGGGAGCATAACAGGCTTCTGGCACTGATCTGATAGCAGGGATTCTGCTCTTCCAGCTCGTGGATGATATGAGATACCAGATAGTTGATGTGGGGAAAAGCCTCTTTGCTGAAAATATAACGGAATGCTGGGAAACCGTCCGTGGACAGGTCGTAATTTTTCCAGGAGGCGGGGAGGAGATTGCGGAACAATTCCTTCGGATCCAGGAAAGATAAGACCAGTATTTTTCGTGCCTGGTGCACTGTGGGTGGTATGTGGAACATTGCGGGGAAGAACGGTGACATCTCCGGCATGGAAAGTCTGTTTTCTCCGTTGATCTCCCGCCGTACCGCTGTCGGAATGACAGATCCCAATCTCCAGACAGTTATGAAATGAAGGCTTCCGGCCGGGAATATCGGAAAATCTTCCAATACCTGTTCCAGAGTTTTCTGAATAGCAACGGAAAGACATGCTGCAGTAGAAATAATGTCATAATATTTATTAACACCAAATGGATAAATCAACTATTATGCAAAAGGCAGAAAATGACTTTTTAGGGTTGGCAATGTTTCCGTGGAAGAAAAAAGGCTAAAATACTGCAAAGCGAATCCTACAGCAAAACGTCTCAAAATCAATAATGCAAAATTTAACGAAATGCAACGAAACTTCAATGCCCACAACGACCATGATCTATAGCAGTCGTTTTGCATAGTTTTCTATGAAGTTGATTAGAAAATATGATAACATGTATGATAATACTTACAAAGTTACAAAAAGTGTACAAAGTGACGAGAAAATATAGCTGACACGCTAAGTTTCCACTGATTATGGTATTTGTATTCAGTTACGGAGCATACCTGGATTATAGATGGTTTTATGGATTATAAACTTGGCGAAGGGATATGCAGGCAGCGAATGGGTGGGCATGAAGACATTTCGTTAAGATATTCAAGGATGCCGATTTCATGAGAGCATTCTCAACTCCATAGTGTTTAACCTGGTGGATCTGATCATCGGTTTCCTGATGCTGACTATTCTGGCACTGATCCTGAATGAATTAAGATATCCAAGATTCAAGAAAGTGTCCCAGACGATCCTATATCTGCCGCACTTCCTTTCCTGGGCCATCATCGGAAGCGTAGCCATGACAATGTTCCGTCCGAACTCCGGTCTTTTGGTGAACATTCTGCTGACCAACTGGGAGTGATCTCCGAAGGAATTTCTTTCCAAATGAGAAATGGCACTGGGCAATTACATATCTGCTGATCGGTGTATGGCACGACGATGGGATGGGGCACGATCCTCTACCTGGCAGCGATCACCGTAATAACGGAGAATTGTACGAAGCAGCCATGATCGATGGAGCGAACTTCGTTGGAAGAGAATGTGGCATATCACACTTCCCGGTATCAAGAGCACAGTAGTAACACCGTTGGATCCTGAACCTCGGACGTCATGGGAAGTAACTTAGAGCGTCTGACCGCGTTAGAAAATTACAGGTCAAGGACTTCCAGTATCAGCTGGCTGCCCACATTTACAACAAAGGTATTGAGCCGGAAAATCAGAAAAGTGGCGACCGCAGTTGGTCTGTTCCAGCTGGCTGGATCGGATTGATCCTGGTTCTGTTATTCGATAAATTCGCAAAGAAGCTTGGCGAAGACGGATTACTGTAGGAGGTGAGAGAGATGAAGAAAAAGAAGTTAATATTAATGAAGAATTACCTCCGCAGGCGGAGCACATGCGGTCAACAAATTCCGCATCAGTGATTTCGTCATGATGGCAGTGATCGTCATCCCCCCGCGCCAGCTGTGTATTACCGTTCTTAGGTATTTGCAGATAACTCCATGACCTACTCCATGATCTTCTCGGTGATCGTTACCAGTATCTTCACCGCTCTGGGAATGCTGGTATGTACTTTGTGCTCGCTTATCCCCTCTTTCCAAGAAGAGACTTCAGCGGCAAAAGTTACTGACTTCCGTTGATGGTACTGATACTTCAGTGCCGGCATCATTCCCAGCTAATTGTTATATCAGAAGCTGCATGTGCTGGATACCAAGGGAAGCGATCTTACTCTGATCTATCGCACAACATGCTGATCATGAAGAACTACTCCAGAGTACGATCTCTGACAGCTTAGAGGAATCCGCTTTCCTGGATGGCGCAAGTAACTCCAGATCCTGAGCAAGATCGTATTACCGCTGTCCAAACCGATCCTGGCAACGTTGTCTCTTGCTCACGCCGTAGGCCGTTGGAACCGGGGGGTACACATAAACCAAACTATCTCTCCTCGTAGGGATATTTTTTTCGAAAACAAGGAGGATTGGTAATGGCAACAGCACTTGTTGGTGCTATGGCAATGAGCACTTGACCTGATGCGGCTTGGCAGTGCGGGACAACACAACCGCAGATGCCGGAACAAAGGAATCTGTAGCAGAGGTTCTGCAGCAAGCACAGATGCAGGAGCATCCACAGCAGTAGCAGGTATTGACGGATGGGAGTTTTCGCAGACAATGTTACTCTGCAGATCCCCGTATACGATCGTGGTTCTTCCGGAAACGGATGCTCTGATGTAGAGAACAACTACTGGACCAACTGGGTACAGGAGAACTTCGGCGATAAGTACAACATCACGGTAGAATATGTAGGAATTACCCGTAGCGACGTTATGACTGATTACGCTATGCTGGCAGCAAGCCAGAGCCTTCCCTACCATCTGTATGGAATATGACTATGATAAGCTCGGCAAGCTGGCAGGCAGACGGCTATCTGCAGACCTACGATGTAGAAGAGTTCAAGCGAATCGCTCCTACTTGGAGACCATGGTGAGCACGGCAACGATGCTTACACCAAGCTGGATGATGAAGGTATCTGGTACTCGATTTACAGACCTTACGGTAACACCACTTATACCTGGTGCTTTTCTATCGTCAGGACTGGCTGGAAGAAGCTGGCTTCTCTGAGTATCCCGTTAGCGACAACACCAAGCTGTTAGAGCTGTATGCAAAACTGGTTGAGAACGGCCATCAGTATCCTTTAAGCGGTAAAAGTAAGCGGCGCAGGTATTGACCAGAACTATGGTTACAGATTATCCTCAGGATGAGACCACATGGGCAACCACCGGTGACTACCAGATCCCCTGCCTGTCCACCGAGGCCAGAAGAGATTCTTAAAATGGGAGAATGAGCTGTACAACGATGGTTACTACAATCCTGAGTACTATCTGAGAGATGCTTCCGAGGCAGAGGCAGACTTCATCAACGGTGAAGCATTTACCTGGACCGGATATATCTCCTCCAGCATGAACGTACTGAACTCCTTCTATGATGCTAACCCCGATGCCAAGCTGGCAGTAGCAGTGACTCCTTCCACCTGGACACAGGATGAGACCTGGGATCTTCCGCTTCTTACAGACCGGAAACCAACTTTCGGTCAACAACGATTTCCCCGAGCAGGCCTGGGCCGACACGCTGTTCATGGCTGCCTTCTTCCTGCTGCGGATGGGCGTGCTGCTCAAGGACGCCGCCCTCATCGACGACGCGCTGAACCAGTATTACTGGCATATCAAATACCTGCAGGACCCGGCCACGGGGCTGTACTATCACGGCTACAACAACCTGACCGGCGATCATATGTCGGGCATCTTCTGGGGCCGCGCCAACGCCTGGGCCGCCTACACGATGTCCCAGGTGGGGCTGCGCCTGCCGGAGTGCTACCTCTATCCCAAATTCCTCGACGTGGTGGGCAGCCTCAACGACCAGCTGGCCGCCCTCAAGCTGCTCCAGACCGAAAACGGCCTGTGGCGCACCATCGTGGACGACCCCGAATCCTACGAGGAGATCAGCGCCTCGGCGGGCATTGCGGCGGCCATGATCGCCAAGGGCAACCCGCTGCACATCAAGTATATCAATAAGTCCATCGGCGGCATCCTGCAGAACATCAGCGAGGATGGCCGGGTGCTCCATGTCTCGGGCGGCACGGCCGTCATGAAGGACCGCGAGGGCTATCGCGGCATCAGCCGTGACTGGATTCAGGGCTGGGGCCAGGGCCTGGCGCTGGCCTTCCTGTCCGGCGTGCTGAACTACGACAAGATGCGCAGTGACGGGGCCCTGTAAGATGCAGACGGTCTTTGATTTCACCGTGCCCGGTTCGGCGGTGTCCTACCGCCGCAGCACCGGAGCCGGATTTGTGGACGCCGCCGCCTTGCAGGATGCCCCGCGGCTGCACACCCCCAGATGGCCGCCAACTGGCAGCCGATGTGGTGGTACGGCGGCTGGTGCGCGGGCTTTGCGGCCGGGCCCCGGGGTGTTGCGGCCAGCCCCGCCCCCTGCCTGCCCGCCGCCGACCTGGCGGGACGGGAACTGCCGGTCTGGTTCCGGGCCGACCTGCCGGGCGAGGGGACCTATCAGGTTTCGCTGCGGCTGTGCGGCCGGGGCGGACCGGTCCGGGTCTTTGCGGGACGCCGCCGCCTGATGTGGCAGGGCACCCTGACAGAAGGCCAGGTGCGGGAACTGCGCTTCCCGCTCGATGTGACGCCGCTTGTGCCGGACGGCGAGACACAGCCCGCCCTCAATGCGGCGGCCGATCTGGCCGTGACGGGGGCAGACCTGCAGGCGGTGTGCCTGCAGCCCGCTGCGATGCCGCGGGTGTTCCTGATGGGGGACTCCACCGTCACCGACCAGTGCGCGGGCCTGCCCTATGCCCCCGGCTCCAGCTATGCGGGCTGGGGCCAGATGCTCGGCCGGTTCCTGCCGGGGGACTGGTGCGTTTCCAACCATGCCCACTCCGGCCTGACGACCGTGGGAGAGTTTTACCGAGGGCGGCCACTGGGCCATTGTCGAACCGCGGCTGCGGGCGGGGGACTTCTGCCTGCTGCAGTTCGGCCACAATGACCAGAAGCTCCCGCATCTCGCTGCCGGGGCGGCTACACCGAACGGCTGCGCGGCTATCTGCGGGCCATCCGGACCAGGGGCGCACAGCCCGTCTGGTCACGCCGCTGGCGCGCAACACGAGGAATTCGCGGATGTATGTCTGGAACTGGGAGCACAGTACGGAATTCTGGTGCTGGATCTTCATGCCCACAGCAAGAAATATGTGTTGGAAAAGGGATTGCAGGATGCCAAACCATCTTTTTTCCCCGGGGACTATACCCATACCAATGACTTCGGTGCTTATAAGATGGCAGGATATGTGGCACAGGAGATCCGGGAGAAATGCAAAGGTCATTCTGAAAGAGCCTACGCTTATCTGGCAGAGTGCGTGACGGATGGTTTCGGCGCATGGGAGCCTGTGGGACAAATCAATGTTCCTAAGAAACCGGAGATCTACAAGGACATTCCGGATCCTGCAGGAGATCAGGTGCTGTTGTCTGAGGCAGAGCAGCTGGAACGTGTGGTCAGACTGTGTCTGAAAGAGGAATTGCTGTAACAGGACAGATATTGTACTGGAAAATAGAAGTGAAGAAATGACAGGAATGAAAAATAAGCAGGAATATGAGGAGGAACTCAGAATGGGAAAAGGTGGTTTTACCTTACCGGGAGAATCAGGATATGAAGAACTGACTCTGAAAATGGCGGAAAAATGGGGAGCAGATGTGATCCGTGACAGTGATGGAACCGTGCTTTCCGACGAAATCACCCATGCCGGTTACGGAATCTATTCTACCATTTGTATTATCAGAGATCACAATGCCTGGGCAAAGGAGAATCAGGACAAATTACAGCAGACCTTCCTTGCACACCGCCCCAGGCAGCAGAGAGTGACACCCTGACCATCGGACTGATGGACAGCTTTTTGCGGAGCAGTTCCGGATCAATGATAGCGCAGAGAGTCTGGAATATTGGGAGGTTTATGACAGAACCACCAATGTGAAGATCGACAATGCGGACTGGAGCTATGACAAAGAGAAGGGAAGCGTGTCCCTAAGCGGCATCATCCCTTTTCATAAGTATACAGTAAGCTTCTTAGCCTATCGTATCTGGGAAGAAATCTCTATGTACAATCATACTACGAACCACTGGGACAAGGAGCATCTGATGCAGATCGATCCCAGATATCCTGAGACTCAGGAGTATCTGCTGGGCTGGATGAAGCACTGGTGTGAGACCCATCCGGATACCACGGTGGTGCGCTTTACCTCCATGTTCTACAATTTCGTATGGATCTGGGGCAGCAGTGAGAGGAACCGGAATCTGTTCTCTGACTGGGGTTCCTATGATTTCACTGTGAGCGTTCCTGCTTTACAGGAGTTCGAGAAACAATACGGATATCGCATGACAGCGGAAGATTTTATCAATAAGGGACAGCTGCATGTGACTCATATGCCTGGCAATGCGAAAAAGGCGGATTGGATGGCATTTATCAATGATTTCGTTATTTCCTTTGGCAGGAAGCTGATCGATATGGTGCATTCCTACGGCAAAAGGCTTATGTCTTCTATGACGACAGCTGGGTAGGCGTGGAGCCTTATAATGGCAGATTTCAGGAGTTTGGTTTTGACGGACTGATCAAATGTGTATTCTCCGGTTATGAAGCCAGACTGTGTGCGGGCGTGGATGATGAACTGCGTCTGCACCCCTATGTTCCCGGTGGGGCTGGGCGGCTCCGACTTTCATGGAGGGCGGCAATCCCACACTGGATGCGAAAAACTGGAACAGCGTAAGACGTGCCCTGCCTGCGAAGATGGATCGGTCTCGGCGGATACCTTCATTGGTGGAGGGTTTCCCGGATTTTGATTAGGATGAAAAAGTGGCAGAAAGTTCCGGATATCCACGATGCGGGGAGAAGGACGCATCAAGATGTGGCGTGCTGCATTATTCACGTTCCTGGACCTTGTCCGGACACTTTCATGAGACTTATATGCATGACCTGGAAGCTTTGTCCGGACTTCCTGTGGATGTGAAATTTATTTCCTTTGAGGATGTAAAAAATGGCCTGATGAAGGATGAGCCTGGAGCGGCGGGGATGTGGAAGGATGACGACTTGTTACTGCACTTACAAAGTGGGTACACGAGGGAGGCTGCTTTATCGGTGTGAACGAGCCTTCTGCTGTGGAAGGATATGATACGTATTTCCGTATGGCACATGTGCTGGGAATTGACGAGGACACCGGCGCAAGAGTCTGTCACGGCAGATGGATCTTTGAGACAGCGGATCCGGAGCATCTGATCCAAGAGGGCGCAGGTGTGGAAGCGAAGGAGAACCGGTATCTGACGGATGGAAAAGCACAGGTACTTCTGGCAGACGGCGGGAAGCCACTGATCACACTGAATCATTTCGGCAAGGGACTGGGAATCTATCTGTCTTCCTTCCAGGTGAACCTGTGGAATACCAGAATGCTGTACCAGCTGATCCGTTATGCCGGTGGAGAAGGCACCTCCGGCAGCTATATGACGGATAACCTGTATACGGAATGTGCTTATTACCCGGAGAGTAAAAACTGGTAGTCATCAACAACAGTGACACTGAGCAGACTACCACTATCCCCACGGAAGCGGGCGCATATACTGTAACCATTGCACCTTACGACACTACCTTTGTAGAAATCAGATAACCAACGATAACGATCAGGGCGGAAATCCTGTGTTCGTTTTCTGAGGGAGCAGAACGCAAAGGAGGCAGAGAATGCATAACGAAAAGAAAGACCTACGGAATATTTCCCGGACGGAACTCCCATAGATGACTGGTTTTGATGATATAGGGATGCCGGAGCTTGAGGAACTGGGCAGACCCTATGTCCTCACAGAGTACGGGATCTGGGACGACGGAAAAGTTTATACCAAAGAGATCCAGAAGGTGATCGACCTGGCGGCAGAAGAGGGCGGTGGTGTCCTGGTGGTGCCGCCGGGAACCTATCTGACGGGAGCACTTTATTTCAAACAGGGAGTGAATCTCTATGTTTCCGCCGGTGCGACGTTAAAGGGCAGCGATGATATCTCGGATTATGATCTGGCCGAGACCCGGATTGAGGGAGAGACCTGCCTGTATTTTACGGCACTGATCAATGCGGACGGTCTGAATGGATTTACCATGTGCGGACCGGGCACTATTGACGGTAACGGACTTAAGACCTGAAAGCCTGCTGGCCGCGCTGGAAATGGAGTAACGGCACCAACAAGGATGGTCAGAGACCCCGGCTGGTCTATCTGTCCAACTGCAGAAATGTGCGGATCGCCGGTCTGAATTTACAGAAGTCCCATTTCTGGACCACACATATTTATAAATGTGACCATGTAAAATACTTGAACTGCCATATTTATTCCCCCGGCAGGTCCTGTTGCGGCACCCAGTACGGATGCCATTGATATCGATGTGTGTACGGATGTGTTGGTGAAAGGCTGTTATATGGAAGTCAATGACGACTCTGTGGTGCTGAAGGGCGGTAAGGGCCCTGGGCGGACAGCCAGCCGGAGAACGGCTCCAATGAGCGGATTCTGGTGGAGGATTGTGTCTATGGCTTCTGCCATGGGTGTCTCACCTGCGGTTCGGAATCAGTACATAACCGCAATATCATCATGCGCAGGATTCAGATCAAGGGGGCAGCGAGACTGTTGTGGCTGAAAATGCGGCCGGACACCCCGCAGCACTATGAATATATCACGGTGGAGCAGATCGAAGGCCGGGTAAAGGAGTTCCTCAAGATTTATCCCTGGACCCAGTATTATGATCTGAAGGATCGGAAGGACCAACCGCTGTCTTATGCGGAGCATATCACGATGAAGGACTGTGACTGCATCTGTGATACATTTTTTGATGTGATCGCGGATGAAGAGCAGTATCTTCTTACGGATTTTACACTGAAGGACCTGCAGATCAAGGCAAGAGTGGATAATTTTTCGGAAGACAAGTTAAGAAGTGTAGTATATGAGAATGTACAGGTGGAAGAAAGTACGGAGCCTGCGGAGAGCTGGCATGAAGTGAAGGGCTTTCAATAATGAACCAGCATCGAAAGGTAAATTTACTTTAGTGCCTGCCATTTTGGAAAAATATTTTTTTGAACACTTTTTGAAAATTCAGAAAGTTATAATGAACGGGGGCGTTTTTCAAAAAATGTTTATAAATTTCATTTCCTCTTGGCAGGCATCACCTTCTTTGCTAAAATAATCTCAGTTGTGGATTGCTTTATGCAACGGTCAAAATGGCGGATTGTTGCCGCAACATATTGGTATCGGGATTAACTTTTGCTCATATCAGGGATAAGGTCTTTCTCCACCATGAGCAACAGGGCTTAGACCTTTTGAGGCATCATTTTATAATGGCAGGAAACTGCGACGGAATTTGCCGCAACAGTGGTAGGAAACGGATGCCTGCCACAGAAAAATGGCAAAGGTTTATATTAACGAAAAGGGACATATCAATCCGGAACTTTACGGCAATTTCTCTGAGCATCTGGGAAGATGTATTTATGAGGGACTGTATGTAGGAGAGGATTCCGAGATCCCCAATACCAAAGGCATGCGTAATGATGTGGTGGCAGCCCTGAAGGAGATGAAGCTTCCGGTACTGCGCTGGGCCGGTGGGTGCTTCGCGGACGAATACCACTGGAAAGACGGTATCGGACCGAAGGAGAACCGCAAGAAAATGATCAACACTCATTGGGGTGGTGTGACCGAGGACAACAGCTTCGGTACCCATGAGTTCTTCGAACTGTGTGAACAGATCGGTTGTAAGACCTACATCAATGGCAATGTGGGAAGCGGTACCGTACAGGAGATGTCCGAGTGGGTAGAGTACATGACTTTCGACGGGGTATCTCCTATGGCAGACCTGCGTAGAAAAACGGCAGAGAGAAAGCATGGAAGGTGGATTACTTCGGTGTCGGTAACGAAAACTGGGGGATGCGGCGGCAATATGACCCCATCCTACTATGGCAATCTGTACCGCAGATACCAGACCTATGTGAGAAATTATGATTCCAAACAGCCTATTTTCAAGGTATGCTGCGGTCCCAATGCGGGAGATACTTATTGGACAGAAAATGTGCTGAAGACCTGTTTTGAAAATGCACCGGAATGGATGCATGGCTTTATGGACGGACTTTCCCTGCATTACTATACACTGCCGGAGGATGACTGGTCTCACAAGCAAGGGAAGTGCACTGGACTTCGACGATGCAGCATGGTATAAGACGCTGGCAAAGGCTTTTAAGCTGGATGAACTGATTCATAAGCATTCTACGATCATGGACAAATATGATCCTAGAGAAGAAGATCGGACTGATCTGCGACGAGTGGGGCACCTGGTACGATGTCGAGCCCGGCACGAATCCCGGATTTTTATACCAGCAGAGTACCATGCGTGATGCTCTGGTGGCCGGACTGTCTTTAAATATTTTCAACAAGCACTGTGACCGTGTGAAGATGGCAAACATCGCGCAGCTCGTCAATGTGCTGCAGGCAATGCTGCTGACCGAGGGACCGAAGATGCTGCGTACCCGACTTACCATGTGTTCCATATGTACAAATACCATCAGGATGCGGATCTGGTGGAAAGTTATATCGATGGCGTGGAGCAGGTCGGTGAGGATGAGAAGTACAAGGTTCCCAATTTGCAGGAATCCGCTTCCGTGGATAAGGACGGTGTTGTGACCATCACCCCTGAACAACCTGTCCATTGATAAGGCAGAAGAGGTGGAGATCGCTTTTCGCAGAGTGTAATCCAAAGTACGTGTCCGCTGCGATTCTTACCAATGATATGCATGCTTACAACACCTTTGAGGATCCCGATAAGGTACACGAAGAAGTATTTACGGAGTATAAGATCGCAGATGGCAGGATCACCTTTACCATGCCGGCATGCAGTGTCGTTATGTTCCGGATAAAATAAGCGATAAGAACAGTTATGGAAGAAGAACAAATAAGAGAAACAATAAAATATCCCTGTCGGAAATGTCTGTTACGGGAAATGGACAAGAATGCCTATATGGAGAATCTGTATGCCTACATAGACAGGATCGAAGAGGATAGTAAAAGCAGATAAGGCGGTCTATGAAGACCGCCTTGCTGTATGTAAGGAATGCAAATATCTGAATGAGGGGTTGTGCGGTGCCTGCGGCTGCTTTGTGGAACTGCGGGCTGTAATCGCCGTCAACCGGTGTCCTTATGAGAAGTGGTAACTTCTAAGATCAAAGGGTTACCTCTCAGGAACATATTTTTCAGGGCTGCAGCCACGGCCCCACACCGGAGCTTAATTCTGCAAAATACTGTTTTACCAGAGTATCCATGCCGATGTCGTGGAGGTTCACACCGAATATTTTCTCATTGGCAAGTAATGCGTCCAGCTTTGACAGATCCTTGGGAGAGAAACTAAGTTCGTAGTCTGCAACGTACTGACGGGCTTCCTCTAACAGGGGGTCGGAGCTGGGCGTAAATTCTCTGCCCTCATCATCGATTCCCATGAGATACCGGAGCCATCCGGCATAGACCAGAGGAATCAGCTTCAGGTCTTCCGTATGCAGGTCTGGAGAAGCTTCGTAAGCTTTGATGGTCTCGCCGAAGCGGATGGAAAGCTTCTGGGAGGTATCGGTAGCGATTCTCTGGGAGAATCCGGCAGGAAGGATTGGGGATCCTCACATTCACCACTTCGTCAATGAATTTCTTCGATCCAGAATGCCGGGATTTACCACTACGGAAGTCCTTCTTTGTAACCGATGACTTCCACCATATTTTTCAATAACGGGTTCTTCATCTCTTCGGAGATCAGGGTATATCCCAGAAGGCAGCCATAGATGGCCAGTGCGGTGTGCAGAGGATTCAGGCAGGTACATACCTTCATTTTCTCCACTTTGTCTACGGTCGCTCTGTCGGTGAAGATGATGCCGCCTTTGTCCAGTGCGGGCTTACCGTTCGGAAAAGCATCTTCAATGACCAGGTATTCGCATTCTTCCGCATTGACAAAGGAGCGATATAGGTGTTTTTGGAAGTAACTACGGCATCCAGACCGCCGATATGATCCTCGGCCAGCATAGCTTCTACTTTGGCATCAGGTCTGGGGGCATCTTGTCGATCATGCTCCAGGGAAGGTGACTTTCGTCTGGTCATTGACGTAGCCCTGAAGCCGGCTTTCCACCAGTCCGTTGTCGGTCCATGCCTTGGCGGAACGCATTGACAGCGGCATATAATTTGTCACCGTTATGGGAGCAGCGTCATGCTGACCATGGCAATGGGGAGGCCCGTGAGTGTATCTGGTATAAAGCAGGGAGACTACCTTGCCCAGGTAGCGCTTTGGGGGCTTTCGGGACCTTTTTTCGAAGTCCGCGGTCTACTGCGGGGAAGAATTCTCCCTTTGGCATTGGCGGTAGCATAGCCTTTTTCAGCATGGTAAAGCTGGCCATCTGAGAGAAGGATTTTTAAAAATCCCGAGACGTGCGTATTCTGTTTCGTTTTTACTTGTCCAGGATCAGAGACTCCATGATGCCGCTCTACGATGGTCTTTTTTTTCCACGGTGTTGTCGGCCTTTAAGGTGGCGAGAATGCTTAAATTGTCGGGACGGTAGCTTTTTTTTTCAATGATCTCGTAGTCATAGCCTTCCGCTGCGATGAGACCGGTATCCAGAACGCCGCTGTTTAACAGATTCTGTGCTACGTTGGCCTGAAAGGCACGGAAGATATTGCCGGCACCGAAGTGGATCCAGTGGGGATGTTCCACGGTGTTTTTATGAACGGTATCGTAATCGAATTCCCTGGCAGATGATAACCGGCAGCGAGAAATGCGTCCCGGTCGTCATGAAGACTTTTTAAGGTAAGTTCCATAATGGTTTCTCCAAGCCGATTTATGAGTTTTCAGGTGCGATGGTTATTTCTGCTTATGGGACTTCTCGATAGCTTCCCACAGACCGTTTGCAAACAGGTGGCGCCTAAAGCTCTGTCGTACAGTCCGTATCCGGGCATGGCCACTTCATCCCAGATCATACGTCCGTGATCGGGACGGATGGGACCGTCAAAACCAATATCATAAAGAGCCAGATGATCTCGTACATATCGAAGGTTCCATCGCTGGACAGATGTGCAGCCTCCTCGAAATCAGTAGGAGAGTTGAACTTCAGGTTTCTGACATGGGCGAAATGAATGCGGCCTTTCAGGGAGCGGATCATATCCGGCAGATCATTTTCCAGGTTGGTGCCGCAGGAACCGGAACAAAAGGGTAACGCCATTGTGAGGGTTATCCACCATCTTCATCATACGCAGGATATTCTGCTTGTTGATGATGATACGGGGGCAGTCCGAAGACACTCCACGCAGGATCGTCAGGTGGATCGCCATGTTAATGTCATATTTATCACAGGTGGGCATGATACGCTCCAGAAAATATTTCAGGTTGGCAAAAAAGCTTTTCATCATCCACATCTTTGTACATTTCGAACAGTTCTTTTTGACATGAGCCATACGCTCAGGCCCCAGCCGGGCATTACAGTGCCGTTCATATCGCCGGCAATGGATTCGAACATTTTGGCCGGATCAATAGCGTCTACAGCAACCTGATTGTAAGCAAGGACTGTAGAACCGTCGGGACGCATTCTGGCAAGTTCGGTGCGCGTGTCCAGTCAAAGACCGGCATGAAATTGTAGCATACCATATGGATGCCTGCCTGGCCGAGCCGTTCCAGGGTAGTGATATAATTCTCTATATATTGTTCACGGTCGGGGAGAACCAATCTTGATGGCATCGTGAATGTTGACACTCTCGATACCGGCCAGTTGCCAAAGTCGGCAGCTTCAATCTCAGTCTTAGGGCCAGGATGTCATCCATTTCCCAGACTTCTCCGGGAGCGGTGCCGTAGAGTGGGAGATGACTCGGTGACACCGGAATCTGACGGATCTGTTTTAAGGTAACCGTGTCGTACTTTTGGCCATACCAGCGTAATGTCATTGCATAATAGAAATCCTCCTTGTAGGGAATGCTTTGGTTTCGTTTTTTGCTGTCTTAAGCATAGCAGAATGGCAAATGCATTAAAACTGCATGAATTGCTTGAAATAGTAAACCATGGAAAATAAAAACTGAACAGAATGATACAGGAGAGAAAATGGATGGTCGTGAACAGAAAAAAGCAGCCTGCGCTGCAGGGATGCGGCGGACGAACGGCAATATATGTTGAACGGTGACTATGAGGTCTATGAGAAGGTAGGGAGCCTGTCGGAGCGGTGTCGTTCCATTATCATGATTTTATGAGCTGATCTATATTATAGAGGGGAATTTTCTTCCCTGATCGAGGACCGGGCGGTGCGGATGCGGAAGGGAGATTTCCTGCTGATCGATAAAAATGTCATGCACAAATATCATCCCACGGAGAAGAAAAATGGATTCGTCCCGCCGGATCATTTTGTGGATCAGTGATCAGATGCTGCGGGAGCTGGCGGGAGGAGAGCCGTTTCTTGCAGAATGCTTCTGGGGAGCGGGGCCGAAACTGTATCATTTCCCCATTTATTATGAGGAAATTTTGCGTGGATTTCTGCTAAAGCGTGCTATGTCGGAGATCTTAGAGGGGATGATGTCCAGAACTGCGGAATCCGTAAGGTCATGGACAGAGCAATTTGAGCCTGTTTTTTGGGTATCTGAATGTGTTGTGTAAACGGGAGGAATATTTGTCTTCCACACAGGAGATCGTGGATCATCCTCTGGTGGAGCAGGTGACAGGGTATATCGAAGCCCATATCGGTGAGGAGATCACCGTAGAGGATGTGGCGGAGACTGTTCATATGAGTAAGTTCTATTTTCTGCGGAAATTTAAAGAAATCACCGGAATGACGGTGCATAATTTTATTGAACAAGCGGATCATTGCTGCCTGTCAGATCATGGCGGAGGGGGAAGAGTATTACCGAAAGTTGGCAGATGACCGGCTTTGCGGATTACTCTCTTTCCTGCGGAATTTCCGGAAAATCTATGGCATTTCCCCAAAAGTACCGGGAAAATAACCGCAGCTTGATTATTTCCCAGTAAAGAGGTAAAGATATCAAAAACACTAAAAATAAGAACAAATGATCTGTTGATTACAGGGGAAAAGAAATGAGTGAAAATAAAGTAAAGAAGATTCAAAATGGTTATTATACCGGAGAGAGACCGTTGTTCCATGGGGAGCATTTGGAGATCGGGGGATACGATCTTCGGAGAGGGAGAATCTCCGTTAAAGGAAAGCAGCGATATTACGTTAAAGAACAGTATGTTCCAGTGGAAATATCCGCTGTGGTACAGCAAAAATGTGGTGGCACAGGATTGTACCTGGGCAGAGATGGCGAGAGCCGGTGTATGGTATACGGACAATATCACGGTGAAAAATGCGGTCATCGAAGCACCGAAGAATTTCCGCAGATGTAAGGAGCTTAAACTGGAGCATGTATTCCTCCCACATGCGGAGGAGACGCTGTGGAACTGTCAGAAGGTCACCATGAAGGATGTCAGCGCCAGAGGAGATTATTTTGCCATGAACTGCCAGTGATATGCAGATTTCTGATTTTGAACTGGCAGGCAATTATTCCTTTGACGGGGTCAAAAATGGAGATCCATCATGCAAAGATGCTGTCCAAGGATGCCTTCTGGAATTCTGAGAATGTAACCGGTGTGTATGATTCCTTTATTTCAGGGGAATATCTGGGCTGGAATGCGAAAAAATCTGACCCTGATCAACTGCACCATCGAGAGTTTGCAGGGCATGTGCTATATCGACAATCTGGTGATGAAGAATTGTAAGCTGTTAAATACGACACTGGCCTTTGAATATTCCACGATAGATGTGGAGATCACGGACGGCATCACCAGTGTGCTGAATCCGGCTTCCGGAATGATACGGGCACAGAGCATCGATACCCTGATCCTGGATCCTGCGAAGACCGATCCGGCGGAGACACAGATCGTGTGTGATCATATTGGCTGCAGACTGGATAAGAACCCGGAGGAAAGTGTGGAAAATTAATATGAGCAGTATGTTTGACAAAGAGGTTAACCGCCAGGGTACCGGCAGTATGAAATGGAACGTAGGAGAGCATGAGCTTCCCATGTGGGTGGCGGATATGGATTTCGAGACGGCTCCTGCAGTGACGAAAGCCATCATGGACCGGGCTGTACAGGGCATCTATGGCTATACCGAGGTCTCTGAGGAGTGGTATCTGGCATATCAGAACTGGTGGCAGGACCGACATCATTTTCCCATTGAAAAGACTGGCTGATCTTCTGTACCGGTGTGGTTCCGGCGATTTCCAGTATTGTGCGGAAAAATGACCACCGTAGCGGAAAAGATCGTAGTCATGACGCCCTGCTACAATATCTTTTTCAATTCTATTGTAAATAACGGACGGAATGTCTTTGGAGAGCAGACTGCATTACGAAGATGGTGTGTACAGCATTGATCAAGAGGATCTGGAGGAGAAGCTTGCGGATCCCCAGACCAAAGATGCTGATCCTCTGCAACCCGCACAACCCAGTGGGGAAAGATCTGGGATCGTGAAACGTTAGAGCGCATTGAGAACTGTGCTTCAAACATCATGTCTGGTGCTGTCGGATGAGATCCATTGCGATATTACGAGACCCGGGATGGAGTATATCCCATTTGCATCGGCATCGGAGCATTGTAAAAATAACAGCATCACCTGTGTGGCACCCACGAAGACCTTTAACCTGGCGGGGCTCCAGACGGCAGCAGTGATCGTTCCGATGCGGCGCTGCGGCACCGGGTGAACCGGGGGCTGAACACGGATGAAGTGGCAGAGCCCAATGTGTTCGCAGCCATTGCTCCCATTGCGGCATTTGACCGGGGCAGAGAGTGGCTGGAGGAGTTGCGTGAATATCTGTGGGAGAACCGTAAAGCTGCGGAAGATTTTTATCAGAGAAGAGATTCCGGAGCTCAGGACAGTATCTGCAGATGCAACGTATCTGTTGTGGATCGACTGCAATGCGCTGCCCGGAGATTTGTCGGAGCTCGCGGAGTTCATCCGTAAGGAGAGCGGTCTGTATGTCTGTGACGGCAGAGAGTACGGCAACGGTTATGGATTTTTTACGTATGAATCTGGCATGCAGACGGGAATTGTTGAAAGAGGGACTGGAGCGCCTGAAGAGAAGCATTCACAGTTACCGGAAAGGTATCAGCAATGGTATCATATGATAGGCTTTATATTGACAGAAGAGGTGTTTTATGAAGAAGATAGTACATTATATAATGTGTTTTGCCATGGCAGCAGGGATGTTTTTCAATGCAGGACTGACAAGCCGGGCTGCCGATGGAACAGAATCCGGAAGTAATTTTACCAATCTGATCGTATTTGCGAAATTTTCCGGAGAAGAGGAATTTGTAGATACGGTATATGGTGGAAGCAGTGTGCGTAAAATCACAGATAATTCCTTTAATACGGCAGAATACAGTGTCTCAGATTATTTTAAGACGGTATCAGCAGGAAAACTGTATCAATTATGTATATTTGTTTCATCAAGGCGGCTCCATAACGCTGAAGAACTCAAGGGGATATTATGCCGCATATAGTGAGAATAACCAGGAGGGCTATAAGACAGCACAGGAGTGTCAAAGCCGTATGTATGAACTGAAGCTGGACTGGTCGAATGCAATTAATCAGGCCATAGATTCAGGAGCTGAGATCACAAATTATGATGGAAGTGTCACTTATAACAAGGCAGATTTAGATAAGGATCATGATGGCAAAATAGATGCCATAACATTGATTTATAAAAATACGACTCAGAGTAATATTTCGGTATCACGGGGAGCACCATTATGGAATTACCGGGATTATGCTTATTATGTAAATATTACTACAGAGAACGGTGATTCGTTGGTCAGCGAAGACTATGTACAGTTAACGACCCCTTATCAAAACAGCTCTGGAGGGCTGCAAGGATATCTGTATAAAGACGGGCAGGAGAACCTTACGACATCTCTGGGAGCGGCCATCCATGAGACGGGGCATATCCTGGGGTTAAACGATCTGTATAATACGCAGGATGAACAGCCGGTATATTATATGTCCGTCATGGCAAAGCATCTTTCCCCTGTGCCGCAGTTTATTTCTGTGAAGGAGCAGGAGGCGTTGGGCTGGACCGGTGCGGAGCAGCTGCCTGTGCTGACAGCAGATGGTACCTACAGCCTGTCGGCATCAGGGACACAGGATGCTGGTGCAGTGATCGGATACAAGATGAATATTCCCACAAAAAACAAGACACTTTACCTGGAATACAGAAATTTCGGAGAGTTTGGCAATAAATATGATTCTCAGGTAAAAAAGTTTTATAAGGCAGATGGCAGCCAGGTGGATGCTTTCAACCTGAAATCGGGACTGGTCTGCTATCTCGCAGAAAGTGACATCCGTTTTCCAAGTAATATTAATTGTGTTGCACCGAGGTGGAACATGAGGTCTTTGGGGGGAGGAAACACAAAAAATGATGCAGCACTGGCCCAAGGGGAGGAAAAGTACATTACGGATAAGGTCTGCATCCGGGTAACGGAAGTCACACCGGACAGACTGACATTTGAGATCAGTGGAATCGGTGAAGAGCATATCCATACCGGAGGGAGGCAACCTGTGTCTCAGGACCGGTATGTGAAGTGTGCCAACAGGTATATGGAGAAATCAATGCGTCCAATCATAAGCACACGGAACTGCGGGGAGTAAAAAGAACCTGACAGCACGCAGGAAGGGTATACCGGTGATCTCTATTGTACAGATTGTCAGCAGCTCATACAGCAGGGGACGGTAATCCCGAAAAATGTCCCGATATTATTGAAGGACAGGATACTCAGATTGATGGAAATACTCGGAAGCGGCCACGTTCCGGTCAAATGCGTTGTTTGCTGATTTTATCCGTGTGGAATTAGATGGTGTGGAGCTTCGACGGATATTGACTATACGGTGGAGTCCGGAAGTATCATTGTGCGTCTGATGCCGGAGTTTTTGCGGACATTAGCAGAAGGCAGACATAGTATCGGCATTGTTTCAGACGGTGGAACAGCGGTGACCACATTTAACATCAGCAGAGTAGTGACGCCGGAGACAACGCAGCCACCAGAGGCAACGAAGACCCCTGAGACGACGCAGCCACCAGAGGCAACGAAGACCCCGGAGACAACGCAGCCACCAGAGGCAACGAAGACCCCGGAGACAACGCAGCCACCAGAGGCAACGCAGCCGCCTGAGGCAACGAAGACCCTGAGACGACGCAGCCGCCTGAGGCAACGAAGACCCCTGAGACAGCGCAGGTACCTGAGGCAGTCAGAATCCCGGTGCTAAGGAAGGAGCCGACAGCAACACCAAAACCGACAGCAACACCAAAACCGACAGCAACACCAAAACCGACAGAAGCACCGGAACCGACGGCAACGCCCAAACCTGAGTCTCCCAGATTCCGGTGACAACAGCAACTCCGGCAACAGAGTCTGCAACGGCAGATCCGGAACAGGAAGTATCACAGGCAGGCGGACAGGCAATGGAGCAGCAGAGAGCTGGCAAGGCATGGTCTGGTGACAGGAGGAATTATCCTGTGTATGGGAATTGCAGCAGGGGGCTTATGGCTGCAACATCATATTGTGCAGGAAAAGAGAAAAATGATGAAGGATAAGTGTTTACCGGAAGAAAAGTCATGAGAAAAGTCACAGGCAGTGGGGTGCAGAATTGTTACAAATATGTTATACTACGATGTAACGGTCATAATCCTTTTTGCTCCCGACATTGTACGATAGTTATCGGTATGGAACAAGGGGATGACAAATCATAGAAACATATAGGGATGTTATCATGGAAAATTATCAGGAACAGTATAAACAGGAATTACATCAGCAGGAGATTAATTCAACCTGCGGACGTTGAAGGGATTTTTATGGATTTTTGTGACAATTCTGATTCTCTGGCTGTTGACTTTAGTGGGAATCTTTATTGTGGATGCCGGAATCTTTACCATGGCAGTGGGGATGTCGGTGGTAATAGGGATCCCGGTTTTATACATATACAAAAAGGTGGATTTGTCAAGGATTGGGTGAAGTATGTGCTTCTGGCGCTGATCTGTGCAATATCGGCAGTCATGGCGGCATTTTTTGTCTTTTCATGCTGTGCTTATCTATGTATTGCCGCTTTATCAGCGGTCCAGTACGGGAAAGGATGACACTGTGGGTTACTTATGCCGTGAATGATGTGACTATGACACTGAGTATGTGGCAGGGTTTTATCATGGAATCTGTGATCTGAATCTTCTGTTTGGCAGTAATCATACCAGAGACTGGTATATGGAGCAGTGGGGGGCAGGAACAATGCAGTTTAGTCTGGAACCTGATCCTGTATTTACCATTGAAACAGAGATTGAGTATGGTAAAATAGATTGGCAGGGCGAGATGCCGGTCTCCAGTGCTGTGGGTGCAGGTTGCGGTGTCATTGTAAATGAACTGGCGCAGGTATGGAAAAAAGAGGAAACAGAAGCTAGGGCTATGGTGTCGTGAACCTATGGAAAAAAGAGGACACTGTAGTCGAACTGACACAGGAGTAAGCAGCAGAGGCTTTTTGCGGAAAAAATACGGTGTACAGAAGGTGCTTGCAAGCTTTGAAGAGGTATGTGTGGATCCTGGTGGATATCGTCTACATTCACCCTCATAATACGCATATTCAATTTTTACGAAAAGCACTGGCAGCAGGCAAGCATGTACTGTGAAAAATCCATTACGTTGAATTCCGAAGAACTGGAAGAGGCAGTGCAGCTGGCAAAGGAGCACCATGTAGTAGCTGGCAGAGGCCATGACTATTTACCATATGCCTATTTATAAAGAACTGAAAACGTGTGGACGCCGGGGATCTCGGAGAACTGCGAGTGACAGATGAACTTCGAAGCTATAAGGACTACGATATGAAGAACCGGTTCTTCAACAGGAATCTGGCAGGTGGCATTGTTGGACATCGGTGTGTATGCCCTTTCTTTTTCGTCAGAATGTTCTTAAGTTCCTGTCCGGATCAGATCACTTCCCAGGTGAAAGCTGGCGCCTACCGGTGTGGACGAGCAGGCGGGAATTCTTCTGATGAACCGGGGAGCAGGAGATGGCGACGGTGACATTATCCCCTGCATGCCAAGCAGCCTAAGGGGCATGATCTCTTTGACAAGGCATATGTGGAGTTGTATGAGTACCCTCGGGGAGAAAAGGCTGTCATCACTTATACAGAAGACGGTCGTAAGGGAAGAAATTACTGCAGGAGCCACTGCGGATGCACTTGTCTAATGAAGAAGACATGGAGAAGGCAACGCAGGAAACCTGGAGATCATGAAACTGGCATACAGAAGATGTAATGCGGATGATGACCCGGATCCGCAGAGATTGGGGACTCACCTATCCGGAGGAAGAGTAGAAGGAAAAGGAATCTGAACGGACAGCATTTGTCCGGATGAAAAATATCCGGACAAATTGATCAATATCAACCGGTTAATGTCAGAGCAATACGTAACTGAAACGGTAGCTATTTGAG
>VOFH01003315.1_pt1 | contig 25366 bp, 47 predicted proteins | sample 5384091 | NCBI WGS metagenome assembly VOFH01 (sample SAMN12384727, study PRJNA508395) | human gut metagenome | isolation source: healthy gut G | host: Homo sapiens
TGACATTAATCATGAAGCCTCTTTGCTCGTAATTCCTTAATTCTTGATTGCCCAAGAGTTCAGACATTGTTGTAGTACTAAAGATACTTTTAACCGCAATGACGGACTCAACCGGCTACTGATGTTCCAAAGTAGAATAAGTCAGCGTACCGGTGACTCCATTGCTGATTGTTTCTGCACTAATAATTAATGGAGCAGAGTAATTACTGTTATAACATTCGATGGTTGCTTTCCCCTCACTGTCTGTCCGGACAGAAGAATTCCAGTAAAGAGTCCGCCTTTGATCTGGTTGGACTGGGGGAAATGCATCTGTATCCTTATAAATAGGAGAGTAAAACTCCAACGGGCGGTTATATCCCTGAATGATCGTCTGGCGGGTACCCCGTGCAGCCTGTTGCTGCTTGTTGGCAATATCCCGCAAAGGGCAATGCTGTAAGATAAAACACCGCATACTTACTGAGTTCGGTCACGTTCACTCTCTCTTCGTGATCGAAGTCGCGAGGCCCATTTTCCAGAGATGAAACTTGAGCGTCTTTAAACGCTCCGGCACTGAATGCATTTGCCCCTTCACAGATATAAATGGATTGCAGCCCATCTACTTCGGTCATTATGGATGTTGCCTCGATAGACGTCAACATACGGCCTCCCAGAAAAAACAGATTGGTTTCTGCTTGTAGCTGTATGTGTCGTCCTGCTTGTTCCATCGGAAGAAAGGAGTTAGCTTTTCAAACAACTCCGGTAAGGTATAGATTTCCTTCCCTTCGTCCCGCAGCCGGTCTACAGACTGGCGGATATCATAGTAAGCATCCAGACTTTGCTGGTAGATATGAGTCTCCATAGTGGCATTTTTCCTTCGTTTCGCTACTACCTCAACCATATTCAGCAGATGAAGATTATCTACTTGCCGGATAGAGTCCAAATAGAGCGAGTCAGTCTGTTGAGTGTTCTGTATCCATTTGCTGACATCTTTCCATTGAGGATTCCATTCGGTATATTCATAAGAACGGAGGTTGGGACTAAAATTACGGTCAATCAGAATTGAAGCCATTTTCTTCCTGTCTTTCCCTCCTTTTTTGTTTGAAAGATAGCTTCCATCGTATTTTCAAAATCTTCTACCGGTATTTCGAAATGGCCTTGCCCGTTCGTCACTGTGCTTCCGGCAATAATCACAGAGTCTGTTTTTGCCATTACACTCACGGCGATATCCTTCAACTCATTCTTCTGTACAAGAGATTTTACCTGACCATGAAGAATCAGCTTTGTTTCAGGAGTTTGAAGTGGTGAGAAAGACTTAGTACCGATCAATTGGCTCATATCATATTTGCGCCAACCATGAACCATGAGCAGTATATCCAGTTCAGCCTGTTTCTGGAGAGAAGTGCCTGCAAAATAATAACCCGGTTGATGAATATATCCCTTTAAATCGGAAGTTAGCAATAAATCCGTATAGATATTATTGTCACACTCCAGATAGTCAGAACGCACCGCATCGCGAATAGAAACGGAAAGATTCGTTTCTATCGGCCGTCCTGCCGCGTCAGTAACGCGAAGTTGGCACTGAATCGGTGCATAGGGCGTGTAGACGGGTTTTCAATCCGACGGTGGAAATCCGCAGCTGAGACTTGGGAGTAACAAAGCTGAATCGGGTACAGAGAGTTGCTCCCCTCTCGGTTTATCAAACTGATTTGCAATACCCCTGCTGGTATGTCTTTCATTCGTATCAGGAATGTGCCGGGTGCTTCTGCTGTGCAACTTATCAGCTGATAGGCAAAAGGTTGCCCTTGATGGCTCATAAATACGGCAAGTGTGTCGCGCGGGGTCTCATTATTGCAGGATACTTGTATGGCTAGTCCTCCCGGTTTGTTGGTAACGTTCAGAACATAGCCTGCCGGAAGTGCTTCGGGTAGCTTGAATTGATATTGTTTTCCTTTGTAAGTCACTTTGGCTATGGCCGGTTTTTCATCGGGTGTATATTCAAAACGGCCCATTCCATCGTGCAATGTTTGCAGCGTGCCAATTTTATTTCCGTTGGCATTGCAAATGGTACCCTCCATTTTACGTTCGCCTCCGTACTGCTTTCTGCTTTAAAGGCAACCTGAGTAGGTACGGCTTTTACCAGTTGTCCTCCTTCCGGAAAAAAGCGAAGGGTGAATTTTCTTTCTTTTCCGGACGTTGCTGCATCGATGGGTTCAGCTGATAAGTGGTAATGCTGCGTTCCGGTTTTTTCCCTTTGAGGCGAGGTAGACAGGAAAAGTTCGCGAGAAATATGTCTGCTCATCAAATCCCAGCATCCAGCGGGTAAATGCACGTATTTCATAATAGCCGGATAGGATGGAAGAAGCAGGAAGAATGAATTGTCCGTGCCCTTCGCCGTCAGTGATTTTAATGATTTGTTTTTCAACGATATGTCCTGTCTGGTCTGCTAATTCGACATACAGCGGGCGGCTGATAGGCGTAGGCAGGAGCTCTTCGACAATGTGACATAAGCTTTGAACCAAATTGTGTCACCCACATAATAGCTTGTATTATCAAAGTGCAGATACGCTTTCTCTCGTGGATAAGCTTTGCCAAAAAGAGAGTGCCTGGTCCAGATAATGATTAAATGTATCTTCGGCGGGTGGTACTCCTGCCCGTGAATGTGCCGTACATATTAAGATTATCCCTAAGAAACAGACTAAGAATTGTTTGGTATACATGATTGTATTCTTATTTAATGTGATCAGAATAGTAAGTACAGGTGACCCTAAGGGTAGAGAATATAGTGCCATGTTCGTGCCACACCTTTGGCACGACTGTGCCAAGCGCTTGGCACAGTATAAAGAAAGCTGCCTCTGAGAAAGAGACAGCTTCCTTTTTGTGTTGCTTCCTATCAATGAGAAGTAGCTTCTTCTTCTGTTCTGATATCAATACTTTCTGAGCGTGTAAGTGTTCCTTCAAAAATCATCTTGACAGGGTATTCGGCATCACGCAAATTCATGTACGAATAATGAAGATACACCTTAGTTACTACATTCTCCAGATTGTTGTTAACAGGGTCGGCAGTTCTTGAGACCTCAACCCAGCTTTTACCGTTGCTTTCATCTTTAATGTTTTTGTCCGCATTTTTAGAGCCGATCGTAACAACTGTGTATTTACGGATTTCTGCGCCAGTTTCATCATTAACCGAGTCTTCATAACTGTTTTTATCGACTTTTGACTGTCAACGAATATCCTGCCCGGTCCTCATCACTATCTGTCACGTTACCCGCATAAAGGTAACACTGATCGGCAGTCAAGGCACGCAAAACTGTAGAAGAAATAGGCAATTTCTGATCCGGATAGCTCTCTTCCCATACTCTGCCGTCTACATTGTAATTGCTCTGAGAAGAAATTGCTGACATTCAATCTCATCAATAGCTTTGTATATTTACTCCAGGCCATTTGGTAGGTGGAGACGTTCTCTATCTGCAGCGGTAAAATATAGTTGCTATACAAATCAAATTCCTTCAGATTGAGAGTTAGCGGGAAAACAGCGTAATCACTTCCACTTTTTATCGTTATCTCTGGTCCTGCCGGAAAAGAATACATTTTTTCCGATGGAAGTACATAATATAGAGCTGTACGATTACGGAAACGTTCAAAATTGTAATCTTTCAACGTATCTGCATCTTCTATAAGGCGTACAGTTACGTCTCTGTCATTTTTGAAGTTCCGTTAATAGAAATGGGTAACTTCAATTCGACCTGTCCCTCACCGGTGAACTCAATGTTATAGTCTTGTACCCCATTTTTGGTCAGTAAGACCATTTTGGTAAACTGTTCGTCGGCTATGTTGTTATCACATGAAGTGAAAGAGCATATTCCAAACAATACGGCGGCATATATAAATATCTTCTTCATATTTCTCTAAATTAAATCTACAATGATTACCAACCTGGATTCTGAGTCAGATGAACATTTCTGTCTAGTTCTGCTCCCGGCAATGGCCATAAGTACTGTCTCTCTACGAATGATTTCGGCATAGAAGAAATAATCACAGGAGTGTAAAAACGTTGTTTTTGTCCTTCAGCGTCACTCATATCCATGTTACATCCCCGAATAGGCATATTCTGTTCTACCATAGCATCCAACCACCGGTTCAAGTCATAGTAACGTTTAGCCTCTCCAAAGAATTCCCTACCTGACGTTCGTGTTTCAAGGCTGTATCGAAAGCTTTCTCATCTTTATATATCTGATCGTCAAAGTCAGGCAATCCTACACGTACACGGATAGGGCGAATACAGTTGTGCATCTCTTCGATGTTGCGACTTACGTGCACTGTCTTCGTCCCCGTATAATCTGCTATATCATATTCATTTACCGTCAGATGGTTCATAGCTTCAGCATACCATAACAGAACTTCAGCATAACGCACAATTGGTTCGTATTTATCGCAGACTTTTGCACCTTGTAGTTTCACTGCATCTTCTTCATAATAATACTTGCGAAGCGTATAGCCGGTCAACGGGTGGAACTCTATCTCCGAGAGGTTCTTTCCATCCGGTTTACCTTTTGTAGTATTGGGCACGGTAGTTGTGATAGGTCGTTCCTCCTTCAGTAGCACTGGTACATCCCCATACGGTTCCGTTGTAACCGATAGAAGCATAGAAGCGAGGTTCACGGTGTACATAACGCATAGAAACATCATCCTGCACATAGTCACATTTGATCTGATTGGGGTTACTTGCATCGTAAAAACCTTCTGTCCGATAAAGGGTATTCTGACGATGAGTTTGTAATATCCCGTCCATCACACATCTGATAAGCATCTACTTGTTTTTGAGTGACAGCGATACAGTTCCAGGCTTTCACATAACGGGGGAAGACTATGTTCTATCAATTCATAAATATTATTATTATTGTCGTTCGCCCAAATCATCTCACTGATCTGTCCCAGTCTTTTATTTCCGTCAAACAACTGTGTATATGACTGATAAGGATCAATATCGGCCCATCCCTGAGGGAAATTCGCATCCGAATAGCCCATGCGCTGAGGAGGTTCAATCGTTGAAGCTGTTTTCTTCACGGTAAAGAGCTCATAAACTCCCAGGTCAATAACCTCTTTGGCCGCTGCGGCAGCTTTCGCCCATTTCTCTTCAGAGTACCCCGGAGTAATCAATAGTTCCCTTTGTCATTCTTTAGATTATAAATAGGGGTATCTTCACTGTTAAACAACGGCTGGCAGCTAAAATTAAGATTTTAGCACGGATAGACAGTGCCAGACCTTTTGTAGCACGAATCAGATTGCTCTTATTACGTGTTTCGGGCAGTGAGGCGGCAGCCTGAGACAGTTCATTGCACAGGAAGTCGACGCATTCGTCCATTGTATTACGTGGTGTACCCAGTTCGTCATATGGTTTTTCTACATCCAGACCTTCTTCCGGCATAATGGGTACAGGGCCATAACGTTCGATTAACTTATAGTATATATATGCCCGGACAAAACGAGCCTGTGCTTTAGCGTCATCCCGTTCGCTTTGGGACATTTCCAGACATTTGTCGACGTTCATTATAAATAGGGAAGCGGGTACGGATACCTTGATAATAAACTCCCCAAGGGTCGTTGGCATGCTGGTTGCGTGCCGTGTATTCTCCGTTCTGAAAGATCTGATTCTTATAGTCGCGTGACAACCACCCGCCGAAGATTAAATCATCTGCCCAAAACAGAGGTCCGCAATCCATTTTTCGGACGTCTTTTCTGCTGTTACTACCCCATACGGAAAGGTAAGTATTGGCTAGCCATCCTTCCGTGTAGTTTTTGTTGACCCACAATGAGTCAAAAGTCAATGTGTCATTGAAATATTTGTCGGTGTCCAGATAGTCGGCGCAAGAAGCCAGTGATAGTCCGAAACCGAGAATTGCTGAATATATTATTTTCTTCATATTTTTCATTATTAAAATGTATCAGAAAAGAAAGTTGTACACCTACGGTGAATGTTTTGTGATCGGATAATTTACACCGTCACCACTTCCATTCTCCGGATCCCACCATTTAAACGGACTGAACACCAACAGGTTATTTCCAAGGAAATAGAAACGTGCCTTCTCAATAAACCATTTGCGTGATAACGTTTTAGGCAGTGTATAGCCTACTTCTAGGGTCTTCAAACGCAAATAGCGGGAATCACGTAACCAGTGAGTAGAGTTTCTGTCATTATTCTCATTTTACCATATGTCAAACGAGGGAACAGGGCATCGGTTCTTTCCGTGTCGTATGTACCGGATATTTCGTGTGAAGTCCAGCGATTTTCCTGGTCAGCAACATATGTCAAGACATTACCACTTTCACCACCGGAGAATGGACGAGAGTATCCTGACAGGAAGAAGGAACTTTTACCCGAACCCTGGAACAAGATGTTAATATCCCAATCTTTCCAGACTGCACTTCCTCCAAAAACCGTAAGTAAGGTTAGGTGTCTCTGTATATCCCAATGGTACTTCGTCATTTTCATCAATAATACCATCACCGTTCACATCTCTATATTTAATATCTCCGGGCAATACGGTACCAAATGTTTGTTTAGGACTGTTATCAATTTCTTCCTGATTAGCGAAAAGACCTTCGGCAATCAGACCGCGGCATTGTTTATGCCGATATCCTTTGTCATTTTGTAAGGTAAAACATTGGCTGCTTCATCATGGTCGATCACTTCGTTGATAGCATATGTCATATTTGCACGGAGTGTTACGTCTACATCTCCAACTTTCTTATATACGGCAAAATTGCCATCCACACCTTTCGACTCCATCACACCAATATTTGCCCACGGCTTCATCTGTTCCACACCTACTGTATATGGGATGTTGCCACGTTGCAGGAAGATGTCTTCCCGTCGGTCTTTATAAATATCGGCAGTCAGCGTGAAAAGTCCGTTCCATAGACTTAAGTCAATACCGATGTCATATTTGATTGCCTTTTTTTCCCAAGTCAGGCGATTGGCTCCCAATACAGAGATGCCATAGCCACCAATAAAATTGGAACCTGACTCACCAAAAGCGAAACCGTCTACTGTTCCGATAGAAGTAATGAAAGGGAATCTGGCTTCATCGTCTTTACCAATCTGGTCGTTACCTACAATACCGTAAGAAGCTCTGATTTTAAACATATCCATCCAGGAAGCCCAATGTTTCTTAATGAAAGGTTCTTCAGATACCACCCATCCTAAAGAAACTGCCGGGAACCATCCAAAGCGATGATCTTTCTGGAAGTTCTCAGAACCAGTATAACCAAAATTTCCTTCAATTAAATAACGGTCTTGATAGCCATAAGTCAAGCGACCGGAGAGTGCCATATGCCGTTTAGGAATACCTTTTTGATATCTTCGCCCACATTGTTAGTATATGATACTTCTTCCTGATAGTAAAAGCAGCATCCCCGTGATACGGTGGTTTTCTTTAAACATACGTTCGTAATTCAAAGAAGCCTCTGTATAGAAACGTCTGGTTCCGTTGTTGTCAGAAGTTTGTGCGAGTGGATTTGCAGAAGATACATTTCTCATGACAAGGTCACCATTGCTGTCACGTTGAGGTTCTGCATGGAACAAATTAGAGATTTCGTGCGGTATAAGTTCTGATCGGCATATGTATCAAAAGCAAACCGACCGGTAAAAGTAAGTCCTTTAGTGATGAAATTCAAATCTTGTTTCAAAGACACATTAGTTTCCATCTTGCTTTCCGAACGCTCTTTGTATCCTACCCGGTTAATTACAGCATCGGGATTTAAGAAATCACCTGTTCCGTAAGTCGGTACTAAACCGTTAGAGTATACGTGATTGGTTCACGCAGAGGTACCAGTGCAGATAATGATTTCCAAATTTTATCGCTGTCTGTTGTCGGAGAATTTGCCAGCCATCCGCCGATACCCAATTCTACAACTGTTGACTTGGTGATGTTTACATCCACATTGGCACGATAGTTGTAGCGCTTATAATTTTACGTTGGTATTGTAGAGTTGTAGTCACGTGTTTTATATACTCCTTGTTCATCGTAGTAGCTTCCTGAAATGTAATAGCGTGCCGTGCTGCCACCACCACTGATATTCAGCGTTGCCTTATAGCTTGGGAAGTTTTATGCATTACATAATCTCTCCAGTTTACATTTGGATAGAGATCCGGGTCTAGTCCGTAGCGCAGGATATCGATCTCCTCATCAGAATATGTCGGATCTTGAAAACGGGACATCTTGGCTTCATTCATTAATTGTGCATACGTCACACCGTCTACATAACTTGGCATTTTTGTATGGGCCAACACACCATACTCACCTTTAAAATCAATTCTGACCTTACCGGCTTTTACCGCGTTTGGTATTGACCAATACAACACCATTTGCACCACGTTGACCATAAATAGCGGTAGCAGAAGCATCTTTCAACACCGAGAATGATTCAATATCTTCAACGTTCAATTCATTGAAATTACGTTCGATACCATCCACAAGTACTAAAGCGGAAGCATTAGCTCCAAAGGTACTGATTCCGCGAATCCAGAACTCAGACATATTGTTGCCTGTTCACCGGAAGTCTGCTGTGCAATAATACCCGGAACATTTCCTGCCAGTGCATTAGTCATGTTACCGGAGGCAATACCTTCAGGCGTTCAGGTGAGATCGTGGTGATAGCACCAGTCTGGGTTATCTTACGCTGTACTTTGTTACCACCGACAATAACGACTTCATCTATCTTGTTGGATTCTTCTTTCAATACGATGTTGTCCAGCTTGGTTTTTCCTGAATAGGAATTTCTTTATCTTCAAATCCTACATAGGAGATCACAAGAACGTCATAATTATTTGCTTTGATAGAGAAATGTCCATCCACATCACTAATTGTACCTAGTCCCGGTTGATTCTTGACGATAACAGATGCGCCAATCAATGCTTCACCAGTCGCATCCTTGATCGTTCCGGTTACAGTTTTCTGTTGTTGGGTTACTTGTTGAGCAAATGAGACTGTGAAGCCTATCATTAACAACAGAGTAGAGAATATTATTCTTTTTTATATGATTCATAATTGTATGCTGTTTTTCATTATTCAACTACGATTTTGCGGATAACATGATTGTCGTGGTCAGCTACATAAATGACCCCGTCTTTCGAACGGGTTAAGCCTTCCGGACGTCTGAAAGACGATTTTAAAGGTAATCCATTGACCAAACCTTCAGAACGGTTTCCAGCATAAATGGTAACATTACCATCTGGCGTAATTTTGCGAATGCAGTTGTTGTCACGGTCGGATACATAGAGATTGCCATCTTCATCAAATACACCTTGACAAGGCTGGTTAAATCGTTAAGCTTCTTCACCCTATACCATTGGCAAATTCTGCTTTCTCATATTTTCCTGCCCAAAGAGTTTCATCCCCTACAAACTCATGTTTTACAGGATCATATGTACGCTTGTAGATAATGTGTTTATTGCGGATAATACGGGCGAATGTTCTGCCGTCTTTACTCCAGCAACTATACGTCTCAAAACTATTATCAGAGTGTATCCCATTCACTTTCTTATAGGCGTTCGGATTGCTAGGCGGGCAGTAATACATAGTGCCATCACCAAACTTATTCCAAAAATACATATCCGTCTATGGGGTTGACAGAGACTGTATTACATTGGTCTGTTACGCCTCTCATATATGTCCGTGGACGACCAAACGCATCATCACGAAGCATATAATGAACAGCCGGGTTTTTCCATATTATCATCTCGGGCCATAAGCATTGTGTCTCCGGTTATAGAAAAGTCGATAAGCGCGTTTACGATATCCGGTACTGGCAAATACTGTAGAGACTTTACCGCTTGCCTCTAATTTGCGCAGGGAGTTGTTCTCTTCCAGTATATAAATTGTTCCATCATTATCAATCAACAAATAGGCTACATCTTTAAAAGTTGCTTTTTGTAGGAGCATCCGAGTCTTCTTGACCTTCAGCACCCGATCCGGCTAACGTTGATACCATTTGAGTCAATTCATAGTTAAATTTTTGTTCAAAAGTATAGGGCTCATTCTCGCCGATTGTTACGCTAATCGGAGTTTCACCACTTTCATCAACAGATCGTGCTCTTACTACTGCATAAATCTTTGTAGGTGATACACCTACTACTTTTGCCATACGATTACCAATCTTTACTTTTACTAAAAGTTGTGTCATTCCCAAAGTTGGATCCTGTTATAACTAACTGAGTAGTCGAACCTCCTTTTTCAGGAGAAAAGCGCTCATAATTCACAGGTTTTGACGGGTCGTATTCTGTCGCTCCATCATCATCTTTACAACTAAAGCAAAGGATTAGTGACATCAGAACTAACAAAAGTCCCCAATGCCCTTTTTTCTTTAATGTGTTTTTATACATAAAATATAGATATTAAATAATTAATATTGTTCCGATTGTTTATCCATTAGTACTTTCATCCAGTATCCTCCAATTACTGAACGCGCTTTTAAACCCAACCCATTCACCACTGTCTGTGTGATGCCAATCACTGATAGGTACCCGCGAAGTAGTTTCATTGATATATTTATAGAGAGGATCTATGAATTTCTTGAAAGTTTCTAAATCTGGAGACATAGCAGCTGTCCACATAATCCAGTCAGACTTTGTATACTCTTTGCGAGAGTCCAATGGCAATCCGTAAGGATTCTGTTTCGTCAAATAATAGTTAATTTCTTTGTCGATTACATTATTTGGGAATAAATTCAAATTCCACATTTTGTCCCAAATCATATTATATTTCTGACTCCAGGTATTCTCACGGTCGAAAGCAAGGCGGTAATGATCACCTTCATTTGCCATTTCTTCCCATTTCACCGCCATTTTCTTGGCTATACCTGCATATTTCTCTGCAACATCATATAAACCAAGCATATGCGCCATTTCGCTATATCCGGCTACACCCATGATCGCTTTTACTGAAAGATTGGCATTATGGGCCCAATGACCGGCGAAGTCATCCGTGCATAATTGGTTCTCCGGGTCCTGTCCAAACCGTAGATATCCTGTCTAATATTCTATAAATAAGAAAGTTACATCGATTGATATTGTATTTGTGTTGTAAAGAAGATTTTTCTTATGTTTCCAATTGTTTTTATCAAGAAAATAGAGGAGTAATTTAGTTATAGTTCAAATTGGATATATTTAAGTATAATCTTACAAATGAGATTAATGCTGACTATGACATTTTTAATTATGATAATAGGGAAAATAAGTAATTGAACTATTTTATTAATTTGGGCAAAATGTTTAAAAGATACTTATAGCAGAAGTCTAATGGAATTGAAATTTTGAAGAAATAGATTTTTGTGGTAGAAAAATAAAAGTGCTACTTGAAATAAATGGTTAGATTCTTTTGAATTTGCTGCTATTTACTAATTGCATATTTATAGAATACTCCTCATTCTTATTCATATAACATTCATGTGCTTCTTTATAGAAATAGATTTTCTCTTAATGTGGGAAAATCTATTTCTATAAAGTTAAAGAGGTATTCCTGTAAATACCAACCAAGATTATTCTAGCCTGGCTATCCCTCCATCAGCGAAGCCCCGCTTACTTGTGCTCCCATTGAAGCTGGTTCACTGGATTTCCACATTTCACCCCACCAATAGTTGCAATACATCGCTGGGTAAGCCGCATGATTCAAATTCATGCGCAAAGTTTCAGCATTATTTTTCAGAAAGGTTATCAAATGTTTGCCTATAGAACCAGATGCCTCGTCTAATGCAAGGTTCACTGCATATGGAATATAAACAGACTTAAAAATACTTTGGTCCATACTGCTGCCTTCGTCACGTAAAATGCCATTTCGTAAGCAACGATCGCTTGTAGCGGCATAGTTGATCACTTGTTTTGCTTTTGTCCATGTATTTACTTTCTTGTGTGATATGGTATAGTTGGCGACAGGCTTCTCAAATGTTCCCTGTGTATAAGTCAGAGGTGGTTCCTCCACTCGTCCATCGGCATTGTACGAATTGTTGATCACATACTCGTACAACTTCTTTGCATCAGATAAATAATTTCCATCTTCATATCGTTGATAGAGTTTTAGCAGCTACCAGACAACCCGGAGAATTAGTGCAAGCATTACGGTCGTTTTGGGTGGTATTCCATGGAAGTCCCGTACCTTTATCATCTGTCCATGCTCGAGTAATAATGTATTTGTCGTATACAATTTTAGCGGTTTGCGCAAATTTTTTCGTCACCTGTTGCTTCGAGATGTATCAGAGTAAGGCAAATCCAGCACATGTCATCAGTAAAGTCATTTAGGAAGCCGGTTTCATCTGATGGATTACGGTGGTAATTGTTAGCGTGGTTGGCATACCAGCGTTCAAAATAAGTGCGGTAAGTAGCAGCCAATTGCGTATTTGTATCTTTAATACGTTTATAAGGTAAATCACTACATCCATAGCATGCTTGTTGCCAGTAGATATAAGTCGATTCGTCCGACATATCTTTGGGTGTACTCCAAAATGTACCTTTACTTTTATTCATGAATTGCTCTATTAAGACATATGTACAACTGTCGGCAAGAGTTGCCAAGAAAAAGGGACAGTGGTTTCAGCAGGTGTAGCAATTACTGTTACTGCTGACGAACGATGACCATAGTTATCTATTGCTATGGCAGAAATCTCATATGTTCCGTACTGTGGCAATTGTAATGTATAGTTTCCAGTTTTCCCAGCTGCTCCTTGAATAATTTGTTTCCGTTATGTGTACCGCCATTCTTTTTGCAAATAGAAAGTTCTACACCGAGTAAATTAGGGGTATTCGGATTTTGCCATGTGATCAGTAGTTGATTAGCAATCTGTGTAGATTTTGCCTCCAAGTTAGTTACTGGAGAAACTGTTATTTCAGGTTCCTTGTTCCTTTCATCATTTGCCTCCGAGTAATTATCGTTTCCTCCTTCCCGCAGGAGATAGACAGGCAAATTAAGCAAATTATGAATTGAAGTAAATAATAGGTCTGTGCGAATTGTTTCATAATATAAAGCTTTAGAAGTCGTTAAAAATTGTTTCCAAATATTTCAGTCTTGCAATATACCAAGACTTTATGTATTCTGCTTCCTCTTCAGGGATTTATATCCATACATAGAATATCCTGTCCACCGTTGGCGATCTCGTTCCAATGCGCCTGATTCCACAATCTGTCTTTTATAGTAATCTACTTTAGAAGCCAGGTTTGCCGGGCTGAGAACATTATCTTTAATCGCCATCAGGCGTTCGTATATCCGGCGTTTGATATTGTTCGGGTTCTCGTTCATAATTCTCTCAAAGGGGCGGAAGTATTTGGAACCAGCATCATTACGGAGTATTAGCCCGTTGTCAAAACCAAGACCTTTTTCGGGATCAAGTTTTGATGGCATCCCAAGTGCGTCCCAGTGTACCATCAAGTCCCAAGGCTGAATAATGAACTTAGGTAATAAAGTGAGATTTACATTGTATATACCCCAAAAACATTTCGTCCTGTGTTATCATAAGCTGACAGCAGATTAATAAAGATAAAATAATCAATCAGAGAGGAAACATCCAGTCGCTCTTCATATTGGGCGGCAAATTCTTCTTTGATGCTGCAACGAAGAACTGGATGAGATCGGAAAGATATTTAAATTCGATTTCACCCACCTCGTTCGGATAATCGGACTCAAATCCCTGCCATGCCTGTTTGAGTTACTATATGGAGTATTGATTCCTTGTAATTTACATTCATCTGTCCATTCTTTACCCTTATAGAGATAACCACCTTTCTTTTTCAGTTTCAACTGCTTACGATCGATACGATCGCTTAAAATATACAAACCATGGTAAGTCCGTCCAAGATCATTTCGACAGATAGCCATGTGTCGTATTCACAGCCTCGGGTTCTGTATTACTATAATATAAAGTGTTGAAATCGTTCCAAAGATCAAAACAAACACGATTGCGCATTTGCTACAATCAGCCACACATAGCATCCAGTATCCATGATTGATCTTCTCGCAGACCTAATAGCTTTGCGTCTTGATTTTCATTCGTTTGACGGTTTTTCAATTTAAAACTGAAAGACTTCTTGGCATAACGTAAAGCTCCTGCTCCACGAAACTCGATACCGGCATAGCTCTCAAATCGTAAGACAGAGTTGTTGGTACGCCGTTTAGGGTCAGTCAGCACTATGTCACACGGGCGTTTATTCTCATCCTCAATACCTTCAGGAGCAGAGAGCTCAATCACGGGAACACCAGTTACAATCAATCGACAAGACCTGATTTTATCAATAGTATTGTTACCTGCTTCCATTTCTATATTTTGTCGGGATTCAGGCTCCAGTGCTATATTTTCGCCCGACTTAATTTTCTTATCTCCGATCTTGATAAAAATCGACTCCGATGCCGCCAAACTCAACTTTGACCTTTGCAGGTTGTGCAGCATCCATATCTATAGGTAGATAATACGAATTGTTCACATAATCCACAGCTGTAGTTACTCCGTCGATAGTCAGATTCAACAAGCGAAGATAATCTTCTTCTCTCTCTATAGACGATTGCATAACGGTAATTCCTTTTTCTTCTTTTCCCGAGATGATTGCAATCCGTCCATTTCTTGGCAAACCGGAAGTATTTTCTTTAACTTTGATTCGAACCTTAGTGATACCTATCCCTCCGGAAGAAGGCGAGCGTCATCCAATCGCAATGTATACTTGATTGCCATGCGCCCGCCTGAAGATACGTTGACTTCTTGTTCACCGCCTTCTATCGTCATTGCCACTTGATAAATGGATAGAAAATGGTAAAGTAGTGTACACATCGTTTTCCTTATCCGAAGAACAGGCTGCAAGCAGACTTAGAATCAATAAAGCCAGTAGTATTTTATAAAGATTCATAATATAGATCTAAAATTTAAATGTATATCCTGCGCCAATCACATGTCCATTTGCTTCATCATCATCTGCATGATTCTGATACAAATAGTAAAAATCAAGTCCGTGGTGTTTGCTCAACTTCCATTCTATACCTAAGGTCCAGCGTGTTTTGTCAATCGCCCCTTTATCATTAAGCAAATGAGTCAATTCACACGAAGCGTAAGAGTGAGACTGCATTTAGGTATATTGTATGTTGCTTGCAGACGAGAACGAAGCACGTTCTTTCCTTTACCTTTCACGTATTCATCGTCTTTAGGACTACCATCGTCACCATCAAACTTTGATACAGACTGACTGGGGCGATAGGTATATTGCCAACGCTCCCGAAGTGAGAATGTGAATCTATTTAAACTTATTTTTCCTGTCAGTTGGAAGTAGAAACGATGTTTGGGTTGCCAATATTCAGAATAACATTCCCTTTGTTTGTAATTTCCAAAAGGGTGATTATAATAGATGTAAGTGTATGCTGTTGCGGCTTTCAGCCAGTTTGTTATTTTATATGCCATGCCTGCCGATCCCGACCAACGCCCACTTCGCTTAACTTGTCGCGTGAACGGAACTCTCCTTCAGCGAAAGATCAAAATCCCGGAATAATCTTTTTCCATCCCACACTAGTCCATAGACCCAAATCGTCTTTTGTGCTTGTAAAGCAAAAGATACAAGACAAAACAAACCTGCCAAAAAGTTTCTTATTCATTTTCACGTGGTATTTTTGGTTAATGTATCAATTGTATTTATCTCATTTGTCATCGGTTCATAATAGATTTTAAGCATAGCGGCATCGCGAAGAAAGTCAATGTATCCAACTTCCACCCGAATAATTTTCAGTCCGGTACGCGCTTTAATATCTGCGATCAGTTCTTGTTCACACGAGGACTTGATAAGTTCGATACGATCATAGAGTATCAGTTTACATGAAACATGCTTTAGCCATCGATTACTTTCACACAACCAAATACATAATACAAACAGCAAATTAGCTCCTATTAGTCCACCATAGTTTACTTCCACGCCCAAGGCGTTTATTACTGATATGGCGATAATGACAAACAGGTAAGTCATCTCTCGTACAGGCATGGACTCAGTCCGATAACGGATAATACCGAAAATAGCAAATAAGCCGAGAGCAAATCCTACCTTTAGCTTTACACTACCCAACAGAAATATCATCGAAAATACTGATACTTATTAATGTGAAGGTGAAGTGATAATCTCTCCGTTTGCTCTTTGGATAATAGAAAAAGATGGATGATAATGCCTGTTACCAAGAATTGAAGCCAAAAGCGCAGCAGTAACTGAAAAAGTCACCACCGTCTATTAATGGAGACTCTATTATATCAAGAAATTCTAATTCATCCATAAGTATGTTTTTATATTGATAATTAATATACTCCTATTTTATTCAGCATGCGCAACTTTGGTTTCAGCCGATTGCATTTTAAATGTGACACTGTAAGTGCTGATCCTATATACAATATTTGGAAAATCCGGAAGATTGTATATGTAGTTTGCGTAGTATCTCTTTTATAGGTGAAGAATTGTGTCCATCTTGTTTAGTTCAATGATAACAATGTTATCAAACTTGATATTTTTCCGCTTTGTAAGCAACGGAATTTAACTCCTGTATCAATTGTGAGGCGTTCGGTTTTATGATTGTTAACAAGTGTGACACGGTGAAATGAGTTTTCAAGCAAAGGCAGAAGTTGTGATTGATCATACCATGCATGTTGACGTAAAAATGCATCCCCGCCGTCTTCTTTGATACTTTCAATACTCCCGATGCGGATTCTCCTCTTGTCTGTTCTTCCTTTATTATTTCTATTTTTACTTCCAAAAAATGATCTGAGTTTATGTACGTGCGTATGCGAATTTTCTCTCGTACGATACGTCCATTCTGATGAGTTACATACATATCACGATCTGGTGTGTCTAAGTAGATTGTATGATAAGCAATATTATTCACCGTTCACTTCTTGAATGCGGTAATCATGTCTGGCAACAAGAAGTATCTCTTTTAACATTTGGTAAGAGGTGACATATTTGGTATCAGTACGGTTCATCAGCTTTATGCCACTCATTTCCTCAAAGATATAGGAATATATTTCCTTGAGTGTCTGCAGAATCTCGGTCATGTTAAAGATAGTATTAGAATAAAGGGAAGGTAACTTCAAGGTTAAAGTTTCCTTCCTTCTTTTTTTAAATTAGCATCGTATTAGTCCCATTCAATAGCCTGGTCTTTATCAGGTATCTGAGTATTAATGTTGCGCTGCATGGAGATAGTACCTTCAAACCGAAACTTTATTCTGGCTCCCGGCGCTAAAGTATAATCTTCAAATTCATAGTCAACATCACGAATCATAACGGTACACGTCTCAATAAATAAGGGCGGACAGCATCCATCTCTTCTTCGATATAACTACTAGCTCGGGTATTTATTTTAAAACCATTGTTTTCGGAGTTATCACTTGTCAACTCCACAATGTTAGTATTCGGAACAAAATGGGCTATGATTTTGTAGTTTCTACGGTCCTGTCGGCTTTCGTCAATTGTACCTGCATAGAAGAATATAGTTTCATCATCAATAGCATAAGTTACTATTTCACTTTTCACCAATGGCTCATTTTTCTCCTGCACCTGCATCTACCAACTTGCCTTGTAAGTTAGTACCACCGTATGTACCGAATAATCATTAAAAGGCATGACGCGGATAATGTCTTTACGATAATGCTTACGATAATTCGGTTTGTATTCACCATTTGGGGCGTCTTCAATTGTCAGCGGTAATACCCACTTATCAACTAAATCCAGTCCAGTCAGATCCAAACTCTATATCAAGATAGCCTACATTTTCTCCAGCTTTAATCTGCACGGTTTCAGGTGAGTAATGTTTAGAGGGCATTTCCCTATACCAAAGGTCTTCGCGACTGGAAAAGCGAGCTATGTTTAGTGTTCGCAAAGGTATCCGCGTCAATCCCAATTTTACGGTTATATCGCGATCGTTTTTAGTCGATCCGCTGACAAGATAGGCAATCTATAGGTTGTTTTTTCCCGTTTCGCTATAAGACAGGTTAATTCTAGTTACCCCATTGCTGTTAATCGGTGCTTTGAATGAAATATAGTGCTCAAACTGCTCCTCTTTCCATTCGTCATTACAGGCACTGAACATCACTAATACAATTAGTGAAAATAGTAAAAGTATATATTCCTTTCATATTTATTACCATGTTTAAGATTAATCATTGTACGTCCAGCCTGGATTCTGAGTCAGGCGCTTATTACGTTTCAATTCGCCATGTGAAATCGGCCAAAACCACATTTTATCAGAGAACGTAGCAGACAAATTCCAAACAGCAATCGGTGTATGGAACATTTCGCGATCCGATTCTGTCATAAGTGTATTAAGCAACCGTAAACGGGCATTGCCTCTTCTACCCGTGCATCTTTCCAACGGCGGATATCATAATAGTAACTTTCCTTCCCCATCAACTCTATTTGTCGTTCGCGTTTCAGATAAATACGAAAAACATCCTTGTCTGCATATATATTGTTATCGAAATCGGGTACACCGGCACGCATACGTACAGGCTTAATTCCTTTTCTCATTTCGGCAACTGAACGATGAATGGAATGAGTCTTAGCTCCATCCCAAGATGGAATATCATATGTACCTTCACTCACTTCATTGATAGCTTCAGCATACATCAACAAAATGTCCGCATAGCGAATTGCCGGCTCCGGCTTATATCGAAGGTTGTCGATACTGTTATTTTGATAGGTGTCATCGGGATGCACATACTTCATCACTCCCTATACCCAAAGCAAACCATTAAAACATACCTGCATTATATCCATCCCTTTTTCCAATAAGCGATAATAGAATATTTGTTTATTTCTATCTGCAATTTCTTTTCATTACCTAAATACCAATAAGCTCCGTTATATGCAACTGAGCATAGAAGCGTGGTTCTCGGTCGGCATATTGCAAGGAAACTCCGGCAGCAAGTGGTTTATGTTCTTCTGCAGTAGTCGTGAAACCTGTAGCACGCGGACAGTGTCTAAACGATGATTGTTATTATATTCTGGTACATTCGCATATTCAGAGTTCATACCCGGACAATTGCTTCCGTCGTTCATATAGTAAGCATCCACAATCTTTGAGTCAGCCCACTTGTATTCCATCCGGTAGCGGTAAGTGGTAACTGGTGAACCACCATATCCCTGATACTTTGCCCTCAATATTTCTACCCCCGGCTAAAAATTAATTCAGGATTACTTAATATATCTATTTGACCATTGAATACAGAACGGTAAGATTCGAACGGGTCAATGTCTTTTCCAACCTTCTGGATAATTGGCATTGCTATATACTTCATGATATGGGGATTGATTGTTGCCGGTTCCGCTGGCGAATCTGTTGTACGTCTATCAGCCGTATATAACTCATATACCCCTAAATCCATGACATCTTTAGCGGCAGCAGCAGCTTTTGCCCATTTTTCTTCGCTATATTCAGGAGAAAGCAAGCGATTGCCTTTGTCATCTACCAATAGTTGGGCGAATTCATCATTGTTACCATTAGCTAGTGGGCTGGCAGCATAAATCAACGCTAGTGCACGAGCAGATAAAGCTGCTCCACGAGTTGGGCGGGCAGCAGAATTCTGACCTCTTGTTAGAGCCAGATCCTTAGCTGCCAAAGCCATTTCCTGACTGATATAATCAGCAATCTCCTCATAAGGTGCACGTGGAGTAGCCAGTTCATCGTAGGATGCGTCATAATCAAGTCCGTTATCTGGCAATAAAGGTACCGGACCATATCTACGAAGCAATAACCAATAGTAGTAAGCTCTGACAAAGCGGGCTTGTGCTTTATAGTCAAGCCGTTCGGCTTCACTTTCAAATTTATCGTTCATGTCGACATACTGAATAAAAATAGTAGCTTGTCGGATTCCCTGATAACATCTTTCCCACATACCTTGTTTAGTATTCTCATCATACAATCCTTCTTTAAATTCATTATATGACAATTCACCCTCTTTGGATTCTTGTATGGAACCGTCATCATCACCGTAATACATATCATCCGCAAAACAATGTGGAGTGACTCTTTTAGTTACAAACATCAGCACAAGCATCGCTTAGATAACTGAACGCATTTGCTAACCAGGCTTCTGTTTTATCTCTGTCCGTAAAATTTTTCGATGGTTTCCCGATCTCTAAAAATATAGTCAGAGTCTAAATAGTCAGAACAGGATTGTATGCTTAACCCCTAAAACTGATATCAATAGAATATATAGTTTTTTCTTCATGTTGTTTATTATTTTATAAATTAACACTTATACCCATAGTTATCGATTTTGTTAACGGATATGATTCACCTCTGGGATCGCCCATTTCAGGATCCCAAGTCTTGAAACTAGACCATGTCAAAGAGATTTGTTCCTACCAAAAAAATACGGATATTATTAAAGTGCATCTTGTTAACAATTGATTTGGGGTGTATAACCAACATCAATTGTTTTTTTAGTCGAAGGTAACGACCATTTTTCAACCAGAAAGTAGAGTTTCGGTAGTTATTATTGCTGGCATTGTCACCTTGGTAGCTCAAACGTGGATACGAAGCATTAGGATTTTCATTGGCAGGAATACCTAATGTTTCAGCTGTATCAGCATCTACCCATCGGTTGTCCAGCATACCTTTAAAAATATTTCCCCATTCGCCTTCTGTAAAGGCCCATACACACTTGCCATAAGTGAAAAATGTTGATTTACCTGCTCCTTGAAAGTGGACATTCACATCTAAACCTTTCCAAGAGGCAGATGCACCTAAACCATAAATCAGATTTGGGCGGCTAGTTGCGCCGATAGCTACCTGGTCTCCATCATTGATCACACCATCACCGTTAACATCTCTATACTTGATATCTCCCGGTTGTACCTTTCCCCAACTTTGTGTCGGGCTATTGCCGGATATCATCGTAATCTTTGAATAATCCTTCTGCGATTAATCCCTTGCATTGGTCCACGATAGCCTCTTTGCATCTGATAGGCATATACATTATTCTCCTCATCTCTTTCCAGTACTTCATTTTTTTACTATAAGTGATATTGCCACGTACAGTTAAGTTCACGTCATTGATTCTCTGTTTGTATGAAGTGTCCATCGAAACCTTTAGAACTTACAGCACCTACATTTGCTGCCGGATTATGCCCGTTCAAACCGACAATCTGAGGTAAGTAAGTTACGAACCATATAAATTCCGGTACGTTTTTCATCGAAATAGTCGATCGTTGCAGTAAATTTATCATTAAACAATGCAAGGTCTATACCTAAGTCATTCTTTTTCAGCAACCTCCCAAGTGATACCATTGGAGGCTACATCTGCAAATCCTAAACCACAAAACAGAATAACTTGAAGGATATTGTGCCCCAATCGTATCCTCCATAAATAATCTCATTATCCCCGTTTTTTATAACGGTCTGCAATAGTATAAAGATAGGGAATCGCGTTCCGACATTATCATTACCTACTTTACCATAAGAAAGCGAACTTTAAACATATTCATCCATTTCAAATTCTTTTTAATAAAGGTTCTTCCGCAATATTCCATGCTACTGAAAAAGCAGGAAAAAACCAAAACGTTCGCCTTTGGCAAGGTTTCACTTCCATTGTAGCCAAAATTAAAATCAATAAAATAACGATAATTCCATCCATTGTAAGCTACGTCCGGCCAAATCCTGATTACGTTTGTTAATACCAGTCTTCAAATCTTCTCTAAAATTCTGTGTCTGAATGTTCATCTTGTGTATACTTTATAGTAGCGCTAGGGTGATGAGCTCCGAATCCCAGTTTAGCATCATGCTAGGAATTCCCCGACGATTACCGCTAGAACTGCTTTCCTGTTTCATGTTCATGAGAACCACTGATCTTCTTCCATCTTAATTCACCATTTCCGGAATCTCTCTGACGTTGCCAACCATTGTTCTGGCCACTTCCAGACGACGGATCGTATTTTGGTTGTTGCTGTCATAGCCAAAACGCCCAACGAACTTTAATCCTTTAGTTATGAAATCAAAATTTTTGGTTCCAAAAAATATTTGTTTCAAATTACGTTTGCCAATTTTCATTGAATCCAGTTTGGGTTGCAGCTACCCATGGGTTTGTTTTATTGCCGGATCCAATAGCTGGTATATATCCGTTGGAATACATAACAGGGGTCTTAATTGGATTATATCCGAAAAGTTCACCCCAAACATCACCGTCACCTAATCCCGGACTATTACGTTTGGATAAGAATCCTGCTACACCGACTTTCAATAAGGTTGTTTTTTGTAATGTCAATATCGGTATTCAAGCGGTAGTTCCAACGATGGTAAGCTGCATTGGTATTATAATCATCTTTCAAGATTCATCTGTATTATACATACCATCTTCTTTCACATAGCTAGCAGAAACAAAATAACGGGCTGTTGTTCCACCTCCACTCATATTTAAGTTAATACGGTTACTCACGCACCGTCTTTGAGTAACATGTCCATCAATCCACATTCGGATAAAGATCCGTATCAAGCCTAAACGTAAGATGTCCAACTCTTCTGGTTTATATACAGCCTCGTTGTTACGGGTAATTCGCGATTCGTTCATCAAGCTGGCATAAAGTAAATCCGTCTTCGAACTTTGGAGTTACAGTCCTCGTATTATAGGTTGTTTCTACTTTAGCATCAATTTTGATTTTACCGGCTTTTCCGCGTTTAGTAGTAATCAATACTACACCATTAGCACCTTTCGAACCATAAATAGCAGTAGCCGAAGCATCTTTTAATACAGTAAACGTTTCGATGTCTTCGATATTGATTTCATCCATACTGCGTTCGAAACCATCAACTAATACATAAGCAGATGAGTTGGCACCAAACGTAGATATACCGCGAATCCAGAACTCAGATATATTTTTACCTGGCTGTCCGGAAGTCTGACGCGCCATAATACCCGGTACATTACCTGCCAGTGCATTGACAATGCTGGAAGATGGATTACGTTTCAGCTCACCAACATCTACCGTTGTAATAGCACCTGTCTGTGTTAGTTTTCTCTGAACTCCCGTACCAGTAATAACGACTTCATCTACTGCTCTTGTCACGCTTTCTTTCATAACAACGTTTATTGTACGTTGTTCTTTAACCATTACTTCTTTCGATTCATAACCAATATAAGTGAACACTAACTGGCGGTAAGGTTCCATGGTTATGGAGTAATGACCGTTCATGTCTGTGATTGAACCTAAACCGGGCATGTCCTTCACGGTAACATTCACACCGATCAACGGCTCTTTGGCTTCGTCTGTAACAACCTTTCACAACAACTTTTTCTTGCTGCGCCATAACCGTTGAACAAAGGCACAACAGCATGATACATAATGATAAATATTTTTTCATATTATTCATGTGCGTTTTAATCATTAGTTATTCTTCTCCTTCGTAAGCAATCTTACGGATACGACGATTGGAACCATCGCCGATGTAATATGTATCGGTTGCTTCATCGTAAGCTATACCTTTCGGGCGGTCGAAACGGGCCTCTTGACGTAAATCTCCATCTACATATCCCCATGGGTTACCATTCAGACTGGCGCTTCCGCGACCGGCAAATGTTGAGACCTTTCCTTGTGGGGTAATTTTACGGATACATTGCCCCATCTTATCACAAAAGAATAAAATCGTATTCATCTTCTTGTCCTGCATACTCTGGGTTCTTTACGAAAACTCCTTGATAAGGAGTATTAAAACGTGCGCTTGTTCCAATTCCGTCTACATAAGCAGCCCTTTCTGCTGTTCCCGCTACAATGAAGGGAGTGACAAATCGTTTACTTGCCCAATCATAATTTGTGCGCTGAATATAGTGTTTGTTAATAGACACAATATAAGCATAATTCCTGTCGGATGTATACGGATATTATATTCCCATCCATTATCCATTTGAAAAAGTACTTCTTTATCAGCAGGAGTTGTACGTGTACCGTCGAAAATTTCTTGAATTTGTTGCTTCTCTACTTTGAAGAATTGCCCCTTATCCCAACTATTAAAGTACATATCACCATCTACCGGATGAAAAGTTACTGTATTACAAGCTTTGAAATTAACCAACGCTAATCTGTTTCCCCATTTTATAATTGCGCTCATCGCCCTCAGGGCTTCTCTATTACGTGTAAAAACCATATACAGCTGCTCTCAATTCGTCTCCTTGGTCAACTGCCACAGCCATGTGATTTTCATCAAAAAAGGCAAGTGCACGTCCGCGGTTAGTACCTCCATGTCACCTTCTGTAAGAGCCGTTCCTACATATTGGTTTTGAGGTCGAAGAATACGCATATTACCGTTTCCTTCATTTTCATCACCTGCACCTCTATCGGCTGCAACGTACACTAAGTGGGGATATTTAGGGTCAAATTCTAACCAGTTGGGGAACCAAATGCACCACAATCATTAAATGGACCATCTTTTGTATCGTATCCGCCGTCATCTCTACACCGAACCACATAATGTACTCACTAACTGTTTTTCGCACATATTCGAACTTGGCCTCTGCGATAGTAGATACTACCGGATTGTCGCAATTGGATATTTGTACTTCGATTTCTCCGGAATAAGCCTGTGAAGGTACCAAACAGTAGATAGAATGATTTTTCACATTGATTACGATAGCTTTTTTTCCACCAACAAAAAGACATTCACAATAGACGGATCATTACCAAAATTTTCTCTGATATAACTAATCGCTGCCCGAATCCCCGTAGTCGGATTGATACCACTTACTTGAACCGGAATATTCGGATCAAATGCTGCATTGTCTGAATCTCCGTTGCTGTCATTGTCATCACTACAACTTCCGAAGAATAGAGCAACTAGCAGTAATGCCATCCAGCATACCCGCCAGTAGTCTTTCATGATTTTGTTTTTTTTCATACGTAAAAATTAATGATTAATAAAATATTATATTGTTGGTTCATTACTTATCTCTTGTTGTATTATGCTGAAATAGATTCATCCATGCGAAAAAAGTATTCTTTCAACTTATTGTCCATATTTTTAATGATTCATCTTATCCATTAACACTTGTATCCAATATCCTCCAATTACAGAACGTGCCTTAAATCCGGTCATTCTGCCAGTTTTGGTATCATGCCAGTCACTGATAGGCACACGTGAAGTAGTTTCATTGATGTATTTAAAAGGATCTACAAACTTCTCAAAATTTCACGGTTTGGAACATGGCTGCTGTCCACATAATCAGTCGGATTTTGTGTAATCTGCGGAATCTAATGGCAATCATATAGATTCTGCTTTGTCAGATAGTAGTTGATTTCTTTCCGATTACATTATTAGGAATATATTCAAATTCCACATCTTATCCCAGATAATATTATACTTTTGACTCCAGGTATTTTGCGGTCGAAAGCGAGGCGATAATG